>ERZ773246.656-NODE-656-length-13570-cov-49.2265_pt1:0-12500 | contig 13570 bp, 10 predicted proteins | sample MGYA00580519_ERZ773246 | MGnify/ENA primary metagenome ERZ773246 (study PRJEB29015, sample SAMEA2738153) | human oral metagenome | biome: human oral; feature: human-associated habitat; material: saliva | place: China | collected 2246 ...
ACCTCGGAGATCGTCTTCCAGTTCGTCTCCAGCTCAGGGTACGAGGCCTTCATAGCATCCTTGGAGGCCGTCAACAGTGTCGGCATAGTCGCTTCATCGACGCCCAGGAGACGCATCGAGCGGACCGCGCGGCGGATCAGGCGGCGCAGCACGTAGCCGCGACCATCGTTACCGGGGCGCACACCGTCGCCGATCAGCATGAGCGAAGAACGCACGTGGTCCGCCACAACACGCATGCGCACGTCATCGTCGTAGGCTGCCCCGGCCTCGGGACCGGCTGCACCCAAGCCGTAGCGCTTGCCACTCATCTGCATGGCGGCCTCAATGACGGGGAAAACCTCGTCGATCTCGTACATGTTGGGCTTGTCCTGCATGACGAAGGCCAACCGTTCCAGGCCGGCACCCGTATCAATCGCCTTTTTGTCCAGCTCACCCAGGAGCGGGTAGTCCTTGCCGGTGCCCTCACCACGCATGAACTGGTCGAACACCAGGTTCCAGACCTCGAGGTAACGGTCGCCGCCCGGATCCACGGCACCGCCCACAGCCTCGGGGCCGTACGCGGGACCACGGTCGTAGTGCCACTCGGCACAGGGGCCGGCGGGGCCGGGCTGGCCCGTATCCCAGAAGTTCTCCACACGCGGCAGGCGCACAATATGCTTGGGATCCATGCCGACCTGCTTCGTCAGGACATCGAGAGCCTCCTCGTCCTGATCCCAAATCGTCACCCAGAAACGGTCGCCGTCGAGGCCATACTTACCTTCGTCACGCGAACCCGTCAGCAGATCCCATGCGAAGTTAATGGCACCTTCCTTGAAGTAGTCACCGAAGGAGAAGTTACCGTTCATCTGGAAGAACGTACCGTGGCGAGTCGTCTTACCCACGTTGTCAATGTCGTTGGTACGAATGCATTTCTGCACCGACGTAGCCCTGGGCCACGGCGCAGGCTCAACGCCCATGATGTACGGAATGAAGGGAACCATGCCCGCGATCGTAAAAAGAATCGACGGCTCCGGGGACACCAGGGAGACGGAAGGACAGACCTCATGACCCTGCTTCTCGAAGTAGTCGAGCCAACGGGTGCGGATTTCAGACGTACGCATAGTGCCCCATGTTAGTCCGTCCCCACCTCTGTGGGCACATCGGCACGCACAAGCGGACTGTGGGATAAAGAAAATCGCGCCCCCAAGCTACGTGCTCAGGGGCGCGATTTGACAAACGTCAGCGCGAGTAGTGCTCGACGACCATCTGCACGTCGACGGTCACGGGGACCTCAGCGCGCTTCGGGCGACGAACCAGGGTCGCCTTCAGACGGGACAGCTCGACGTCCAGGTACTCGGGGACGGCGGGCAGCACGTCGCGGTGAATACCCTCAGCGGCGATCTCGAAGGGGACCGTGGTCTGCGACTTGGGCTTGACCTGGATGGTCTGACCGGGCTTCACGCGGAAGGAGGGGCGGTCGACGATCTTGCCGTCAACGAGGATGTGGCGGTGAACGACCACCTGACGGGCCTGCTGGATGGTGCGGGCGAAGCCGGCGCGCAGGACCAGGGCGTCCAGACGCATCTCGAGAAGCTCAACCAGGTTCTCACCGGTCAGGCCAGCAGTGCGGCGAGCTTCTTCGAAGGCGCGGCGCAGCTGCGACTCACGGATGCCGTACTGGGCGCGCAGACGCTGCTTTTCCTTCAGACGAACGGCGTAGTCGGAATCCTGGCGGCGGCGGGTACGGCCGTGCTCGCCGGGGCCGTAGGGGCGCTTCTCGAAGTAGCGAACAGCCTTGGGAGTCAGGGCCAGGCCGAGGGCGCGGGACTCGCGCACCTGCTTGCGGGAACGATTCGTTGCCATGAAATCTTCTTCCTGTTTCTCGTGTCATGTCAGGGCGGATCCCCGACATGGGGCCAACTCCAGAACCGGAAGCGGTTCGTCGGCTAAGGCCCCAGGTGCCCGCTCGTGCGGACAACTGTTCCATCCTAGCGTCTTTTCAGCAGACTTCGAATGGCAGCAAGCCTCTTCGTGAGGATCGCCTCATGTCCATTCTCTGTTGGCTCGTAGTAGCGGGTACCTTCAAGGTCGTCGGGAAGATATTGCTGGGCGGCTACATGATGCGGATGGTCGTGAGCGTAGAGGTAACCCTCGCCGTGCCCCAGCGTCTTCGCCCCCGCATAGTGAGCGTCACGCAGATGCTCGGGCACCGCTCCCCCGCGCCCCTTCCGAACATCTGCCAACGCCCGATCAATCGCCAGGTACGTGGCGTTCGACTTGGGTGCCGTCGCCACCGCAACAACCGCCTGCGCGAGAAGCAGGCGAGCCTCGGGCATTCCAATAAGAGCAACGCCCTGCGCGACGGCCACACACGTGGACAACACCTCGGGCGCAGCCATTCCAATCTCTTCAGAAGCGGCGATCACGATACGTCGCGCGATGAAACGCGGGTCCTCCCCCGCCTCAATCATCCGCGCTAAGTAGTGCAGCGCCGCATCAACATCCGATCCGCGCATCGACTTGATAAAAGCACTCGTGACATCATAGTGCTGGTCACGCCCCCAGCGAACGAGCGCCTGGTTAGCAGCAGCCTCGACACTGGCAACCGTGATCTCACCGGACCCGTCATCGCTGGCCACTCCCGCCGCCGCCTCCAGCAGCGTCAGAGACTTACGGGCATCCGAGCCAGCCAAGCGAACCAACCCAGCCACGGCCTCGTCTGTCATCGCGAAGCAGCCCGCAAGCCCACGTTCATCGGACAGCGCCCGGCGAACGAGACTTTCAAGCGCCTCAGACTCAAGCGGACGCAGCGTCAAAAGGAGCGAGCGAGACAGCAGCGGAGCAATCACTGAGAAGGACGGGTTTTCCGTTGTCGCCGCGACCAGCACTACCCATCGGTTCTCCACCGCTGGAAGAAGCGAATCCTGCTGCGACTTGGAGAAGCGGTGCACCTCATCCACAAAGAGGATTGTTTCCTCACCACTGCTCGCCAATGTCCGGCGCGCGCTGTCCACGACTCGACGCACGTCGCCCACGCCCGATGAGACAGCGGATAACTCAACAAAGCGTCGGCCCGACGCCCTGGCGATCAAATACGCGAGCGTCGTCTTACCCGTTCCCGGTGGACCCCACAGAACCACGGACGATACCGACACACCATCTCGAGAGCCGGGCGACAGGAGGCGACGCAGCGGAGCCCCCTCACCGAGCAGGTGCGATTGGCCGACAACCTCCTCCAGCCGAGAAGGTCTCATACGAACGGCGAGGGGCGCGTCCGCGGAAAACGCGGGCACGCCCAACTCGTCGAATGCTTCAGAATCAAACAGATCCATGAAACCTAGCCTACGTCAGGGTGACTCCCTGCGAGGAAGATCCGATCTTCGGACCGGACAGAACCTGGAGGACGACGAGGCCCCCAAGGATCAGCATGCACGCACCGGCACCGAGCAGGTAACCGTTCAAGCCCTCGGACTCATCGGCGGCATTCGAGGAGGACAGGACCTCCGCATGCAACTTCACAGAATCGGACGCATCCACCGACGCGCCCGCGCCGGCAGCCGCAACGGTCGATGCGATCTTAAAGTCGGCCCAGCCGACAAGCTGATGTGAGCGGTTCGCCACGACGACCTTGTATTCGCCCATGGGCAGGCCGACCACGTCCATCGTCACCTTGTTACCGTCTTCAACCTGAAGCCAGCGTGCTTCACCCGTCTGCATGATGTTGGCGCTCACCCACTCGCCAGCGCCAGCTTTGTCGGAGGGAACATTGATCGTCAGCTGTCCACCAGTGAAAGCCGCGCTCACGCCGCCCTTATTTGCATCAGTCAGCTCAGAGACATCCGATACGGGGGACACCGGGGTATCGGACGGCTGCGTCGCGTTCGCGGCAGGAGAAGCCGAAGCGGAAGGCGTTGCTGAAGGCGACGCGGAAGAAGTTGCGGTCGGCTGGACAACCGGCAACTGCGGATCATCAGGCTGAGGCGCGGGCGCGGGACTCACAGAAGGTTCCGGGGCGGGGTCACCCGTGGGCTGAGGTGCAGGAACGCCGGTGGGTGCAACCGTGGGTTCTGCAGACGGTTCCGGCGCAGGGGCAACCGTGGGCTGAGGCGCGGGCGCGGGACTCTCGGACGGTCCCGGCGCAGGGGCAACCGTGGGCTGAGGTGTGGGATCGGCGGTGGGTGCAACCGTGGGTTCGGCCGTCGCAGACGGGCTGGACGGCTCGAAGACCTTCACCAAGTAGTTGATTGTCTTCGCCGGTTTCTTGTCTTCCTGGTAGATCACGACGGTGACCCAGTGGGTGCTACCGGGTTCCCAGGTCACCCGTTCAGCGTTGTTGGCGCCATTAGGAACCGGAACGACCATCCTGTAGTTGTTGAGCGCATTTACCTTCCACAGGCCATCAGCGGTCACAGTGACTGTTTCACCGGAGCGCTCGAAGGTAAGAGGCGCGGTCGGCGTCACGCGACCGTTATCCAAGATGACGCCCCAGTAGCCTGTCTTACCGTATTCCGCTTCAAACTCGGAGGCATTCTCGAGGTTGATAACGAACGTGGTGTTCGGGATAGGGAGGGGACCATCATTGTTATCGGCACGCGCAGCGAAACCGGGAATGGCGAGCGCACCTGCGGCGAAGAGGCATAGGGCCATGAGTACACTCATTACCCGACTGCGGCCAGCGAGCACCCGCGCTGCGAGGGCGGAAGTAACCCGTCCGTGCTGCATAACGGTTCTCCTTTGGGACTTAAATACTCAGAAGATATTGCCTGATAACCAGAGTAACAGCTACATCGGCTTCATGTGAAGGTCGAACACGCACCACCTGGTTAATGGTGACCATATTGGCATCGTGCGCAGGCGGCCCGATCTAGTGGAATGAGCCATGCGACTTGCGCACAATGCTGACCGTAGCAACGGCACCGAGCAACGCAAGCGCCCCACCACCTGCAAGGATCCATCCGTTGAGGCGACCCTCTTGCTCGCGGGCAGCCTGCTCCGTGGCCTGTCGTTCCGAGCGAGACCTAGGTCCAATCTCAGAAGCGGACACGCTCTGCTGTTCGCTGGACGAAGAGGGATCGGGGGTGGATGCTCCAGGCTGGGACGAGCCACCATTCGTATCCCCCCGAGACGAAGAGTTCCCGGGACGTGGCGATCCAGGCCTCGCCGAGTCAGAGGGCGCGGAGGCATCCGTCGATGACGAAGTCGAACCCTGAGCGTCGGAAGCCTGCTCACCTCTCACCTCGGAGGTTGTTACTTTCGGTTCGTCAGCAGGAGTGGCGGGCTGTGCCACCATTGAGGCAGCTTCATCGGGATCATTGCCTGCGGGCGCAGAGGGAGTTTCCTCCCCTGGCATGCCGGGCGTCACGACAGTGTAGTCAGGATCGGAGGGCTCAGGATCATCAGCTTTCATCGTGCACACCCGAACATCGACAGCGGTGTCAACGACACGCACCTTGGCTTCGACATACGTTCCGGTGATGGCATCGCCGATGTAAACCGTATGGGCTGACCCAACTTCCCAGGACGACGGGAGGGGAATATCCGTTGAGAAGGTCCCATCGGACGCCACGTCGGCGACGGCCCAGGCAGTACGATCACGACGAACAGCACCGGGAACCCAGCTAGGCAATTCCATTCCATCAGGACGCTTCGTCTCGCCATCATCGAGGGTGATGATAACAAATCCGCGTATCTGCTCAGTACCTGGACCCCAGCCAGAACCCTCAACATGAACCGACTCGCCCGCATGCACGATCGAGGAAAGAGAAGCCATCGACTCCGGACCCCGCGCAACGAGACAGGCGGCTGAAGTATCCGGGAGGGCATCTTCGCCAAAAGCAGGAGTTGCAGTGACAAACACGCCGCCAACAATGGACACCGACGCAGCCAACGCAAGCAGGGACAGGCGCAGCCCCTCGCTTCGCGTGAACGACCGTGGCGCCATGCGTGCCACCTTCCTTCTCTCATGGACAATTTTAGTAAGTTCGCTCAATTATGAACAGACCGACATGTCAGTGTCCGAGTAACTACGAGCTATACGCTCCATCCTATTAGCTCATCCCCAACACGCAATTGCGAACAACAAGCAAATTCATGGACCGGTGCGCCAAAACCTGATTTTACAAGGAAAATTATATATAATTGAAAAAAATTGTGAGCTAAATTATCGAATAACTGTCATCTAAAGTGACCTTCCGGTCAACATTTGAGACTATGAATCTCGTTTCTACCCCCCGCTAGCGACACGGAATGACCAGCGGTGCCCCCGACTCAGGATCCTCGATGACAACGCATTCAACCTCGAACACGTCGGATATCAGAGAGGGCGTCACAATGTCTCGCGGCACTCCCTGAGCCACGATCCGCCCATCTTTCATACACACGAGATGCGTCGCGTAGCGGAAAGCAAGGTGAAGATCGTGCAATACCGCGACAACTGTCCGACCCCCCTCACGCAGGCGGTCCGCTAAACGCAGAACCTCCAGTTGATGATTCAGATCCAAATAGGTCGTCGGCTCATCCAAGAGCAGGATATCCGTCGACTGCGCCAGAGCCATCGCGATCCAGACTCTCTGACGCTGCCCACCAGAGAGCTCGCCGACACGTCTGGAGCCGAATGCGCTTACTCCGGCGTCACGCATTGCACGTGCCACGGCCTCGTCATCCTCCACGCTCCACTGATGTGCGAGGGATTGATGCGGATAACGGCCGCGCGCAACCAGGTCCTCCACCAACATGTCGCCCGGTGCAACAGACGATTGTGCGAGGAGACCAAGGCGGCGCGCAAGGGCCTTCTGGTTCAGGTCATTCAGGACCTGTCCGTCCAACTCAACGACACCGCAGCGCACGCTTAGCACGCGGGCGAGTGCCCGCAACAGCGTCGACTTGCCACATGCATTCGGGCCGACGATGACCGTCAGTTCGCCCTGCAGAACATCCAGTGAAAGCCCCTCCAGAATCGGAGAGTCCTTCCCGTAGCCAACGGTGATCAAATGGGCACGAAGCCCACCTTCACTGTGCCGATGAATCATGACGTTACCTCACCTCACGAACGAGTAACACGAGCAGATAGATGCCACCCACGACGCCAGTCACGACACCCACCGGCATTTCATGGGGTGCCAGGAGCCGTTGCGCAACCACGTCGGAGGCGAGCACGAGAAGCGCTCCCACGACGGCAGACGATGCAAGCCCCACTCCCCCGTGACCACACACGCGACGAGCAACGTGGGGGGCCGCCAAAGCGACAAAGGCCACCGGGCCTGCGACAGCGGTTGCCGTGGAAACCAACACCATCGCCGCAGCGATCACCGCGATCCGCACCTCGCGTACCCGCACCCCCAAGGCCATCGCCACATCATCCCCCATTGCAAGCACAGCGAGCGGACGTGCGAGCCGGGCAAGAACCAGCACAGTCACTGCAAGAACGAGGACGAACGGAGCAATGCGCACCATCGTCACACCGGAGAACGATCCTGCACTCCACAACTGCGCGCGCTGCGCCGCTTCCAGGGGAGCCTTGACGATCAGCAGTGAATTGATGGCGCGGAGAGCGGCGGAGAAACCGATGCCAACCAAGACGACCCGAATGCCTGTCACGCGGACGCCACCCGCGCAGGCAAGAATGAGCACACCCGACACGAGACCGCCCACGAGCGCTCCGACTCCCGTCGTCGCAGGACTTGACCCACACACAATGATCGCAAGGAGAGCGCCCGTCGCCGAGCCAGTCGACAGGCCGACGATGTCGGGACTACCCAGCGGGTTGCCAGAGACCGTCTGGAAGATGGCACCCGACAGGCCGAGCGCACATCCGACTCCCAGCGCTGCACACACACGCGGAAGACGAACAGACTGCACGAAGTACACGCCCAAGAAATCGTCTCGAGGCCCGCTGTCGCCCATCAGTCGACGGAAAGACTCTGCAGCACTGAGACCATAATCCCCCAGCGTCAGCGAGTAAACGGACAGGCACACGGCAAGGAGTAGTCCAGCAACGACGACCGTGGCACTACGCCGATGAATGCGTAGCGAGACCCATGGCAATGCTAGTACCACGTAACGCCCGCTGTTCACGACATCCCCCGTCCACGCGCAGTTACGATAAAGAAAGGTGCCCCAATGAGCGCGACGATGACACCGACAGGCACCTCCTGAGGAGCCAGCACGAGGCGCGAGGCAACATCTGCGACGCACACCCACACAGCCCCCACGATGACGGACCAGAGAGCGATCAAGCCATGACGCGCGCCAACCGCGCGTCGGACGAGGAGCGGCACGGCGAGACCAACAAACGTGAGGGGACCCCCGAGTGCGGTCGCTCCTCCCGCGAGGGCTGTGACTGCCAGGGTTGCGAGTCCTCGAACAAGCCGTACCCGAACGCCGAGACCGACGGCGACCTCGTCTCCGAGCGTCAGAATGCCAAGAGCGGACGTCAGAAGCGCACCGAGCACCGTCCCGCCGCCGATGACAACGCTCGCCAAGACGAGCGAATCAACTCCGATCCCCTCGAAGGAGCCGGACGCCCAATAGCGGAACTCGTTGAAAGCAAACTGGTTGGCCGTCAGGATGGCCGACGTCAGCGACGCCAGTGCGGCTGACACAGCGATACCCGCCAATGCCAGGCGTGCACGCGAGGCGCGTGCGCCCCGGCCAGACAGTGCAAAGACGAAGGCGGAGGCTACTCCGGCTCCTATCAACGCAGCGCCGAGGGTGACGGCGCGCGTCGACACACCCATGACTGCGGTCGCCGACACGACCGCGAAGGCAGCCCCTGCATTGACGCCGAGGATGCCAGGATCAGCGAGCGGATTGCGCGTTATCGCTTGCATGATTGATCCGGCCAACCCGAGCGCACCCCCGATGATGAGCGCCGCGATGGTCCGGGGTACACGAAGGGACAGCACCACCCGCGCGTCCTGGGAGGTTCCACCGTGGACAAGCGACTCCCAGACAATATTCGGGGCGATCTGTCGGGATCCCAGGGCGAGCGAGGCCATCACGACGACACCAAGCACCAGCGCCGCCACTGCACAGGCAATAGCGACGCTGGTGAGTCGGTAGGCGCTCATTCGCACAGTGCGCACCTGACCGCGTGTCCCACGCTCAGGATGCCGGAACAAACTGAGCTTCGATGGACGAGACGATACCGTCCATCAGCAGGTATCCGCCGGTCGAGGTCCACAGGGATCCATCGACGGGAATGACGTGGTTTGCCTGGACGGCTCCGAGAGAATCGAAACCGACAGTCGCCTTGGCCTCGTCGAGTGCGGCGGCAGATGCCTCGACACCGGTGGTTCCGCCTGCCGACGGGTTGTTCACCGAGGACTTGCCGAGCGTGCCGAAGAAGATCCAGTCCGCGTCGATTTGGTCGATGTTTTCGAGGGAGACGGGCTCGGAGTGTCCCTCTCCGTCACGGTCCTGATTGGCGGGGCGCTTCATGCCCAGAGCGGTCAGGGCTTGTCCGGCGGGCAGCTCCTTGAGGATCAGGCCTGCACTATCGCCCTGCCAGCGCACAACCGAGTATGTCTGGTCGAGGTAGCCGGCGTCCTTCAGGCGAGCGCTCACCGACGCGACATGCTGGTCGAACTCCGCGAGTTTGACGTCAGCTTGGTCGGGCACGCCGAGCGCATCCGCGGTGAGGGCAAAAGTCTCGCGCCAGTCGCCGCCCGACTGCGTGGTGAAGAAGACGGGGGCGATTTGGCCGAGGGCCGTCAGAGTCTCGGTGTCGTTATTCTTCACGGACGTGCCGTCAACGAGGATCAGGTCCGGGTGGGCGGCGCCAATGGCCTCCAGGTTGGGGGTGCCGATGGAACCCAGGATCGGGATGTCTCCGGCGCGATCAAGGAGGTAGTTGGGGACCGTCTGCTGGCCGCGGCCCGATACGACACCGATGGGCGTCACTCCCAGGGCGAGCGCGTTGTCGGTGGTCGGTTCGGAAAGCGTCACGACGCGGGTCGGATGCGAGGGCACAGTGACCTCCTGGCCGGAGGCATCGGTAACGACGCGGGTCTCGCTGGTCCCGTTCGCTCCAGAGGACGAGGCCGGGGCGGGCTGCGTGGAGGAGCATGCTCCCAGGGTCAAGGATGCAAGAGCGAGAGCCGCGAAAGCGCGAACTCGTGTCGAGATATACACGTGTTCCTCAATTCGATTAGATCACGATAGATGCACAGGCAAGCCTAACCTAGCGGTGCAAAGGGCGCTCTCTTCGCATGCAATGGTGGATAAGCTCACGCACACCATCTGTCGAGCATTCGCACGAGTCCTTCGCGCCACCATGCAACGTCATGGCCACCGGGATAGGACTCGAAACTGACAAGCGATCCTGACCTCTCCAACAGCGCAGTACAATGCCGAGTTACGGGCAGCATCGCACGCTCACGCTCACCCACCTGACACGACACTGTCAAGCCATCACCAAGCTGCCTCTGCCCCCTCCGCAGCTCTGTCATCAGCGTCCCCTCGCCCCGGCCTCGTTCATCTCCACCCCACCACAGAGAGGGAGACTGTGCGAGGAAACACTCGACGGGCAACGAACCCAGACAGGCAGCCTCGAGCACTGCAAGCCCACCGAAGGACTGACCGGCCAGAGCAACAGGACCAGCCCCAACCTCGGCACAAATGTCTCTCACGAGCTCCTCAACACGGCCCGCCTCGGTTAACTCCTCCTGGCGGGCGCGCAGATCACCAGCATCGATCGTCACGACGCGAAGACCCGGGTAGCGCCAGGTCAGCCAGCCAACGCCATTGGCTCGCCACATCTCCCCGTCGAATAGAATGAGGGTTCTGCGTGCGGGGCACTCGCCGTCGTGGACCACGATGGAACGGGGTCGCTCACGCTCACGACGTGTACTGATGCGAACACCGATGTCTTCCTCACGGGCAGCACGCATCCGCAGATAGCGGAGGCTCTCCGATGGCCACACAACGCTCGCATCGGGTCCCACAAACAGCGAGGCGACGTTTCCTCTCCCGTTGATGAGACTGCGGACGTTGGAACAATCAGGGTGAGCAGCCTGACTTAATCGCAGCCATTCACCCCTATCCATGCTCGTGCGCGGATCGATGCCACCTGAGTCCACAATTGCGAACTGATAGCTGAGGATCACATCGGCAGGCAGCGCACACGCGAGCACGTGCACGCGAGATCCGGGCATGCCTTCCAGACGAAAAGCGTCAAGGTGATCACGGTTGCGATCCGTCACGGTGTTGACGATAACGAAGCACTGAGCATTCTCAGGCGCATCGCACCGAAACGTCACGCGAACGGCGTTAACCCCATCGAGGACGAGCCGACGACCGACGCGCGGGCCATCGGCGCACCCATGGTCATCCCAGTCCTCAGGATCGATCTCGAGCCGACAAAACCCCGTCTCAGAAAAGAACTCCTCCTCGAAGGCCATCGGTCAGTCGAAAAGCGAAATATCACCCGCGCCGACGCGCGCGACGACAGCGTCGCCTCCCGCAAAGTCGATGACCGTCGTCGGCTCAGCTACGCCGACAGGACCCACGACCACCAGATCAACCTGATGCCCGATGCGCTCGTCCACGTCAAAGCCGTCCGTCAGAGGCTCCTTCTCACCCGGCATGATGAGCGTCGAACAAGCTAGCGGCTCACCGAGGGCCTCGACAATCGCCTGGGTGATGACATGGTCCGGGATGCGCACGCCGACCGTGTGCTTCTTCTTGTTCAGCATGATGCGCGGAACTTCCTTGGTGCCACGCAGGATGAACGTGTAAGGTCCGGGGGTCAGCGCCTTCATCGTGCGGAACTCATGATTATCGACGATGACTAGCTCACCGAGCTGCGCGAACGAGTGGCACAGCAGCGAGAAATTGTGCTTGTCATCGAGCTTACGAACCGCGCGAATGGTGTCCATGCCCGACTTGTTGCCAATCTTGGTCGCGATCGCGTAGCCGGAGTCCGTGGGCAGCGCAATCGTACCGCCGCGCTCCAGCAGGTCAACGACCGTGTTAACCAGACGTGCTTGAGGATTTTCCGGATGCAACTCAACGTACGACATGTCTCTATTGTGCACGAAACCCCCACCGGCCGGGGCCAGATGGGGGTTTCGTGGACAGAATGCACGAGAGCTAGATCACTTCTTCCCCTCGTCGGTGACCTCTTCACCGCGCTTCTTCGGCTTCGCGTCAACGCCGGCTTCCTTACGCTGCGCGGGCGTAATCGGAGCCGGGGCCTCGGTCAGCGGGTCGAAACCGCCGCCGGACTTCGGGAAGGCGATGACATCGCGAATCGACTCGGACTTCGTCAGCAGCGAGACAATGCGGTCCCAACCGAAGGCCACGCCGCCATGCGGCGGAGCGCCGAACTTGAAGGCATCGAGCAGGAAGCCGAATTGCGTCTGGGCTTCCTCCTCGCCGATACCCATCACGTTGAACACGCGGTTCTGGATGTCGCGGCGGTGAATACGAATCGAACCGCCACCGATCTCGTTGCCGTTGCAGACGATGTCGTAGGCGTAGGCCAGCGCATTGCCCGGATCCTTGTCGAAGGAGTCAATCCA
>ERZ773246.657-NODE-657-length-13517-cov-96.1765_pt1 | contig 13517 bp, 8 predicted proteins | sample MGYA00580519_ERZ773246 | MGnify/ENA primary metagenome ERZ773246 (study PRJEB29015, sample SAMEA2738153) | human oral metagenome | biome: human oral; feature: human-associated habitat; material: saliva | place: China | collected 2246 ...
CGTCGCCCCTCACCGGGCGGCGGCTTGTCGCGTGCCCGGGGTGGGGGAGGAGAGAGAAGGCGGGGAGGGAAGGCAGGGGGAGGAGCACGCCCCGGAACCCCGCAGCCCCCGCCGCCTGCACCTACGGCGAACCCCCGAGTGGTCTTCAAAATCCGTCACAAAGTCACAGACATTCTTAAAGGGCCGGTAACGGCCGAGACTGATAGGTAAACCGTCACCGGAGGGTTATTCTACTGTGTATGGTTTTTGCTAATTCTCGCTACGATTTGTCCACCCCCGTCTTCGACGATTGGGTGGAGCGCATGATGGGCACCCTCGTGCAATTCCGCCGCGAAGTGCACGCCAACCCCGAGCTTTCCTTCCGCGAGGTCGTCACGACCGAACGCCTCATGAACCGACTGCGAGAAGCCGGCATGAACCCCATCGCCTGCGAAGGCACCGGTTGCTATGTCGACATCGGGGACGGCCCCTTCGCCGCGGCTCTGCGCGCCGATATCGACGCTCTGCCCATCGTCGAGCAGACCGAGCTGCCCTACGCCTCCACGGTTCCCGGCGTGATGCACGCCTGCGGCCACGATATTCATCAGACCGTCATGTTGGGCGTGGCGCTGGCGCTACACGAGCTCAACGAGAAGACCCCGTTGGGCCGCAGCATCCGTATTCTTTTCCAGCCCGCCGAGGAACAGCTGCCCGGCGGCGCCGTGCAGATGATTTCCCAGGGCCTGCTTAAGGACGTTCCGCGCGCATTCGCCCTGCACTGCGACCCGAAGGTGGACCTCGGCCAAATCGGTACGCGCATCGGTGCGATTACCAGCGCCTCCGACACCGTGAAGATTCACCTGAGCGGCCATGGCGGCCATACCTCCCGACCCCACCTGACCGAGGACCTCATCTATGCGATGAGCCAGATTGCGGTGCAGGTTCCCGCCGTGCTGACCCGCCGCACCGACGTTCGTTCGGGCGTGCTGGTTGCTTGGGGCCAGGTCAGCGCGGGCGTCGCCCCGAACGCGATTCCCGCCGAGGGCTACCTGGCCGGCACCATGCGCTGCCTGGACGTTGAGGTGTGGCGCCAGGCGGGCAACCTGCTGGACGAGGTCATCGAGCAGGTCGCCGTTCCCTTCGGTGTGGACGCCCGTGTGGAGCACATCCGCGGCGTGCCCCCGGTCGTGAACACCGACCTGGAAACCACCATGCTCGAGAACGCCGCCCGCGCCGAACTGGGAGAGGATTCCATCGTGCTCGTCGAGCAGTCCATGGGTGGCGAGGACTTCGCGTGGATGCTGCAGGAGGTGCCCGGCTCCATGTTCCGACTGGGCACTCGCGCCCCCGGCGACCCCACCTACGACCTGCACCAGGGCGACTACGCCCCGAGTGAGCAGGCCATCGGCATTGGCGTGCGCGTCATGGCCGCGACCGCCCTGCGTGCCGTGCGCTTCGAGCTGGCCAAGGCCGCGAAGGCCGCCAACCCGGTGCGCGACGAGGCCCGCTAGGCCCCGGGGTACCGAGCCGCCCATCCCGCGTTCTACCGGCGTGCGGGTGGCAAGTTGTGTCGTTTCATAGAGTTTCGCCTCGCTATCGGTCGGATAGCGAGGCGAAACTCTATGCACACGATAGAATTAAAGAGATTATGAGGACATCAGCGTTGTGCCCGTGAACCCGCGCGTGGTTGCGAGGGAGGTTCGGCGGGCACCGCGCGTATTCACGGCGCACGCCGAAGGAGGACGCCCAATGAGCTTCTTTGGGATCGGTAAGAAGAAGTGGGATGAACAGGCGCGCGAGGCGGAGAGCACCGCGGCACAGGACGGGCACGAGGAAAGCAAGCCGTCCCGCGGCTCGGGGCTGAGCGACAAAATTATGGAGCAGCAGCAGTGGGAGGATTCCCTGCGCCGTTTCGTGAAGTCGGAGGGTACCCGCCAGAACCGCGACGAGGAACGCTCCGAAGAACACCGCGCCGTGGAAGACCTGAAGCGTGCCCTCCTGCACGATGACGAGGAGACCCCCTCGTTCGCCGAGGGCTCCCTCTCGGATACCGGAAAGACCACCGACGAGGAGGAGCGTCGTAGCATCATTGAGGCCCTGAACTCCTACCCGCACGAGGACTCCGAGGCCGCCGCGGCTCCCGAAGCCAGCGCGGAGAGCATCGACCCCGAGGCTGTCGAGGACGCCCCGGTTGCTCCTGAAACCCCCGCCTTCCTGCGCGACGATGAGGACGAAACCTCCGAGAAGGCCGAGGGCGAAACCTCCGCGAAGGCCGAACCCTCAACCGACACCGCCGAGGATGCTCGCTCCCAGTTTGAAGAGCACCTGCGCGCCGTCCGTGCGGAGAGCTCCGAGAAGGAAAGCCCCGCTACCTCCGACGTCGACGACACCGACCGTAACGCTGCCGCCGAGGAATACCTCTCGGTTGAGCAGATTCGCGAGGCGCGCACCCGCGCCGCCATCATCGAGGCAAAGAGCGCCAGCCTGGACGACCTGGCCGCCGTCTACGCGGCCCGCCTGGGTCTGAATCCGGAGAGCGAGGAGGACAGCTTCGAGGAGGTCGAGCAGGCCGAGGAATCCGAGGCCGTTGCCGCTGAGCAGCCCGCCGCCGAGCACTCCGCTTCCGAGCGTTCTACCGAGCCCGAATCCCTCAGCGCCGAGCCTACCCGCTCAGGCGAAAAGACCGAACCTGCGGCGGAGGTACTTGTGAGCGAAACGGCCACGGTGGAGGAGCTTTCCGAGCCTGCCTCCGAGCCTGCCGAGCCTTCTAACGAGTCCGAGGAGAAGCTCGAGGTCGCTAAGGACGAGGCAAAGAAGGACACCGAGGATCCCACATCCGAGCCGGGATCCGACGAAGCCGCCTCCGCCGAGCAGAAGCTGAGCGCCGATGACGCCGAGCTTGTGGCCGAATCCATTGTGCTCACCGCCCCCGCAGAGGGTGCCGCGGACCTCCCCGTCCTCGGCGAGCAGCGCGCCCTCCACTCGCTGGCTGAGCTCATGCGCACCCGCGGTTCGGGAACCCTGAGCCTGGAGCTGCGCCAGGTGGATGAGGACATGCACTACCGCCTGCTGCACCGCGGTCGCGAGGTCGAGAACGGCATCGTGCTGCCCGGCGTTGACTGGTTTGCGCCCGTCGCAGCCCTGTACACCGAGGCCCAGGAAGCCGGCGCGACCTGGAACCGCGCGGCTGTGACCCTGAACCCGCGCCTGGGTGAGGGCCTGGAGGTGCACGCCTCCTACCTGGGTGCCGTAGATGGGCAGACCACCCACGAGAGCTTCCTGCTCGAAACCCCTGCCCGCGAGGAGACCTCGGTTGTGGCTACCGCTGAGGCGGCTGAGGCAGCCGAAGCTCACCAGGCTGAAGCACCCGAGGCTGAGGCAGCGGAGGCTGAGGCATCCGAGTCCGGCGATTCCCCGAAGGTTGAGCCCGAGACCCCCGCAGCTGAGGCTCAGCCCTCCGAGGAAGTCCGCGAGGAACAGGCTCCCGAGCAGGTCGAGCGCCAGAGCGCTCCTGCGGGCCTCGCCGTTGCCGGCGCTGCCGTGACCGGTGCCGCCGCGCTCGCCGCCTCGGCCTCCGAATCGGGCGAAGCCTCGGTCGTCGAGCCCGAGTACGAGCACGACTACGATAACGACCCGATTTTCGGTACCGCCAACTCGCAGGACGCCGAGGCTACTTCCGCACAGCCGGAGCAGCCCGAGGTTTCTGAGGCTGACGAGGACACCGAGCCCGTGCACGCCCAGCCCGATGCCGCCGAGGCTGAGGATGCTGAGGCCGAGGCCGTCGACCACGGCGAAGAGGTCGACCACGGCGAAGAGATGGAAGCCGCCCTGGCCGCTATCGTCGCCAACGCCCAGAAGAAGCTGGACGAGCCGCAGGAACCCGAGGAAACCTCCACCGAGGCTGCCACGTTCGTCTCCGTCGAGGAGCCCGCGGCACCGGTCGAGGCTCCTGCCGCTGAGGCTTCCGCCGCGGAATCCTCCGCTCACGAGGCTCCTGCCGAAAAGGGTGAAAAGACCGCTGAGGAGGTAGTATCCACCGAGGCTGAGCCCGAACTGCCCACCTTCCTGAACGACCGCGAGTTGGTGCCCGCCGACGAGGCAGAGGAACCCTCGAAGACCGCGAAGGCAGAGGAACCCGAACCCGCCCAGGTTCGTTCCGAGGAACCTGCAAAGGCGGAGGCCCCGGCGCCGGCCGTCACCGGTGCGCTCGCCGCGGCAGCAGCCGTGGCCGCCGGTGGCGCCGCAGCATCCGCTGCTCCCGTTGCTTCTTCGGCAGCATCCTCGGCGGTGCCCTCGGCACCCTCGACCCCGGTCCTGAGCGAGTTCAACGAGTTGCCCACCGTCGCCGACGAGCCGGATACCCCCGCATCCCAGCCGGTGAGCCCGCTGGTTCCTTCCGAAACTCAGCTGGCCGAGGGCAACCTCGTGCTGACCGAGGCCCAGGTCGCCCAGCGTCTGGCTCCGGTCGTCGAGCACCTCTTTGGCGAGAATGGCACCGCGAAGGACGCCACGACCGTGCTGATTCGCGTGCGTGCGCTCGGCTCGTACTACGACGCCCTGACCCACGTGCGCCGCAACGGCTTCTGGGAGCAGGCACGCACCTTCGAGCTGATTCCCGAAACCCTGCTCGATATTCCCGCCCTGAAGACCGACTCGTACAGCGAGGGTGAGGGCTCGCCGCTGGCCATGAGCCTCACCTTCACCCCCGGCGTGCCGGTACAGGCTGCGTTTGACTATGCGAACGAGCAGGCCTTCGTCAGCTACCCGCGCCCGCTGGATGCTGAACGCTACGTGGAGGAGCTGCGCATGTTCCCGCGTCTGGGTTCGAAGATCCCGGCGCACATGACGAGCGCCCTGTCGCACTGGAACCTCTAAAACCATTTGAGTCACGCCGCGCCGGCTCCCCGTGCGGGGATCGGCGCGGCGCGCTGTATTCACACTTTCGATGAGGAAGACTGCTATGACTGATACCCCCGCCACTCCCGATTTGCCCGTCACCCGGAGCAGCGAAGACACCGCCCGCCGAGCCGGAGAGGCCTTTAAGACGCTCGTTGAGACGATGGCCCGCCTGCGCGCTCCCGGAGGCTGCCCCTGGGACGCCGAGCAGACCCACGCCTCTCTGATTCGCTACCTGGTGGAGGAAGCCTACGAGGTTGTCGAGGCGGTAGAAACCGGCGCCGAGCCGAATATGCCGCTGCTGCGTGAAGAGCTCGGCGATGTGCTGCTGCAGGTGGTGTTCCACTCTGACATCGCCGCGGCAAACCCGCAGGGCTTCGACATTGTGCAGGTGATTGAGGGCCTGGTGCAGAAGCTTCGTTCGCGCCACCCCGACGTGTTCGCGGCTGAGTCTGAGGGCTCTTCGGAGGCGCCCCGCACCGCAGCTGAGCAGCAGGCGGCGTGGGATGCGTTGAAGAAGAAGGAGAAGAGCGACCGTGGCGCGCTGGACGGTATTCCGCCGCATCTACCGGCGCTCGCTATGGCTGAGAAGACTGCTGTGAAGGCGCGTAAGGCGGGTATTATCCTGCCGCCGGAGCCTACGAGCATGGAGGATGACCTGCGCTATATGCACACTGAGGAGGAGTTCGGCGAGCTGCTCTTTGCGTTGGTGAGCCGTGCACAGCGTAACGGCCTGGATGCTGAGCGCGCCCTGCGTTCGTACACTCGCCGCTACATTGCTCAGCACACGCATGATGAGCCGAGCTATTAGACACACTGGTTGAGTTCTTCTGTGAGGCGCTTTGAAACCTAGTCTCTGAGGGGATGAGAGGTTTCAAAGCGCCTTCTGTTTGTTTGGGGTCGTGTTGGATGGCCGCGTGGATGCTCGTGGTGCATACCCCGGCGTTTGGGCTCATGTTGTGCTTTGGGGGAGTACCCACACCCTCACAATGTGGGGGAGTGTGGGTCTTGTTCCGCTTTGTAGCGCCTGACTAAGGGTTATTGAGACCTTCATTAAGGCAATAAAAAAGCGGTGGCAACTAGTGTGTTTGTGTGGGAGTTTTGCTAGAATTTAGGGGACGCGACTTGTCCACTACCGGGTGAGCCGTTCACATCCTTGACATCTCATAAGGAGAACAATTCATGGCTGTTATTACCGCAGTTCACGCACGCCAGATCCTGGATTCCCGTGGCAACCCGACCGTTGAGGTTGAGGTTCTGCTCGAAGACGGTGCTTTCGCACGCGCAGCTGTGCCCTCGGGCGCATCCACCGGTGAGTGGGAAGCTGTTGAGCGCCGCGACGGCGACAAGTCCGTATACCTGGGCAAGGGCGTTCTGGGCGCAGTGAAGTCTGTTATCGAAGAAATCGCTGAAGAGGTCATCGGCATTGAGGCTTCCGACCAGCGCGCTGTTGACGCAGCCATGATTGCTCTGGATGCAACTAACAACAAGGGCAAGCTGGGCGCAAACGCAATCCTGGGTGTCTCCCTGGCTGTTGCTAAGGCTGCTGCTGAGTCCGCTGACCTGCCCCTGTACAAGTACCTCGGCGGCCCGAACGCTCACGTTCTGCCCGTCCCCATGATGAACATCCTCAACGGTGGTTCTCACGCAGACTCCAACGTTGACATCCAGGAGTTCATGATTGCTCCCATCGGCTTCGACAACTACTCTGACGCTCTGCGCGCAGGTGTTGAGGTTTACCACTCCCTGAAGTCCGTGCTGCACGACCGCGGCCTGGCAACCGGCCTGGGCGACGAGGGTGGTTTCGCACCCAACCTGGAGTCCAACGCAGCTGCACTGGACCTGATCGTTGAGGCAATCGAGAAGGCTGGCTACAAGCCGGGCGAGCAGGTTGCACTGGCACTGGACGTTGCATCCTCCGAGTTCTACAACGACGGTGCATACGAGTTCGAGGGCCAGAAGAAGTCCGCAGCTGAGATGAGCGCATACTACGCTGACCTCGTTGCAAAGTACCCCCTGGTTTCCATCGAGGATCCCCTGGATGAGAACGACTGGGAGGGCTACAAGACCCTGACCGAGCAGATCGGCGACAAGGTCCAGATTGTCGGTGACGACCTGTTCGTGACCAACCCCGAGCGTCTGGCTCGCGGTATCGAAGAGGGCGCAGCTAACGCTCTGCTCGTGAAGGTGAACCAGATCGGTTCGCTGACCGAGACCCTGGATGCAATGGAGCTGGCACAGCGCCACGAGTACCGTTGCATGGTTTCTCACCGCTCCGGTGAGACCGAGGACGTCACCATCGCCGACCTGGCTGTTGCAACCAACGCTGGCCAGATCAAGACCGGTGCTCCCGCACGTTCCGAGCGCGTTGCTAAGTACAACCAGCTGCTGCGCATTGAGGAAGAGCTGGGCGACGCAGCTGTTTACGCTGGCAAGTCCGCATTCCCCCGCTTCAAGGCATAATGACGCTTGAAAGCTTATAAGGGATGTTCTGTTGGACTTCCCTGAACAGGCCGGGTCGATCCGGATACATCGTGAGGTAATTCATCACGTCATGTATTGTGGATTGGCCCGGTTTTTCCTTGTTAGAGGCATATAATCTTGGGTATATACTCACTCACGCTTCATACTTTCAAATGGTTTAAGACGTCAATTGACGACTTAAACCTATGAGCTAACTGGTGCTCTCTGTTCGGCTACTCGGGTCGTACCTGACTATATCGTGATGTGATTCATGACAGATAGTTACGGTGCGACCTTATTTTTATGCCTTGATAGGACACCCAGATCTTTCCACTCAATTTCTTAAAGGACTGTCATGACTGTATGTTTTATGATCCTCGCCCATTCGCGACCTCAGCAATTTCTTGAACTCACCCGAATCATTAAAAACTCGGGTGGAGAAACAGTCGCTTTTATTGATAAAAAAGCTAATTTGCAGGAATTTGAAACTGCTGATGCTCATTTTGTAAGCCGCCGGTTTAACGTTAACTGGGGAGGTTATTCCCTGACACGTGCTATGCAGGTTCTGCTGCGTGAGGCTCTGCAAACCTACCCCGACGCTCATCACTATATTTTCTTGTCTGGCCAAGATTATCCGGCTCGTCCGCTCACTGAATACATTGAGTACCTAGGCCGAGAAGAGAACCGTGACCGATGCTGGATGAACTTCTACGCAATGGCACCTGGTACGCAGTTCTATACTGTTTTGAAGTACCCGCGTTCCTATGACTTGAAGGCGCGTTTGGGCAATAAGGTGTACGCCCTGGTTCAGAAACTTTGGGACGTATACTACTCTCGTCGGCCTCGCATGAAGTATCCGGTGCAGTTTTACCGTGGCTCTTCTTCTTGGGTTGTTTCTCGTGAAGGAGCGCTGGCAATGGTGAAATTCCTTGATTCCAATCAGGGCAAGGCTATGCAGAAGTTCTTGCGGAAAACCCACGTTTCTGATGAGATTTGGGGTGCCACTGCTCTCCTGAATTCTTCTGCGAAGGAACATGCTACCAACTGGGATACCGATGGTCAGCTTGTTCCTGGAACTATGAAGGAAGAGAACAAGGTTTACCACCATTACATTGATTGGGATCCTGAACGCGAGAACCCTGCTCTTCTACATAGCGGTGACCTTGAGAAGATTGATGCGTCAGGCAAGTGGTTCATCCGAAAAGTTGATGCTGAAAAATCGCAGGATTTGCTCGATATTCTGCGTCAACGACAGATTCTATAATCCTCAGATTCTGCCTCACCCGTGAAGAAAAGTGGTGCTACAAACCCGGTAGAATATAAAGGAAGCGCTTAGCGGTACAGAATGGAACGAGGGATAGAGCAATGAGCCAGCGAGCAAACCAGCAGACCCGGTCGCACTCTACGAGTTCCACTGCACCCGCTCAGGGCGCTACCGCCTCCGATGCGCCGCGTGGCGCCGCTAAGGAAGCCCGCACCTCCCTGATGAAAAAGGCTAGTGCCCTTTTCTTCGGCGTGGGTTTGAGCGAGCGTCACCCTGAGCGTGAACGTCAGGCGCAGGCTCGCCGTGAGGAACGTGCCCGCCGCCGCGCCGCAGCCCAACAGGGCCGTGAAGAAGACGGATACGATGCCCCCGTGGCGGCTCATATGTTCTCCGGTCGTAGCTTCCTGACCGCTGTTGTGGTGGGCGTGATTGCGCTCGGTACCGCTTACCCGGTGGTCACCTACATTGACCAGGACCGGGAAATTAAGCGAATCAACACGCACATTTCCCAGCTGCAGCAGGAGAATGCCCAGCTGAAGGCAGAACAGACCTGGTGGAACGACGACAACTACGTTCGTCAGCAGGCACGTAGCCGCCTCTACTATGTGAACCCCGGCGACACCCCCTACGTGGTCACCGGCATTACCGAGGACTCCACGAAGGCGGACGGTACTTCTGCGAACGCGAAGAACGCCCCCGAGGAAGCCTGGACCACCAAGATCTGGGACTCCCTTGAAAAGAACTAAAACCGCGCCGAGCGGCTGACTGAGAGGCTCGCCGCGCAGACCGGCGACCCGCCACGAACCCACGACCCTAACGTTCCCGGACCGCACGAGCGGACGGGACAGGAATAAGGACTATGAGCACCGAAAACACCATTGAGGACCTGAAGAACCGTACCCCCGGCGGTTTCGGCGTGACCGTTGAAACCCTGAAGCCCACCGAGCAAGACATCCGTGTTCTCTCCGCACAGCTGGGCCGCAAGGTGCGCGACGTGGTCGAGATTCCCGCCCGCTGCGTGTGCGGCAACCCGCTGGTCGCCGCCACCGCACCCCGCCTGAGCAACGGCACCCCCTTCCCGACCGTGTTCTACCTGGCGCACCCGGTCATCACCGCCGCCGCATCCCGTCTGGAGGCTGGCGGCCTCATGTACGAGATGACCGACGCCCTCGCCGAGGATGCCGAACTGGCCGCTGCCTACGCCGCAGCCCACGAGAATTACCTGGCCGAGCGTGAGCGCATCCGCCTGATCAGCGGTACCGACGAGGTTCCCGAGATTGACGGCATCTCGGCCGGCGGCATGCCCACCCGCGTGAAGTGCCTGCACGCCGTCATCGGCCACACCCTCTCGGTGGGACGCGGCGTGAACCCCATGGGTGACCGCGGCCTGGACGCCATCGCAGAATGGTGGACCCCCGAGGCATGCTCCTGCGACCCCGCCTGGCGCGAGGAAGCCTAAATACTGATTTCGATGCGCCCGCACCGTCGCCTGTGACGGCGCGGGCGCATAATAGATAGAAAGAGCGCCGAGAAGCGAAAACAGCTTCGCCTGCGGCGCTCGCGTTGCCCTTTGGCAGCGAACGATGATGACGATAGTCCTGAAAGGAACCCACCGTGCGCGTTGGAGCGATTGACTGCGGTACGAACTCTATCCGTCTGCTGATTGCCGATTCCACCACTGAGGTGGTGGACGGGGTCGAGAAGACCGTCCTGAAGGACGTTGTGCGCGAGATGCGCATCGTGCGTCTGGGCCAGGGCGTGGATGCGACCGGCTGGCTGGCGCAGGAGGCCCTGGACCGCACCTTCGCGGCAGCCCGTGAGTACGCGCAGTTGCTGAAGGAGCACGGCGCTGATTCGGTGCGTTTCGTGGCGACCAGCGCAACCCGCGATGCGGGTAACCGCCAGGTGTTCGTGGACGGCATCCGCGACATCCTGGGCATTAAGCCCGAGGTGATTAGCGGCGACGAGGAAGCCGCGCTCTCCTTCGCGGGCGCCGTGCGCGCTGTTGGTTACGGCGATGGCGACACCCTGGTGTTCGACCTGGGCGGTGGCTCCACCGAATTCGTGCTGGGGGATGAGTCGGGTGTGAAGGCTTCCCGCAGCGTCAACATCGGTTGCGTGCGCCTGACCGAGCGTCACATGGTGAACGCGCCGGCGACCGAATCGCAGATTGCCCGCGTTGAGGCAGACACCGACGAAGCTCTTGACGTGGCCCGCAAGACCGTCCCCCTGCAGAACACCCGCCGCGTGGTGGCCGTGGCCGGTACCGCGACGACGATTGCGGCGGCCGCCCTGGGCCTGGACCGCTACGACTCCGAGGCCATTAACGCGCAGACCTTCTCCATCGAGACCGTTCAGAAGACTTCCCGCTGGTTGGCTTCCCTGGACCGTGCCGAGCGCGAGGCCCTGGGCTACATGCATCCGGGCCGGGTGGACGTAATCGGTGCCGGTGCAACGATTTACGCCCGCATCCTGACTCGTCTGAACGAGCTGACTGACGGCGCCGTGGATTCGGTGACGGTGAGCGAGCACGACATCCTGGACGGCATCGCGCTGTCCCAGCTGTAGCCCGTTACCTTGGCAAAAATCCGTCCCGATTCCGGGCCGGAAATCCTAACGGCCGACCCGCGCGGTGCGGGTCGGCCTGTATTGTCTAGTTGAGTTTGCCTCACCATGTGAGTTTGCGTCGTTCAGTTGAGGAGAAACGAATGGATCGGTTTGCGCGTGCCGCGCGGTGCATCCGCCGCCCCCTGGGTGTTCTGCGTTCGGCGGGCTCGAACCCGGTGCGCTCGCGTGCGGCCGGGTCGCTGGCCTCTGCCGCCCTGCTGGCCCTGTTGCCGCTGGGTCCGGCCTCGTGGCTGACCGCGGCCAACGCAACCGATCCCAGCTCCTCGGCCACGGCCTCTCCGAGCCCGAAGAGGGAGGTGACGGCCACCCCCTCGCCGTCGGGCACGGCGGTGCCGAAGAGCACGGCCGCCCCGAGCCAGGGCGCGGATACCGCCAACGGTGACGATGTGCGCCACCGCGAGTACTGGCTGAACGAGTACGGCATTACATCGCTGTGGTCGCAGGCCACGGGTAAGGGCGTGACGGTTGCCGTGATTGACACGGGTGTGGACGGGAACCACCCGGATTTGGCGGGCAACGTGCTGCGCGGTACCGACGTCTCGGGCGTGGGCAGCGAGGACGGCTGGCAGGGCCTGGGCGCCGAGCCGATGCACGGCACGGAGGTCGCTTCGCTGATTGCCGGCCACGGCCACGATACTCAGGGGTACTCCGCGATTGTGGGTCAGCCGGGTAAGCCGACCGGCATGATTGGCGTGGCCCCGGATGCGAAGATCCTGCCGATTTCGCTGAACATGGGTACGACCGGCGGTAAGAGCATCGACGAGCAGATTCCTGCCGCGGTGCGCTACGCGGTCGACCACGGCGCACAGATTATCAACATGTCGATTGGCTCGAATAAGACGAGCTGGCCGCAGAGCTGGGATGACGCTTTCGCCTACGCCGAGCAGAAGGGCGTGCTGATTGTGGCGGCGGCGGGTAACCGCGGTAGCGGCCTGACTCAGGTGGGTGCTCCCGCGACGATTCCGGGCGTGCTGACGGTCGGCGGCGTGGACCGAAAGAAGCAGGTTTCTGAAGGCTCGTCGACGCAGGGTATTTCGATTGCCGTGGTTGCTCCGAGCACCGACATGATTGCGGCGGCCCCGGGCAACGGGTACATGCTGTGGTCGGGCTCTTCTGCGGCGGCCCCCCTGGTGACGGGCGTGGCGGCGCTGTTGAAGCAGAAGTACCCGCAGGAGTCTGCGGCTCAGCTGGCCCAGCGTTTGATTGCCTCAGCCGATGACGAGGGCGCTACGGGTCGTGACCCGCTGTACGGGTACGGCGTGTTCAACCCGCAGGACGCTATGGCTCTGCCCTCGCCCACGGTGACGGCGAATCCGCTGGGTTCGATGTCGGAGTGGATTGCGGTGCACCGTAAGCACCAGGTGAGTGCACCGTCGCCCAGCGATGCCGCGCCCGTGCACGAAGAGGGTGAGAACATCGTGAAGCAGGCCGCCCCGGACGCGAGCCGCCCGCCGGAGGACCGCGGCTGGTTGCCGCCGGTCATTGTGGGTGCGCTCCTGGTGTGGGTCACGATTATTACCGCCGGTGCGGTGCATCGTCTGCACCGGATGCACGTGCGGGCAGGCGATGCGGCCCGTCAGGTGGGGACCGCGGTGCGCGAGCAGGCGCATCACGCGGCGGAGCACATGCCGCATCCGCATCACCAGACTCACCGGCGCGGCGGTTCGTCGTCGTAGCGAGGGACGGCTCCGCGGGATTGCACTTTTTGCGGGGTGGGGGAGCGGCTAATGCCGGTCCGTTATATTTCTTGCCTTAGCTCGTTCGCGAACGGCTGAGTTTTTGCTGGCCGCGGTGATTCTCTCTCATGGCGGTACCTGATGGGCTCAAACGCGCCCAATCGTAACGAAAAATTCGAACGTTGAACGAAAAAATGGAAAGGGTTCTCCTAACCGTAAGTGCCTTATCTTGTGTGAACCCCGTTCAAGCCTCGAAACTTTTGGCTTAGGTGCGCCTTCGAGGGGGCATAAATGCGATTTCACCTAAACAAAAGGCGTAAAATATATGGTGAACCAGGTATGTAACAGACAGGCTCGTGCCGCTAGCCACTTCGCGTTGCGTAAGGACTTCCAGGGCGAGCCGCTTTGTTTGTTAGGGAAGCTTTCGGAACGAGCCGGAGGCTGCGCATACCACCCTACCGGGATGAGAACTCCCGGTACCTGAGACTAGGAAGTAACTAACATGGCATTCACTAAGGTGACACAGGACCGTCCCCGCGTCCTGATTGTCGGTGGTGGCTACGTCGGCTTCACCGTTGCTAAGAAGATTCAGAAGGCTATCAAGGAGACCG
>ERZ773246.659-NODE-659-length-13497-cov-53.7716_pt1 | contig 13497 bp, 12 predicted proteins | sample MGYA00580519_ERZ773246 | MGnify/ENA primary metagenome ERZ773246 (study PRJEB29015, sample SAMEA2738153) | human oral metagenome | biome: human oral; feature: human-associated habitat; material: saliva | place: China | collected 2246 ...
CCGGCGCAGGAGCACACGGTTTCGCCCGCACCTCCACGTGGAAGCTCCTCTCCTCCACCCGCCCCACGAACGATGCCCCGGCCTCGTTCTCCTTCGAACTGCACCACACGGGCGAGACCTCCATGCTCTACCCCCATTCCTTCTGCGCGCGCCTCGATGTGAGCGCGGGTGCCGAGCTGGACATGAGTCTGACTCTGACGAACGAGGACGATCACCCCTTCGCGATCGAGGCCGCCATGCACACCTACCTGCGCGTCGGGGACGTCAAGGACGTGAGCGTCGAGGGACTGGACGGCGAGCGCTACTTCGACAAGGTGCGCGGCCGCTACACCACCCAGCGCGGCGACCTGAGCTTCGTGGGTTTCACCGACCGCGTCTACACGACGACGCAGCAGGTCAGCGTCATCGACCCGAAGCTGGACCGACGCATCATCGTGGATAAGAACGGCTCCGGCTCCACCATCGTGTGGAACCCCTGGTCACAGGGCGCGGCCACCATGAGCGATATCGGCGAGGGCGAGTGGCAGCACTTCGTGTGCGTAGAGACCGCGGCGGTGCGCGAGAGGGCGCTGACGCTGTGGCCGGGCCACCCTCACATCATGACGCAGACCCTCGCCGTGGAGACGCTGGACTGAGCGGCCCGCGGGTAGGATTGAGGGCAGCTACGACCAGAAAGGCCACCATGGCTCTCACCTCCGCGATTGCGTCCGCCTACCTGTCTGTTTCCCGGTGGAAGCTGTCTACGCAGCCCTTGCCGGACAAGGTCATCGTTATAGGTGCCCCGCACACCTCGAATTGGGACGGCGTCTTCATGGCGATTTCCATGTGGAAGTCGGGGCGCACGTTCTCGTTCCTGGTGAAGGATTCCGTGGTGAAGACCCCGGTGCTGGGCTGGTTCGTCAAGAAGATCGGCGCGGTTCCCGTGGAGCGCAGCGCGGCCCACGGCCTCGTCGAGCAGGTCGCCCAGCGTATCCGCGAGTCCGACTCGTTCACGCTGTGCATCACCCCGAAGGGGACGCGTTCGCCGCGTGAGTTCTGGAAGTCGGGCTTCTACCGCATCGCCATGGAGGCGGATGTGCCGATCCAGCTGGGCTTCATCGACCGCAACACCCGCACCTTCGGGTGGGGGCCGACGTACCGTCTGACGGGTGATGTGCGGGCCGACATGGACGTGATTCGCGCGTTTTACGCGGGCAAGGTGGGTGTCAAGCCCGCCAAGACCTCGGTCCCGCGTCTGCGTTCCGAGGACGAGGCGTCGTGAGGGGTGCACGCGCAATGGCCTGCGCCGGTGGGGCGCTGGCGCTGTGTGCGCTCGGTGCGCCCGCCGTCGCGGATGATCCGACGCCGATTCACCTGGCTGAGGTCTACGACATCACTCCTGGGGTGTCCGCCACCCACGAGGTGACGCTCTCGACGGATCATCCGCTCATCGGCGAGCAGTGCCAATCGATGGGGACGGGCGCGCAAGCGTCCTCCGCCGTGCTAGTTGACGTCAACGGTATCGACGGCTGCCGCTTCACGTGGGTACTACCCAGTGCGGGGTCGGAGATCGTGACGGTCGACTCTGGCGGCGTTTTCCACTTTCATTCGGAATCCGCCCGCCTTCTCGAGGGGTTTTCCACGCCCGAGGCCGTCGCCACCATCGACTCTGTCACGCTGGTCGCGCACGCCTCCGAGATCGTCGAGGCCTCGGAAGGCGGGGCCGTCACGTCTGCGGGCGTCTCAACGAAGACGGACGCGAGCACGGTCACGTGGACGAATGTGCGCGACGATGTGACCGCGACGGGCACGGTGAACGCCGACGCGGCGGCCGCGTCCCCTGCGCCTTCCGTTTCTCCCACGCCGTCACCGTCGCCGTCACCGAGCCGGGAACGAGGCGGGGGTTCCTCGCGCTCGTCCCTGACCCCGATCTTTGCGATCACCGGCGGCGTCCTCGCCCTGGTTCTCGTGGGCGCGTTCATTCGGTGGACTCGCCGGTCGCGTCAGGCGGCGGCCGACGCCCAATTCGACTGGGATGCATCCGTGCGAGCGTCGCAGCGCGAGGCCGCCTTGGAGGCGAAGGGGGTGGCAGCGTCCTACGCGTCTCCCACGCCTGGGTCCGCGCTGTCGGCGCTTACACCTCCGCAGCCCGCACCAGAGACCGATTCGCCTCGTGGCGAACCCGCGAAAACGCTGCCGGACCCGGAGTCCAGCGAGCGCTTCGCTCCCCCGCCGGGTGACTGATCATTCGAGCAATGCTCGGGTGTTCTAGCCGATGTGGAAGTAACGTTCAACGAGTTCTTCGACGGACACCCGCGAGTCGGCCAGGTCGTCTCTCAGGTGCATGTCGCCCAGCTCGACCAGGCGTGCGGCCCACGAGTCAATGAGACCGGCCGGGAACACACCGCCTTCCTCGTAGTCTTCGCGCTGCGTGAGAAGGCGGCCCGCGGCCTCGAAACACGACGAGGGCAGCTGGTCGAGGCCGGGGGTCTGTGAGGCGTCACCGTCAACTTTACGCTTGCTCGCGTAGTCGGCCATGCCGGGCCGCGTCAGCCCGATGCGTGCGGCAACCACAATGCCCGCCAGGAGCAGATGGATGGCCGCCGACCCGTCCGGGCTGCGCAGCTCGATGGTCTGCGAGTCGTTAGGAAGTCCTGCGATGGGTGGCTCGTTCGGGTTCGCGTCCCGGAACATCGAGTCGTCGATGTTCTGCCACCCGAGGGGCACGCGCACGAGGACCGAGCGGTTACGGTCACCCCAGCAGATCGCGGTCGGTGCCTCCTGATGGGGCACGAGGCGCAGGAACGAGGTAGGCACGGTGTTCCCGAAAGCCGTCAGCGACGCGGCGTGCGACAGGTAGCCGCCGATGACTTTCAAGGCCGCCTCCGTGAGGCCCGATCCCGTAGAGAATTGGTTGACGCCGTCCTTGACCAGGCGGGTGTGGAAGTGCATGCCGGATCCGGCCTGCCCCACCGCAATCTTGGGCGAGAAGGACACTTCGATGCCGTAGGAGTGCGCGACCTCGCGCAGCACCCACTTGGCCAGAACCATCTGATCGGCCGCGGCGCACACGTCTACGGGCAGGAACTCGATCTCCTGCTGGATCATCTGACGCCCATCCGACACGAAGTTACCGACCTCGGAGTGGGCGTACTTGACGGCGCACCCCATGCTCACCAGGTGGAGCAGGGTCTCGGTACGTACGTCCTCCCACTTCGAGAACGGCCCAGACTCGTGGTAGCCGCGCTGGGGTTCGACCCGGAACAGCGGGTCCTCCGGGGAGAAGAGGTAGTACTCGAGTTCGCCGAGGGCCTCGAGGGTGCAGCCTGTCTGCGCCTCGAGGGCGCGCTGAGCCTTGCGCAGGATCTCCTGCGGGGCCGAGGCCAGGGGCGCTCCGCTCACATCGTAGAAACCACACAGGAACTCCACCGTGGGGATCGCGGAGAAGGGGTTGAGGAACGCGGTGGCCAGGCGCGGTACCACGTACAGGTCGGAGGAGGTCGCCTCGACGAAGGTGAAGAGCGAGGATCCGTCGACGCGTTCACCGAGGGTGAGGACGCGGTCGAGATGCGCCTTGGATTGAATCGCAAAGTTAAGGGTCTTGAGCCGGCCATCTCCGCCGACGTAGCGAAGGTTGAGCATCGAGATCCGATTGTCTTCGATGTATCCGATGATGTCGGCCTTCGTGAACTCTTGCGCGGGCTTCCCTAAGGCTTGCACGAGGGGATTCGGACTGAGGGAGACGGTGTCGGTCGAGAGCATCTCAAACTCCTCTTTGAGCATGACTTGTTTCACACGATCACCTCACACGTTACCACCACACAGCTACTCCAACACCCGCACACCACCATCCGAAGTCCACACACCGCGCCCCACTGGAAGAGACCGCGGACATAAGTGAGGGCCGCGCGCCAATTCAGACACGCGGCCCTGTGCCCCCTAGCGGGGCGAGGTCCGGAGCAGGCATGGAACCCCGCCCCGCCAGGCTCCTATGAGCGCGGCGACCACGATTTCAAGCGCTCAGCAAGTTCACGCGCGCAAGTATCCAAGCGCTCAGCTTCTAGCGCGTCCTCACGTTTGACTGCACGCCAATAATCGACCTTTGTGTGCAAGAACTCACGGCGCAATTCGATGATCTGCGCCTCCTCCTGAAGGCGCGCATCCTGCTGCTCAAGGAGGGAAATAAACTCGGAAATATCACGGTCCACGCCCAACCCCGAGCGCACATAGTCCCGCATATCAGCAATCGACATACCCGACGCCGACAGACACGCGACCCAGGTAAGCAACTCCAGATCGCCTTCCGTGTAGATACGATGCCCACTCGAGGGATCGCGCGCAATGGCAGGAATAACGCTGACGTCCTCGTAATAGCGCAGGGTAGACGGGGGCAAGCCAACGAGCGCCGCTACCTCCTTAATAGAGTACGTGCGCCCGGAGCCTGTTCCTGCCATGACCTCACCCTAAAAGACCTCAAGCCCTTGAAGTCAAGCGGAATTGGGGGACGTGCATCACGCGGCGCGACCTGCACAAAGATCGCGTCCGCGCGACCGTGCGGCCACTCACGACCGCAACGGGAGTTCGACCGCTAGACCACCATCATCGGAGAAGCTCCGCTCGATGCTGGAAGGCCCAAATCGAGAAGGGTTCATCTCGCATTTTCTTCTCCGCACGCCCCAGCAGCTCGCAGCCACCATTCGTATAAAAGCGAGCATTGGATTCCGTACACGTCACCAGTCCGTACGCGCGCCCACCCCGCTTCGCCACAAAGTCGGGAAGGACTTTGGCAACGAGCCATCGGCCTACTCCCCGACCCTGCATCCGCTTATCGACCGACAAAATCTCGAGATACCAGTCAAAATCGCCATTATCGATAGCGATCTGATCTCCGTCGTAGGCCGCCTGGGCAAAGTCAGCCACCAAGAGCGGAGATGCGTAGCGGAAGAGGCGATACCCGCCGCTGACCACGTTACGCCACAAGCCGATTGGCCGATCATGCATGAGTGCAACGGCGATAACCTGTCCCTCATGTTCAACGACGAGAGCGTTTCTGGAGGCCAGGTAGGCTTTCGCCATCATCTCGTTGAGGACAGCCAGACATTGTGGGTAACGCTCCGTCTGGTAGACATATGGCTTGAGCGTGAGATGAAATGGATAGTCAAGAAATCCTTCCGTGATAATGCGTGTCATTTCAGGAATATCTGCACTCGTTGCGGGCCGACACTTCACAGCGCCCCTCCTCTGTTAGACCGGATAGCACCTCGTAATAAGGTCGAAAACCTGACGTCAGGTAGACAGTTGTCATACTACGCGATGATTTCTCAGGAGACCTTGTCAGTTAGAGGATTTTTTCTTTGACATGCGAGGCATACTAACTTGACGTTCGGTCAGACATTCTCAGGCCCCGTCCCCTCCATTGCTTTGCGCGCGCGAACAGACGATAATCGAGTGACCTAGATCCAGGAGGATTGCATGCGACTTTTCCGCACCCTGTGCGCAACGCTCGGGACCCTATTCATCGTGTCGACCCCGTCGTTAGGGGCCTACGCAGCCGCGATCCCGCCTTTGTCGGAGACGTCCGTCCTGGCTACGGACGTCCACCTCACTGACGCGGCATCGGCCCTTTCTGTGGAGAACAAGGGCAGCGCCACCGTGGCCGCACCGTTGCGTGCCGCCGCTGAGGAGGCATCGTCGACTCCATCTTTGTGGCTATTGACCGCCCTGATCATCAGCATCATCATCCTTGTTCTGGTGGTCGTCTTCATCGTCTACGCCTTGCGTTCACAGAAGGCCAAGAAGAAGTCAGAGGCTCAGCGTGTCCCTCCCTCAAGCCAGGGAAGCGTTCCTTTCCCGGTACGGCCCGGCATGCCCGAGGCCTCGGCATACACTGGCGGTCCCGCTCAGTTCGGTCAGGGGGCAACGTACAACCCCTACCCTGCGCAGGATGCGACACCCGGTGGCCCGACGCCGCGCGAAACGGGCTTCGTCTGGCAACGACAGACGGGTCCCGCCCCGGCTGCTCCTCAGCAGCCCATCCACGCTCCCACAGCTGGCGGCACCCCCGGTCGGCCTCTCGGCGCTCCTATGAGCATGTTCCCCTCCGCTCAGCGCGGCCCCAACCCTGCAGCGCCCGAGAACGCACCGCAACAGCCCCCGATGGGCGGTGCCGCGGTGGTCGGCGGCACCGCTTCCATGTCGGGTGAGAAGACAGAACTGCTCACGACATTTGGCGGTTCAGATCCCGACGCGAAGACGCAGTTGTTCGGCACCTACGACGACCAAGCCGACCCCGACGCCAAGACACAGCTATTCGGCACCTACGACGACCAAGGCGCAGCTGCCGCGGCTCCCGCTGCTGAGCCGGTCGAGGCACCCAAGCCGGAGTCGGTCGCAGCGTCCCATGGGGCAGTACCCGCAGCCCCCATTCCTGCGCCTGCGCCTGAGACCGTTCCTGCCGCGCCAGAGGACCCAGGCTTGGTCACCGTCAAGCTCCCACGCTTCAAGCCCGAAGCACAGGCACAACCCACACCCGCTGAGCCAGCTGCAACGCCCGAAGACCCCGGCATGCTCACCGTCAAACTCCCACGCTTCAAGCCCGAAGCACAGGCACAACCCACACCCGCTGAGCCAGCTGCAACGCCCGAAGACCCCGGCATGCTCACCGTCAAGCTCCCGCGCTACAAGCCCGAGGCACAGGCACACCCCACACCCGAAGCAGAGTCCGCCGCAGCACCCGAAGACCCCGGCGTGCTCACCGTCAAGCTCCCGCGCTACAAGCCCGAGGCGCAGACGGATCTCGCACCCACACAAGATCCCCAGCCCGAGCAGCCTGCCCCCGCTCAGTCCGCCACGCAGCCGGAACACGTCGCGTCGCCCGAAGCGTCCTCCACTCCCGTAGCGGCTCCTGCGCCTCAGCCGGTTGCCCCGCCGCAGCCACCCGTCGCGCCCGAGGCGATGCCCGCCCCGGCCTCGTCCCTTGGGAATGACTCGGATGAAGGCGTGCCCACCGTGCAGATGCCTCAGTTCGACAGGATGGATTCCTTCGACTGGGACTCCCCCGCCGCGAGCCAGCAGGCACCGCAACCCCAGCAGGCCCCGCAAGCCCAGCAGGCACCGCAGACTCCTGCGGTGCCGGTCGCGCCGCAGATGCAGGTACCTCAGCAGCCCATGTCGGCGGCACCCGCTCAGCCCTTCCCGCCGGTAGATCAGGGCGCTGCCGCGCAGCAGGTTCCCACGGCACCCCAGGCTCCCGAGCAATCCGGCGGCTTCCAGGAGAGCTGGACCTCGCAGTTCTCGTGGAGCGAAGAGATCCGTCCGGAGCCGCAAGCGCAGAAGAAGCGCCGCTGGCCCTGGTCGAAGCGCCGCAAGCAGAAGGGTGAAGAAGAGGCCGCACAGGCGCTGCCCGAGGGCAATGCGCCCGGCGCTACCGCGCACATGCCGGTGATCGCCGTCGACGCGCAGGACGACGACTGGCAGAACTGGAACTCACGGAACTGACGTGTGAGACCCGAGGGGCGTTCGTTAGTGCGAGCGCCCCTCGGTTGTTGTCTCTTCCAGGGTGGAGGCGTTATCGGCGCTGATTTCGTCGGCCACCGCGGCGCTCACGACACCCGTAGAGTCTTCCCCGGCCTCGTCAATGTATCCGTAGCGTTCCGCGAGGAAACGTTCCCGGTAGAGGTGGTCGGCCGTGTCGCCGATCGTGCGCATGAGGGAGGCATTCAGAAACGCGCCCACGAGGATGCCAATGAACGGCACGATTTGGGCAACCTTCATGCCCGCCAGGCGCGAGCCAAGGGAAGCAACCAAGGGGTTCACGGCAGCCGAGATCGCGTTGGTCCCGACGGCATCCATTGGCCCTTGCTTGGCGATGTCACGCACGACCTTGTTGACGGCGATCAACGTCGTTTGCTTTTCGACGACCTGGTTGCCGGTAGCGCGTTTCGGATCGATCGCCTGGGAGAGAACCATCGTGGCGAAATAGTTTTCCGCGGGATCAACCGTGTCGTAGCCGTAATAGGCCGCCGTGTGGGAGACCAGGCGCGTCGCAGCGCCCAGGAACGTTACGATGTCGAGGGCGAGCGCAAAGGTCGTGATCGCAATGCCGGGGGCCGAGATGATCCCCAGGCCGAGGACGGCAGCGACCGAACCTCCCGTCGCGACGATGCTGGTCAGCGCACCTTCGATAGCCACGGCGCTCGAATACGCAATCTTCAGGTGAGGTCTCACCGGGCGAATCTGGTCGAGGCTCAAACCGAGGCTACGGATATCCTCCAGCCGCTCAACATCGTAACCCGCCTCTCGGTAAGACTTCAGAATGCGCTCTCGACGCACCGAGGCCTCGGATACCGACGTCGCCTTCTCCATGAGGCGCAGCGCCGCCGAGGACATCGCGGAGGTGATGGCCTCGCCGCCGGGAACCTTTCGCGCGAGCCTGACTGCCTTCCTGACAGGTGCCATTGCGTAGGCGCGCAGACGCTGGGAAATGACGCGAGGGCGCAGGGGACTAATCTGTGCCTCTTTCCACTGCTGAATCTCGTCCCATTGGGCCGCGTCGGCGGCGCTCATGCGGGCACGTGTGTCGTCGGGCGCAGGTCCCTCGGTCGTAGCCTCTTCCTTCACGCTTCCACCCTACACAGCGGCGTCCTCCCGTGCCCCTCGGACGTTTCCTCTCCCCTGTTATGCTTGTGTTTCGGTACTCACTCATGACCTCACGTGGGAGGAACGTCCGTGGATTCGCGCTCACAGCTCATCGCGCAGATCAATGCTCTGCATGAAGAACAAGAACACCAGAAGATCATTGCGCTCATCGAACGCGATGCGCCGACATCGCTGGACTACGAGCTGACTGGCCTGCTGGCGCGCGCCTACATTAACTACGCGCAGCCGTACATGGATTCCTTCAAGGAACTCATCGGGCACGCCGTCGAGCTGCTGCGCGGCGTTGAAGCAGAGGGCATGGCAGACCCGGTGTGGTACTACCGCATTGGTACCGCCCTGTACTGGCAGGATGAGGAGGAGAGCGCGCTGACCTACCTCGAGCAGTGTCTCGCCATGGATCCGACCAACGAGCACGCGCCGGAGGTCATCGAGCAGTGCAAGCGCGCTCTTGATCGCCGCCGGATTGTGCGTCCCGTTGATCTTCAGCGGGTCGTCGACTTCTTCGAAACGAATGACTACGCCTACGACGTGAAGGACAACCGCCTGCACACGGGCTTCACGAATGGCTTCTACGTGTTCTCGGTCGTCAACGACGGCGCGGACGTGAGCATGTGGGGTGCTGTGCGCGAAGAGGTCTCGATGGAGCTGCGTTCGCGCCTCCTACAGGCTTGTAACGACTGGAACGCGTCCACGACGTGGCCCAAGGTCTACGTCGCGGCTCTGGACGATGGCCGTCAACGCCTGTGCGCCGAGCAGTATGTGACTGCCCGTCTGGGCCTGACTGACTCGCAGCTGTTCGTCAATCTTGATCGTTTCATCTCGAGTGCCGAGTCTTTCTTCAAGGATCAGATCGAGCGCATCCCCGCGCTGGGCGGCACGGAGGAGTAAACGGCCCGACCCGTCCGCGCCGCCGCTCCGGTGAGCCGCGAGCGTGCGCTGGCCCGGGCCTCGTCCCTGTCGACGAGGCCCGGGTTCGTTATGTGCTCAGCTGTCGCCGTCCTCCCCGATCCGGCATACAATGTATGTACGAGCGGAAAGGAGTGCGACATGTCTGCGCACGCAACTGCCACAAAATCATCTCGCATCAACCTGCGTTTGACGCCTGCGCAGGAGGAAAAGCTGCGCTACGTCGCGAGCACTACGCAGACGTCGCTGAGCGATTTTGTCCTCGCGTCCGCCCTGGAACGCGCGGATCAGGCGCTGGCGGACCGCACGGGGTTCGTCGCAACAGACGAGGATTTCGAGCGTCTGTTGGAGGCCCTGGACGCGCCGCTTCCGACGATAAAAATCCAAGCGCTCGCCGCCCGCTCCTCCCCCGTCGGATCGACGCTGACATGGACGGACTAGAGATCCCGGTGCTCGACGCTCCCCGCCGGTTGGCGCACCATGACAAGCGCAGCGATTTCACGTGTGGAAACGACGAACTGGACACCTGGTTTCACCGCTATGCGTGGCAAAACCAGCGGGCCAACAACGCGGTGACCTACGTGTGCCAGCAGAGCGGGCGTATCGCCGGCTACTATGCGCTAGCGGCAGCAACGATTCGACGCGAGTGGTCGCCGGATGACTTTGCTGCCCACCGACCCCGGTCAATCCCATGCATGCTCCTGGCCAGGCTCGCGGTTGACCGCCGAGTGCAGGGGCAGGGTGTGGGCGCGACGCTCCTGCTCGACGCGCTTCGCCGGACTCTCGCGGCATCGGACCAGTTCGGAATCGCCGCGCTGCTCATCCACTGCAAGGACGAGCACGCACGCGACTTCTACACGCATCACGTTGACGCCCTGGTCTCTCCCATCGCCCCGCTGCAGCTCATCGTGCCGACGCAAACGATTGCACTCGCGTTGGGTACCGCGCACGAGTAGCTGCCCTCCGTCACGCGCCGCCGCTTCGGTAAGCCGCGAGCGCGCACTGACCCGGGCCTCGTCCCCGTCGACGAGGCCCGGGCTGCGTCACGCTCAGACGCGCGGCACGTAGACGCTCAGGCCCCCGTCACTGACGGTGCCCGTCAGCGTACCGTCCTCAGCAGCGAACACGGCTGGGTGGCCGCCGATGAGGCACTCCCACTCCTCGCCCGCGTGATGGGTTCCCACGTACAGGGTTTTCTCGGCGGCGCGACGGTCGGAGAGGATGACGGCGCAGCCCGTGCCGGGCACGTCCGCCCGACCTTCGCGGGAGAAACCGACGACGTCCGGGTTGTCGAAGGCGCTGTGCTGCGGGCCGATCGCGGCGCGGAAGCGCACGCCCATAAGGATGGGGAGTTCACGCACGGCGGGCAGGTCGCCGGTCTCGGGCGTTCCCAGGAGGTCCCCCCAGAAGACGCAGGGCACCCCGGCCTCGTTCAGGAGGATCAGCGCGTAGGCGGCCGCCTTGAACCAGGAGGCCACCGTGGAGGCCAGGGACTGTCCGGGCTGCGTGTCGTGGTTTTCGACGAAGGTGACGGACAATTCCGGGATCGACGCCGTCAGCGTGTTCTCCCACAGGCTCGACAGGTCGACGTTGCCGTCCGAGACCGATGCCTGGTGGAGGTGGTAGTGCAGAGGCACGTCGAAGAGCATGGCGTTGGGGACCTCGTGCAGGTAGGCCTCGAGTTCGCGCACGTCGCCGCTCCAGTACTCGCCGACGGCGGGCAGCAGACGGCCCGTGGAGGTGCGCAGGTCTTCGAGCCAGCGCGCGTAGAAGTCGGAGCCGACGTGCTTGACAGCGTCCAGGCGCAGCGCGTCCACGCCGGTCGTCTCCACATACCAGCGTCCCCAGCGGTCCAGCTCCTCGCTGACGCGCGGGTCCGTGACGTGCACGTCGCAGCCCATCAGGTAGTCGAAGTTGCCGAACTCGGTGTTGACGGACTCGTTCCAGTGCTTGCCTTCGAAGAGCCACAGGCCCTTGCGCTGCGTCGCCTGGTCCCAGTCGATGCCGTGGAAGCACGTCCAGTCCCACGTGAAGTCCGAGTAGGCGCCGCCGCGCCCCGGGAACGTGAAGCGGGTCCACGCCTCGATCATTTCGGGTTCGCCGATCACCTGATGGCGGTCCTGCTGGTTGATCGGAGTCGCGCGCACCATCTCGGTCGCGTCCGCACCCATGCGGTGGTTGAGGACGATGTCGGCGCACACGGCGATCCCCGCCTCGTGCAGGGCGTCGATGGCGGCCAGGTATTCGTTCTTCATCCCGTACTTCGTGGGAATCGTGCCCTTCTGGTCGAATTCGCCCAGGTCGTACAGGTCGTAGACGCCGTAGCCGACGTCATTGAGACCGTAGTTTCCCTTGTAGGCGGGCGGCAGCCAGATAAACGTGACGCCCAGGTCCGCGATCGATTGCGCGTGCTGTGCCAAGTAGCGCCAGTGGCTCGCATCCGGCGCCATGTCCCACGCGAAAGCCTGCAGCATCAGGGGCCCTGCCTCTTGCGTCGAAGAATGCAGGGGCTTCTGTTTCGTGTCACTCACCCGCATATGGTGGCAGGTTGCCGGGCGTTGGGCGTCCTCGTTCGACAAACAGTGGCGAGTTAAACACACGAGGCCGTAGTCGGGCTGAGCAAGTCCGCGCGGTTCCCAGCCACGGCCTCGGGCGTGAGCGTCTACTTCCCCTTCCGCAAGCGTTGTTTCACGCCACCCGCAATCCCCGTGGCACCCTCAGCGATACCCGACACCGCGCTCTTCGCCCCGACCATCACGACCCGCGCCTTGCCTTTCATGGTTTCCTGGACCTCGTCCGCCACGAGCTGCTTGCCGCGCGCCGGGGTCGTGTCGAGGACGTGCTGCGCCCAAGCCTCGGCGTCGATGCCGGGAGGGGGCAGCTCACGCAGATGACCCTTCAGACGTGCCGACTGGGTCTGGAACGCCATGAAGGTCAGGCCGCTCGACACGAATCCGCCAATGACAGGGACGATCTTCGAGGCCCCCTTCGTGAAGCTACTCTTCGTGATGTTGATGCCGATGACGCGCAGCGAGTACTTCACGACCGGGTACCACGTGATGCTCATGAGAGCCCGCTTGGTCACGTGCTTCTGATAGGCGGTTTTGGCGGCGATGCGTGCGAAAGCCGTCAACGACTGGGCGGCTCCACCGACCCCCAGCATGACGCCGAAAAACACCGCGAGCACGTCGAGCATTTCATCGTCCTCGTCCACGTCGGCGAGGAGGTCACGCCACCCGTACAGGTAGGCGAGCTTCTGCATGATCCGCAGAGCGTGCGCGTAGTACTGCATCAGGTCCGCGGGGATCGTGCCGAGCATCGCGAAGCCACCGGGCAGACCCGCCGCGAAGGAAAGTGCGGCCGATTTGTTCGTCTCGTAGGTGATCGTCTCGTCTGCGAGGGTGTCGAGCGCCAGCAGCGGAACACCCGCCAGCGCGGGGCTGGTGGCCAGTGCCCGCTCGATGACCTCCTCGCTTGCGCGCAGCTTCGTCAGTTCCTGGCGCAAGAACTCATCGCGGTTAATCCGCACGCCCGGGAATCGAACAACCTTTTTCAGAAAGTCGAGTCCATGCAGTTCCGCCGACGAGGCCTGCTCAGCGGTGATTCCACGCAGCTCGTCATCCACTCCATAGTCATTTATTTTGCCGAGCATTGCGCTCCTTCACGTCTCGCTGCCCGCCGACAGCTCACTGACATCTACGCACACTCTAGCGTGGGACCTGCCTCTCCTCATGCACGAGGCCGGGGCTGAGTTCACGGATGAGCGCGCCTCAGTCCCGGCCTCGTCTCCGAGATGCTACTTATTCCAACCGAAGAGCCCCTTGACGCCGCCAGTGATCGCGGAGGCGGCGCTCGTCGCACCATCGGCAATCGCGGAGGCGGCGCTCGTCGCACCGTCAGCAATCGCGGAGGCGGCGCTCGTCGCACCATCGGCAACAACCTTTGTCGTGCTCT
>ERZ773246.663-NODE-663-length-13451-cov-242.085_pt1 | contig 13451 bp, 9 predicted proteins | sample MGYA00580519_ERZ773246 | MGnify/ENA primary metagenome ERZ773246 (study PRJEB29015, sample SAMEA2738153) | human oral metagenome | biome: human oral; feature: human-associated habitat; material: saliva | place: China | collected 2246 ...
GCGCGGCGCAGAGTGTCCAGACCCACCGAACCGAGCAGAAGCGCACGCGTGTGGAACGCACGCATGTCATCGCCGCGGCGCAGAGCCTGATCGCGCAGCTCCAGCCAAAGGCGCTCGCCAATCTTGTAGCTCGGCGCCTGACCCGGCCAACCCAGGTAACGCAGGAACTCGAAACGCAGGTGGCCCTCGGACTCGTCCAGGTTCAGCTTCAAGAACTCGTAACCCAGCTCAGAAGTCCAGATGGTGCCCGGCTCAACGCCCAGCTGCTCAGCCCACTCATCGGGAATCGGCATCTCGCAGTGAACACCAATATCGAAGACCACGCGGGCGGCGCGCATACGCTGAGCGTTCAGCATACCCATGCGGTCACCCGGATCCTTCAGGTAGCCCAGTTCCTCCATGAGGCGCTCGGCGTACAGTGCCCAGCCCTCACCGTGACCGGAAACCCACAGCATGTTCGTGCGCCAGGAGTTCATGGTGCCCTGCAGAGCCGTAGCAATAGCAATCTGCAGGTGGTGGCCCGGAACGCCCTCGTGGTACACGGTGGAGGTTTCACGCCAGGTAGTGAATGTGTCCTCACCCTCGGGAACCGACCACCACATGCGGCCCGGACGCGAGAAATCGGGGGAGGGGCCGGTGTAGTAAATACCGCCCTCGTTCGTGGGTGCAATGCAACACTCAATGCGGCGCATGGGGCCGCCAATCTCGAAGTGGCTACCCGCCAGGTTCTCCACCGCGGCGTCGGCGAGCTTCTGCATCCACGCCTTCAGCTCATCGGTGCCGTGCAGCTGACGTGCGGGATCCTCATCGAGCAGTTGCTTTGCACGCTCAATGCTTGCGCCCGGCTCAATCTCCTCGGCAACCTCACGCTGACGAGCAATAATGCTCTCCAGCTCCTTCACACCCCAGGCGTAGGTTTCGTCCAGGTCAATCGTGGTACCCAGGAACGAACGGGAGTGCAGGCTGTACGCCTTACGGCCCACAGCGTCGCGGGAGGGAGCGACCGGCTGCAGCTTCTCCACCAGGTAGCTGTTGAGGCGGCGGTAGCCTTCCTTGGCAGCCTCGGCACCGGCGGCAGCCTCATCCTTCAGGGACGGGACAGCCGCGGCAACCTCGGCGGCAAGCTCGTCAAAGAAACCACCGGGAGCGTAGTATGCGGCGGTCTGCTCAATGACAATATCCACCTGGCGGCGCGGGGCAACCTTGCCCTCTTCACGAGCCGCCTCAAGAGTCTGGATGTAGCCCTCCAGCGCCTCGGTCACGCGGTGCATACGACCAATAATGTGCTCCCAGTCCTGCTGGGTGTTGCGCTTCATCAGGTCAAAGACCGAGCGCACCTCCTGCGGGACGGAGGCAATATTGTTCAGCTGCCAGCCACCAAAGCCAGCCTTGTACTGCTTGCGGTACAGGCTCAGGCGCTCCTGCAGAGCATCCAGGGTGACCAGGTCAACGTCATCAATGGGCAGGACGTTATCGACCTTCTTCAACGTCTTCTTCGCAAGGCGCGCATAAGCCTTCTCGCCTGCGGGCGAGTAGTCGGGGTACAGGGTCTCTACGCCTTTGCGACCAAGCTCGGTTGCATGGACGGGGTTCAGGTCGAGGACCTTTTCAAAGTATTCGTTAGCAATCTGATCGACGTCGGTCAGCGAGCGCTTCAATCGGTAGATGCTGGGAAGTTCCTGGTAAGTGCTCATGTTCATATCCTAACGCAGGGGTGTGCCTTCAACCACGATTTTCGGTGATTTGGGTCGCATAAACCGGCAATATTACGGGCTGAGAGGCACCGAACGCGAGGAAAACGGCTTACTTGTGGACAACTCACCGGGGTAAAGGTGCGAAAACGCCCCGGCTTTCTATCCCTGAACGTTCAGGAAAGAGAAAACCGGGGCGTCCCCAAGATAGGCTAAAAGCTACTAGCCGGTGACTTAGCCGGCGAAGTATTCGCTGTTGAGTTCCAGCAGACCGTTCGCGCCCTCGACCACGCCGAGGCGGTGCGCAATGAGGCGATCTTGCAGCTCATCGCCGGATACCAGGTCAACCAGAATGTTCGGGTACTTGGTCGAGCAGCGGATGAACTCGTCGTACGCCTCATCGCTGAACGGTGCGTTCGTGATGAAGGTGCCGAGCTGACCGCCGCGGGCGTGAATCGCCAGGAAGAACGCGGTAATATCCTGCGGCTGAACGCTTGCGGAGAGCACACCGCCAGCTACCGGGCGCAGAGTACGCACGTAGAATGCGCGTTCTTTTTCGCCGGTGGCGGGAGTCGCCACACCGTCCACGCCCTGAGCCTGTAGAGCCTCTACCGTGTAGCCGCGCATCAGGAACAGATCGAAACCAATGCTACGGAAGCGCTCCTCAGACACCTGAGCGAGTGCCGGAGCCAGCGCCTCGCGGCGGAAGACCTGACGGTAACGCTTCAGCGCCTCACGCACCTGAGCGGCAGCCACCTGCAACGCGGCCGAGGGCTCAGCAGCCGAAACAGCGGGGGTGGACACAGTAGGAGCGGGCACAGCAGGCTGAGCGGTAGCCTCAGCGACCGGTACCGCCGGAACCTCAGCGGGCGCCTGAGCAGGAGCCGACTGGGTAGGAGTTGCAACCGGCGAACCAACCGGACGCGCCAACAACGCCGGAGAAGCACCCGGCACCGGAGCCAACGGCTCACGAGAAGCACCCTCACGAGCCGCCAGACGAGCCTGACGCTCCGCTGCGCGCGCCTCCTTAGCCGCCTGAAGAGCCTCCTCACGAGCCTGCAACTCAGCCGCAATATCCTGAGGCAGCTTGTGCTTGAGCGACTGCGGCGGCAGCGGCGCCATGCGGGCGGTCACCGCCTCCGGAGCGCCCTCCGGGAATCGCTTGAGCAGCTCCTTACCCGCCTCGCTCAGCTCATAACGCTCAGGGTTCTTGCGGGAGGTGCGACCCGTACCCTCACGCAGAGCGTTCAGGTAGCGTTCGCCCTTGAGCACGTGCATCGCCACCGAATAGCGGTTACGCAGACGCGGGGTCAGCTTATAACGGTGCGGAGCAACCTCACCCTGCAGGTACGGGATATCCAGGGCGATCTTCAACTCATCGTAAATGTCGTAGTAGGAGATACGCGGGTTCTCCTCCACGAGCTTCAGAATCGGGTACAGCAGCTGATGCGGGTACGGCAGAGCGTCCACCGCCGCAGGATCCAGCAGAGCCGAAGCCACCAGCTTCTGAACGCTCGGCTCAACCATCTGCGCCAGAGCTGGCGCGAAAGCAGGACCCAGCGAGTAGACGGTCTCACGCTCGGAGAGGTAGCGGTGGGCAATCAGCACATCGTAGAGGTAATCCTGCGCGTCAATCTGCACAAAATAGGGGTTCGAGGACGCCTGCTGAATGCGCTCGTCGCGGTCAAAGACCTGCTCCAGGCTCGGAAGGCTCAACTCCACATCGGCGCCGTGGTCGTTGAGGGTGTCGAGCAGAAGAACACCCATATGAGTCAGCAGAGCATCGGTTGCGGCAATATCCTCAGCCGTAATAGAGGAGCCCTCATCCTTCACCAGCGCCAGCACGGAGCTCAGCTCGCTCGCCGGCACGCCGGTCTCCTCGTGACGAGCCACCAGCTCCTTCGCCGACGGCGACAGTGAGTACAGAGTCAGCGGAGAGTCCGTGTGCTCGTGAATCGTCTTGGTGCGCAGGTAGCCCTCTCGGGTCAGCAGGCTCAGCGCCTGAGCAATCACCGGCTCAATAATGCGCTGCTCCAGGTACGACAGACCGTACCAGCCCTGCACAAAACCGCACTCGCGCAGCACCAGCTCGCGAATCTTCACGGGCGCCGCCGCGGGGTAGGAGGGGGTCACGCTCAGAACGATGGGCAGAAGCTCATGCACCGTAATGTGCGAGAGCAGAACCGGGTAGAACTGCTTCAGGTAGTAGAGGTACACGCCGCTGAGGAGGGGCAGAACCGGCAGAAGAGCCTGTGCCTGCTGTTCCCTCGGGGTGCCGAGCAGCTCGCGGCCAGCCTCGCTGAGCGTGTAGTGCAGGTTGCCCGGATGCAGCTGGCTGAGGGATACCTCAAGATAGTCAGCGTTGACCAGTGCCGCAATCAGCTTATTGAGCGCCTCACGGAAGAGGACATTGTCACCGACCGCAATGAAACGCTGAGTCATATTGAAACCCAGGTCCACACCTACGGGGGTGTACATATCGGGGAAGAAAACCTTCTCGCCACGGTCCTGCGCGCGCTCAAAATGGCGGAGCAGAGAGAAAGCCGCCGCAACGCTGAGAGTGCGTGCTTCCTCGGGTAGGGCCTCCCACGAGGTTTCCTGCTGCAGAGAGTGCAATTCGGAATGGTCGATATGGAGCATTGTTTTATTCACAAAAGCCACGCTGGGCTCCTTATCTGGTGTTATTTATCGTGCGGGCATTCTTCATAAAGTGCAGTCATTCGAACGGGAAAATATTCACACAATACTGGGCGACACCATCTTTATTTTTGGGCCGGCACTTTGGTAACCCGTCGTGAAGAGAAGTAGGAACGGCAGATTTCTCAGACCCTCCCGCTCACGTACCGTCTTCTATGACGAACACTTCAGAAAGAACGCTATAAATTATGGTGAAGCGCTGATACCGTCACGGGTATATACACTTCGTGAAATAATGCGAGTATATATAACGCATTACCCTCCCATTGTATCGGCTGGTTCAAGAAATAACCTAGATTTCTAAAACCAGCCGATATATGAAAAATATCCTCAAGGAAAAGTGAAAATACATTAAGTGAAATAACGCAGGAAATGCGCGAAGACCAGAGACGTTCAGTGAGAAATACTCACCACAAAATACCCCCGGCTACTCCATGCCGCGAGCAAAATACTCCTCGTCAATGTGATAACCGCATTCGCCCTCACCATCAAGCACACCCACACGATGGCGAATCATCAGTTCCACCAAGTGGTGCTGATCAACCAGAGCAATATTGCGTGCGCCCGGCAAACCTTGCAAATACTTAGGCACCGGATGCGCAAAAGCACCGCAGGTCACCAAAACGCCCTGCAAACCGCCGTGCAGAAGCACCGCACCGGCGAGCTTCTGAATCTCGTTAGGGGTGACCTTCATGGTTCCGCAATAATGCTTCACCTGAATATAAATCGGCGCGAAATCCAGTCCATCAGAATAGCGGGCAATAACGTCAACGCCCTTATCGTCAGCACCGCCGGTCACCTCGGTACTAAAACCAAGAGCCGTAAAAATATCGGCAACAATCTGCTCAAAATATTCTGGCGTCACCGCGTGAATATGCTGAATCAAATCCTGCGTAAAATGCTCAGCAAACTCAGCCTGAGCGTGAATCACCGGCGAATCGCTGGCACGCAAAATAATATCCAGCGGAGACTGACCGGCAGGCCAAGAATTCGCAGTTCCAGCAGAATCCAGGGCGGGTATAGGGTAGCCGGCATCGGCTGCAGCATAAGCAGCGGGGCTCAGCTGAGCATAATCAGCGCCTGAGTAATGCGGCAGAGCATGAAGGGTGCCGGTATCAGAAGCACCAAAAATGAGGCGATGCTCCTCCTCCGCATTCTCCAATAGCGCGTTCGCCTGCTTCTTCAGCTTCTTCGCGCTCTTTGCTGTCAGACTCTGAGCGCATAGTGCCTGCACCTGCTTCACCACCCGCGGCGGCACCGAACCGTGCAGATGCGGGGTGCAGGTCAGCTCAGCGCCCAGGGGGGTGAGCAGGTACTTCCTCTTCTCCCACGGGGTCAAACGAGGCATAAGCTGGGCATAACGAAGTGCCACCAAGATCTTCAAGGTGGTGCGCACAGCCACCGCAAAATCGGTGGATTCAAGAGCCGGTAGGTTCTTCTTCGACCCCAACGCCTTAGTCTGCTGCCGCAACTGCTCACTAACATAGGCGGCGGTGCGGGGCACAGTCTTCGACAAGCGCCGTAGCGTCGGCAACAGAAGCGCGATGTAGACATCCGGTGGGGGCCTATGGTTTTTATTCAGCATCTTTGCCATGGTCCCTGCCAATTATTAATACTTATGTGACGGTATATACATCGTAGCATCAGGGCGTATCATCATCGCTTTATCGTTTCTAATATGACAAAACCGCAAGAATCGGCGCATTAGATGTTCAATAGCGCAATATATATCCTGAATTTGAGGCAAAACAATATATTCCCGCCACACCAGCCGGCGTGACGGGAATATAAGAAGCAGAGTTATCAGCCCGCGCTACATGGGGCGAGCACGCCTCCACGAACCGGGACCGGGACGCAACGAAACACCCAGGCGCTGACCGCGGTTCAGGATGCGCGAAGCGGCACCCACCAGCAAGTTCTGCTCCTGCTTCGCGGCGCTCGCCTGCATCATTGCCACCACAGCCGTGAGGGCGGCAATCTCCTCCGGAGTGGGGGAGCCCTTAACCACCTTCAGCAGCGGCTCCTGCTCAGCGTCAGTATCTACCGAAGACTGAGCAGAATCCTTCGCGGCGCTGGAGGCGGTATCCGCGTGCGCAGAAGAACGTGCGGAGCTACGCTCAAGCTGCTCGGCGCTCTCAGTAGCCTCCGAACTATCCTTCTTTTTACCGAATGAGAAATAACTCAGCGGGTTGTAGCCTGCCAAAGGCACGCCTCCTTAAAACCTAAAATCCTGAGAAAACCTAAAATCCTGGGAATGCCCGCGCCACAGGCGGCGCGGGCACAACGCACAACGGAAGCCTACAGCGGGATGTTGCCGTGCTTCTTTGCCGGGGTGGACGCACGCTTATCGTGCAGGGCACGCAACGAAGAAATAATGCGCACGCGAGTCTCACTCGGGGCAATAACCTCATCAATGTAACCCAGCTCAGCAGCCTGGTACGGGTTCAGCAGCTCTTCCTCGTACTTGGCGATCAGCTCAGCGCGGCGAGCCTCAACATCGCCGCCCTCAGCCGCCAGCGCGGCCAGCTCACGACGGTACAGAATATTCACCGCACCCTGAGCACCCATCACACCAATCTGAGCGGTGGGCCACGCCAGGTTAATATCGGCACCCAGCTTCTTCGAGCCCATCACAATGTACGCACCGCCGTACGCCTTACGGGTAATGACGGTAACCAGCGGAACGGTCGCCTCCGCGTAAGCGTAGAGCAACTTAGCGCCGCGGCGGATAATGCCGTTGAACTCCTGGTCGGTGCCGGGCAGGAAGCCGGGAACATCCACAAAAGTCAGAATCGGAATGTTGAACGCATCGCAGTGACGCACAAAGCGGGCAGCCTTCTCGGAGGCGGAAATGTCCAGGCAGCCGGCGAACTGCATCGGCTGGTTTGCCACAATACCGACCGTGCGGCCCTCAACGCGGGCGTAACCAATCATCACGTTCGGGGCGTACAGCGCCTGCATCTCCAGGAAGTGGCCGTCATCGACCACGGACTCAATGACCGCGCGCATATCGTAAGGCTGGTTTGCCGAATCCGGGATGAGAGTATCCAAATCCAGATCGTCCACGCTCACCTGTGCCTCCTGGTCATGCTCCAGGGGCAGGGACTCCGCAAGGTTATTCGAGGGCAGGAACTCGAGGAGCTCACGCACAAAGTCGAAAGCGTCTTCCTCATCCTCAGCCAGGTAGGTGCTGGTGCCGGTCACGGAGTTGTGCTGACGTGCACCACCGAGGGTTTCCATGTCCACGTCCTCACCGGTCACGGTCTTAATGACGTCCGGGCCGGTAATGAACATGTGCGAAGTCTTATCCACCATGATGATGTAGTCAGTCAGAGCGGGGGAGTACGCGGCACCGCCAGCGCAGGGACCCATAATGACCGAAATCTGCGGCACCACACCGGACGCGCGCACGTTCATGCGGAAAATATCGGCAAACATCGCCAGGGAAGCCACGCCCTCCTGAATACGGGCGCCACCACCATCGTTAATGCCGATAACCGGGCAGCCGTTCTTCAGAGCGAACTTCTGCACCTTCACAATCTTCTCGCCGTTCACCTGCGAGAGAGAACCACCGTAAACGGTGAAGTCCTGCGAATACACGGCAACCAGGCGACCGTCCACGGTGCCGTAACCGGAGACCAAACCGTCACCCAGAGGCTTCTTCGCCTCCATGCCGAATGCGGTGGTGCGGTGGCGGGCGAGGGCGTCAAACTCTACGAAAGAACCCTCGTCCAGAAGCATGTCGATGCGCTCGCGGGCGGTGTTCTTGCCGCGTGCGTGCTGCTTCTCAATAGCTGCCTCACCGCTGGGCGCGAAGCTGCGCTCTCGACGTGCATAAAAATCAGCGAGCTTACCGGCGGTGGTGCTCAAGTCAAAATCCTGCTGGAGGTTCTCGGACATTATTCCTCGTTCCTGCTCCACCCGATTGTCGGGAGCCAGTGGTTGCGGTGATGGTTGTTCAGAAGGCCCCGAAGAGCACTCTTGAACAATGTGCATATCCCTCAACTATAGTGCGAACTAGGGCACATATGCCAGGTGAGAAGCCAGAATATCAACACTAGATACACTTTTATGCACCCAGCACCCAAGAAGGTGCATACAGTGAACGAAAAGCGCGAAAGAACCGCTCAAAAGAGCACAGAAAACCCCCCTTCCGCCTCGGCAATCCTTGCCTGCGGAAGGGGGTCTACGTTCAAGCTTTCAACGTGAAATGACGCTTAGATGGTGCCCAGGACCGGGTTCCACTCGGTGACGGTGTGAGACAGAACCGCGCCACCAATGTTCATCGGGTCGTTAGCCACAATCTTCTCGGCAGCCTCAGCGGAGTCAACCTTTGCAATCAGCAGAGCGCCGGCGGGGGTCTCGCCATCCAGCAGGGGACCGGAAACAATCAGGTTGCCCGCCTCAATCTGCGAACCAAGGTACTCGCGGTGAGCCGGACGGTACTTCGCCTGCTCCTCGGGAGCTGCGTAAACGTAAGTAATTGCGTAATAAGCCATAGCGGTCTTCTTTCGAGCAGGGCGGAGGAACCTCCGCAGCCGGTCGGTGCTTGATGCACCCTCACTGTCTAATGTACCGTCTCGGGTGCCGGTGGGCATCACCGGCGGCAAGAAATTGGTATGGTGAGAAATCAGTGCGACTCGGTAGAAACCGGCAGATTACGGCGGCAGGTTGATAGCGGGTCTGCGAATTGCAGGACTGATTGAGGTAGGACAGAAAGGTGCAGGCTATGGCTGAAAACATGCATAACGAGAGTGATCATTCGGTTTTGGATGCGCCGCGCATCCGCACCGTGGCGCTGGACGCGGGCTACTCCAGCGTAAACCTCTACGATGAAGTCGACTCCACCACCACCCGCGCCCGCGAGCTACTTATGGACGGCACGGACCCCGAACGCGAACAGCTCGGTGAGCTCTCCGTCTACGCCAGCCTCTACCAAAGCGCCGGACGCGGCCGCCTCGCCCGAGCCTGGACTGCCCCTCCCGGAGCCTGCCTCGCCGCGAGTATCGTGGTGCGCCCGCACGCCTCCGCAGACCCGCTCGCCCGAGAACTCCCCGAAGGCAGCTACCACTGGATGACCCTCATCGCCGGGCTCAGCGTGGTCGATATTTGGCGCAGCTACGGCGTGGATGCCGCCCTCAAATGGCCCAACGACGTCATCGCGCAGGGCGCTAAGGGGTGCGGAATTCTCGCCCAGCTCGTTCCCGAAAGCGGCTCCACCGAGGGGCAGCGCAGCATCATTGTGGGCATCGGCCAGAACACGAACATGTCCGCCGAACAGCTGCCCGTACCCACTGCCACCAGCCTGAGCCTGTGCACCGGGCAGGTCATCGACTCCTCCGAGGTGCTCGCCCGACTGCTCGGCATCTTCGCCCGCCGCTACCGCGCCTTCGTGCGCGCCGGTGGTGACCCCGAACGCCCCGACCCCCTCAACCCCGACCCCCTCAACCCGAAGAGCATCAGCCTGCTCGACCAGGCACGCGCCTCCACCGCAACCCTCGGAGCCAGCGTGCGCATGAGCCTGCCCGACGGAAGCACCGTAGATGGCATTGCCGAAGACCTCGATGCGCAGGGGCGCATCCTCATTCGCCGCGAGGACGGAACCATAGAGCCCTACGCGGTGGGCGATATTGAGCATCTTCGCCCCGCCAACGGTAGCTACGGAGATTTTCAGCAGGCACACTAGAACCAACCTATAAAGTTTCTGCCCATAAAATTTTGCCCGGCACAGCAACACTGAATACGCCCGCACCACCTCAAACCGGCGCCTCTAATCCGGTACACACCCACCAGCACAGCTAAGGAACACCATGCGCCTGCGCGGAAAACTCAACCCCGGTGAGCATGTCATCATCGCCACCCGACAGCACTACGGTGCCCTGCTGCCCGCGCTTGCCTACCTACTGGTTGCCATCGCCGCCTCAACCTTTGCCTCCACGGCACGGTCCTCACCGATTCTGTGGACTCTCGGCACGATGTGTGCGGTGGGTGCCCTGCTTGGTGCTGTGCGTACTGCCTGGCGGTGGGTTACCACCTACTACCTGCTGACCACCCATCGGCTCGTAGTGCGCCGCGGTGTGATGACCCGTAGCGGAGACGAATCCCTCTACCTGGATTCCATGGGCGAGCGCTGGGCAAAACAGCGTGGCCCGGGTGCCTGGTTGGGCTATGGGTCCGTGTATGTGGTCTGCCGCGGAGCGCATCACCGTCTGACCTATGTGCCTGAACCCAAGCGTTTTGAAAAAGAAATTAAATCCGCTCGACGCGACTACTACGCCCTGCGTTCCCGCTACATCTAGCCCTCTCTGGGGTGCGTCCGCCCACTATAAGGAGGGTGGACCGGTTGGCTCGGAGCCTAACCCGGCGCCTAAATCTGCCGAAAAAATGCGGATTAGAGTATTCTTAAATGTGAATTACTCCACTAAAATATCTTTGGGTGCGGGCGCTTTGACGCCCAAAACACCGCAGTGGGGGGTATATTAACAAGGCGCTATACAGTGAAGCAGTGCACAATCGACGCACGGCACACGCCAGCGCATCCGCACGACAGAACAGATAATCCGGCAGATATGAAAGGAGCGGCAGCGGCAATGAGCACGGCAGACCACCATGAACCTGCACACTCTCCGCAGGGTACCGGCGCCACCATGGGCCCCGAAACCCAAATGCTGAACCTCAAAATTCTGCAGAACCTCGCCCAGAACAATATCTACCGCGACGAGGAATCCAAGGCGGGAATCCGAGCCCTCGAAAAGTCGCTCCTGGGACAGGGGCGCCGCTACACCCCCGTAGAAGCCGCAGAATGCGCCGGACTTCCCCTCGAAACCGCCCAGCGTATCTGGCACAATATAGGCTTCCCGACAATTGCCAACCACTCGCCCTACTTCACTGAAACAGACGTGCAGATGCTCGCCGACCTGCAGAAGTTGGACGCAGACGGCGACATTCGCATGGAATATGTGGCATCCCTCGTGCGCGCTGAAGGTCAACTGACCGACCGTACCGTCGCCTGGCAGATTGAGGCGCTCGTGCACAACATCATGGTCACCGAAAACCTCAGCGATAATGATGCCCGCCGCAAGCTCCTCAAAGACTTCCCGCGTTACCTCGAGGTTCTCGAGCGCCTGGCGCTCTACGCATACCGTCGCCAGATGTACGCCGGAATCCTGCGCCTGGGATTGCGCGAAAACAACGTGACCACCTCCGGACTTTCCCGCCTGCCCCTGGTGCGAGGCGTAGGGTTCGTTGACCTGGTTTCCTATACCTCCCTGGTGCGTAACCTGGACGCCGCGGCTCTTTCTCAGCTCATCAACCACTTTGAGCAGAGCTGCCTGGACGTCATCGCACCCCTGGGCGGTCGCATTATCAAGACCCTCGGTGACGAAGTCTTCTTCCTCACCGAAACCCCGGACACTATCGCAGAAATTAGCCTGCAGCTCTCCGAAAAGATCGGCGCCGACCCGCAGCTACCGGAAGCCCGCGTCGCCTTCATTTGGGGCGAGGTTCTGGCTAACCGCGGCGACGTGTACGGCTCCAGCGTGAACCTGGCTGCGCGCCTGGTCTCCCTCGCTGAACCGGGTACCGTGCTGACCGATAATGAGACAGCAAACACGCTCCGACAGGTGGGAAATCGCTATACTCTCACCTCTCAAGGGACGCGAAACGTTAGAAGCTTTGGTAACGTAGACCCCGTGGCGGTGACTCGTCGCGCGAACTACACAATGGAGATAGACCTCTCATGACTGAACTGAAACTACGTACCGGTGGTGCAACGCACCGCGGCGCACATCGAGAAAATAACGAAGATTCGATGGTCGTCGCCGGTTCACTTTGCGTGGTCGCGGACGGCATGGGAGGCCACGAAGCAGGCGAAGTAGCATCGCGCCTGTGCGTGCGTCAGCTCGCCTACTCGCCCTTCTTCACCATGCCCGGTGGCCGTAGCGAAGAGGAGCAGCAGGCCTACGCTGAACGCCTCGCCGCCATTGACGAATCCGACCCCGCCAAGCGCCGTCGCCGCGCAAACACCCTGCTTAACAATGAAATCGTGGGCACCCTGAACCGCCTGCACGATATCCTTGGCGAAACCAACGAAGAAATTAAGCAGGCGCTCTCCCGCGCCGGCGGCACGACCGTCACCGGCGCCTGGCTGACCAGCATCGGTGACCGTAACCTGTGGGTTATTTTCAACGTGGGTGACTCCCGAACCTACCGCCTGCTGCGTGAGGACGAGGGTATTCACCACTCCGCCATGGAGAAGCTGCCCGGCGCTGAAGGGGCCGCCTCGCTGGAGCAGGTCACCACTGACCACTCCGAGGTGCAGTACCTGGTTGACGAGGGTCAGATTACCGCCCTGGAGGCGCTGACCCACCCGCGCCGCAACGTGATTACCCGCGCGCTGGGTACCGGCAACTACTGGGAACCGGACTTCTGGGTTCTGCCCGCCCGCGCCGGTGACCGCCTGATGCTCTGCTCCGATGGTCTTTCCGGTGAGCTTTCGCACGAATACATGGCACGCGTACTCACCTCGATCCGCCACCCGCAGGACGCCGCTGACGTGCTCCAGCACGAGGCGCTGCGTTCCGGCGGTCGCGACAACATTACCGTGATTGTTGCCGACGCTGTCGAAGCCTAAACTTCATACCTTGTGATTCACCCCCGTTTCCTTCGGGTGCTCGATTGAGCGCCTGCAGGAGGCGGGGGTGAACTGTATCCGCGCACAGAAACTAAGGAAGCGCAATCCGGTAAGTGGCTACGGCACGCTTGCCTCATCGTTTGCCTCATCGTTCGCGCTCGCGGAACCTGCCAATATGACGAGCGATAGGGGAGAGGCGGAGCAAAAACGCTAGACTGGACGGGTGACTGAGAACAACACCACCCAGCAGACTGCCCCCGCCGAGACTCGAGCAGAGAGCCCCGCAGAAAACGCCGCAGAAAACACTGCGGAGATTACCGAGGCCCTGCGCGCCGAGTACGCGGAACTGACCGATAAGATTCGTGCCGCCCGCCGCGCCTACTACAACGAGGACGCGCCCTTCCTCTCTGACGCCGAGTACGATGCGCTCT
>ERZ773246.670-NODE-670-length-13398-cov-3.76535_pt1 | contig 13398 bp, 11 predicted proteins | sample MGYA00580519_ERZ773246 | MGnify/ENA primary metagenome ERZ773246 (study PRJEB29015, sample SAMEA2738153) | human oral metagenome | biome: human oral; feature: human-associated habitat; material: saliva | place: China | collected 2246 ...
GTTGGGAATGGGATATGTCTATACTGAACACTGTTCATTATAGAGCGAAACCGGAGAAAGGAGGATTTTCGTGCCCAAACAGGTCATTGATAAAGACAAGCTGATCGAGCAGGCATACTCGATTGCCGCGCGCGAAGGAATCTCCGCACTCTCCGTACGAAAACTGGCCGCGGCCTGCGGAATCGCCGTCGGTTCGGTCTACATGTACTTCCCAACAAAAGCGGACCTGACGGCCGCAGTATTCACACGATTCTTCGGCCAGGCGCTGTTCGAGGAATGCTGTCGGGTCGATGGGAGCGAAAGTTTCGTCGACTACGTGCGGAAATTACGTGGTGCTTTGGGCGCGGCCTTGGCGGAAATGGACGTTGATTGGTTCGCTGAGATGCGCCGCCTTCCCCGCAGTGAGCACGAGGCCTTGGAGGCTGCGCGCGGCCCGATGCTGACCCACATGGAACAGGGACTTCAGCATGTGTTGGATGGGGACCCAGCGGTCGTGCGCTCACGGTTGGTTGGTGCGCTGAGCCCCGAGAAGCTCTGTCCTTTTGTTCTGGGAGCTATTTTTACTTCGCTTATGGAGGGCTCTGATTGCGAGACGCTCTTTGCCCTTCTTGAAACCAGCTTGTACGAGGCCGTGGCTGAGAGTTCTGCTTCTGGAAGCGCCGCTGCGGCCCCGATTGAATAGAAAGATTGTTGATGACACTGCTCAAAATGAAGAAAGAAAACCTGATCATAGTTGCTGGCGTGGTTTGGCTGCTGGCAGGAGCGAACGTGGCTCTGATTGGCCTACGTTCGGCTGTTGAAATGAGCGGTGCGGCTGTTGTCGTTGTCGGTGCACTTGTTGTCGGTGCTGTCGCCGCTTTCTTCGCCTTCCACGCAATGTTCGGCACAATTGTCCTGAAGAACGCCAAGAGGATCCGAGGCCTGGACGCAGAACGCTTGAACTTCCTTCGCTTCTTGGACCTCAAGGGCTACCTGACCATGGCCTTCATGATGTCTTTCGGCTTCGGGCTACGCTTAACCGGCCTCATCCCCAACTGGTTCTTCGCATTTTTCTACACGGGATTGGGATCTGCTCTGGCGCTGGCGGGTGCAAGCTTCTTGCTGCACCGAGCGTTTGGTGAGGGCTGGACTTTTCATGCGCGAAGGGCGGGGGAGTAGGTGTCGCGTCTTCATGTTCTGAGTGGCGTTCAAACAGCCCGGCCTCGTCCTGCAAGTGCAGGGTGAGGCCGGATTTTTGTTGGTCCGGGAAAGAGTAAACTGACCCTATCCTGAAAATATCGAGAAAATCTTATGCATCGAAGGTGAACGCATATGAGTCATGGACGGATACGCAGGCCCGAAGGCGGAGCGAATCTGTATTCCCTACCAACGTCGTTTGTTGCGGTCGATACGGAAACAACAGGCCTTGATTTTGATCTGTGCAACATCATCGAAATTGGTGCTGTCAAAGTCAACGACGGCCAAATTGTCGACAGTTTCAAAACTCTTATTAAGGTCGATGAGAAGCTGCCTCCATTCATCGTGCATTTAACTGGGATTACCGATGAAATGCTGGCGGATGCCCCATCACTTAATGAAGTGATGACTGACTTTGATGCCTTCGTGGGTGACTCAATTCTGTTGGCCCACAATGCGTCTTTTGATATGAATTTTCTCTACACGGCCTACGAACGCGCTTTGGGCAAGCCTCTCAGGAACGACTACGTTGATACGTTGCGGGTAGCTCGTCGAGCGCTCCCACAGCTCCAGCATCGAACGCTTCCCGACTTGTGCGAGGCCTTTGAAGTAGTCAATGAAGGCGAACACCGAGCCTACGGTGATGCTCTGGCAACCGTGCAGTGCTATTTGCGTATGCGTGAGATGGTGATTGAGAACTTTGGGGATGAAGCGACTTATGCGAGTTCTTTCCTGCGGGGATCAGGCTCTGGATCTCATCTAAAGGCGAAAGATATTGTTGCAACTGCGGATGATATTGATGAAGGCAACCCACTCTTTGGCATGCGATGTGTTTTCACTGGGGCGATGACTTCAATGGTTCGCGCTGACGCAATGCTTGCACTCAAAAACGTGGGCGGCGAACCTCAGGATACTGTCCGCAAAGACACTGATTATCTGGTCGTTGGTAACGATGGATACAGTAGCGCGATTCAGAGTGCGCCAGGAAAGATCAAGAAAGCGCAAGCAAACCAACTCAAAGGCCTACCGATTCAAATCATCTCGGAAGATACTTTCCTGGCGATGCTGGAAGGCTAGAAGGCTTTACTTATTCTCTTAGGCGGAGGTAAGCACAGTGGCGAATTCTATGGAATTGCCCCAAGTATTTAACTCGGCTCGATATCACCTTAGCTATCGAATTTAATCTCCTGAACACTCAATCGACCTTCGAGAAGTAGCTTGTGAATGAGGTTCTTTCCATGGTCTTTATTCTCAAGCGTTACGCCATACGCTGTAAGCAGGTTTATAACCTTGTTCATCATTTCACTGCGATGGATTAAAGGATCTTTCTCATCAAAACACCGATAGAAGAAGACTAATGAGACATCACTGCTGTAGAGATGGACTGCGTCGAAAATTGCCTGGAAGTATGAGTAGTCCGCGTCGCTCAAAGAGTGGCCGTAGAACTTGATGCACTGTGTATCTGATCGGACTACATCCTGCGCTTTCGGCCCGCCCAAACCAAGTAGGCGATACGTCTTTGTAAAAGGGCGTGCGATTTCGTCGACTAGATGTTCTTTTCCGTCGATTCCAAAGATGATCTCTTCCCCTTCGTGGCACAGACCGTGAATATTTGTATAGGCAACACTCTGGCCGATTTCATTAGAAGAGATGTTGAAGGGACCGGTGTAATTAAAACTCAGTATTGAGTAAGTGCATGATCGTCGATCATCTGGTTGGAGGGCGAAAGAAAGCAATATATGTAACTTAGCTTTTGCGGATGTTTCGTATGAAATTTCTGCTCGTTTCTTGTCGCTAGCATATTCGTCTGCAGTTTGTCCCCAGGTTTGTTTGCGTAGAAATTCTGCAAATGCGCTTTCAAGTCGATGAAGCTCATTAAGCAAAAAGAGACTAAGGCTCTCTTTGGAAGAAATAGCTGTCATGTTGTCATGAAGTGAAAGGTATTCATGGATATCGTAGAAAATGTGAAAACTTTGAAGTGCTCTATGATCGTAACGCCCGTAAATGGTGAATTGTTCTGATTTTACGTCATCTATTCTAGTGAGGTTTAAAGATATGCTATCTATATCTGAAATCTGCTTTAATATGGCAGCCTCAATATCGCACCAGTTCCCTTTTTTCCGCCCTTTCAGAATAAAATCCCAAAGGGTTAAATTTGAGTTAGATGCAGACTCTTTCCATGTATCGTAATAGTCATCCTCATGCAGAAATCTTGCGGGGATTAGTGGTTCTCGCTCTGTAGAGAAAAAATCTCTAAATGACGAATTCAGTCCACACTCCAAATCGAAACCATTTCCGATGATAAGCAGCTGGTGCCACGAAGTTTTTGTATCGCCCTTGGCGGTCGGCTGTTTTGTCTCGGTATCCACTGAGAGACTCATCAAATTTCATCTACTTCCATGTGAGAACTGACGGAGAGTTTGAGCGGAGCTGCAGCACTGCAGCGGGATGTGTGGTTCCAATGTTAAACGCTCATACTCTAACCGATGCGTACTAGCTTATACTTCTCCTCAGAGAGCCAAGGCCAAAGCGTGGCGTTCAGAATTTTCGCAGCTAAAGAGTAGAATCACTTCGTACCTGACCGACCGGCGTTGAGTGTATTGAAGCATCGTCGCTTCAGCAGTTGGCGCTGTGTTGTTGGCTTTTTAAGATGGAAAATGAGGCGAATGTGACCGCGGTAAATGAACGGGCGGAGCTCCATAAAACAATCTGGCGCATTGCTAATGATCTGCGTGGAAGCGTCGATGGATGGGATTTTAAAAGTTATGTACTCGGTTTTCTCTTCTATCGTTTTATTTCAGAAAATCTGACTGAGTACGTCAATGCCTCGGAGCGGGAAGCGATTCTGGCAGACGGTGGAGGCGTCGATGAAGCGAGCGCTTTTGACTACGCAGCTCTGAGCGATGAAGTTGCTGAAAGTGATCGCGCTGGAATTATCAAAGACAAGGGCTTTTTTATCCGCCCATCGGATCTGTTTGCGAACGTTCGTGCGCGGGCTGTATCCGATGAGAACCTGAATGAAACTCTAGCTCAGGCATTCCGTTCTATTGAAGATTCCGCCAAGGGTAGCGGCTCTGAGTCCGATTTGCGCGGACTATTCGATGACGTGGATGTTAACGCGACAAAGCTAGGTAACACCGTTGCAGAACGGAATGCGAAACTTGTCAAGATCATGGAATCAATTGGCGACTTACCGCTTGATCATGGAAGCGCAAAAATCGATGCTTTCGGTGATGCCTATGAATTCTTGATGACGATGTACGCCTCAAGTGCAGGAAAATCTGGAGGCGAGTTTTATACTCCGCAAGAAGTGGCCCAGGTTTTGGCAATGATTGCGGCGGATGGACGTAAGAAGGTCGGCCGGGTATATGATCCCTGCGCGGGATCGGGTTCGTTGCTCCTTAAATTTGCGAAGATTCTTGGCGTCGAGAATGTTGGCTCATTTTACGGCCAGGAGATCAACCTCACGACATATAACTTGTGTCGGATCAATATGTTTCTGCACGATGTGAATTTCTCCAATTTTGATATCGCACTGGGAGATACTCTCACTGCTCCAGCTCATTGGGATGCGCAACCTTTCGACGCAATTGTCTCGAATCCGCCGTATTCAACGAAGTGGGACGGCAAAGATGATGTCGCTCTCATCAACGATCCGCGTTTTGCACCGGCAGGCGTGCTCGCCCCGAAATCGAAAGCAGACCTAGCCTTTACGATGCACATGCTGCACTGGTTGGCAGAGGACGGGACCGCCGCAATCGTCGAGTTCCCTGGTGTACTGTACCGAGGTGGTGCCGAGGGAAAGATACGCCGTTACCTGGTCGAGAACAACTTTGTACATGCGGTGATTCAGTTGCCGCCCGACCTGTTCTTCGGGACGACGATCGCAACCTGCATCATCGTTTTGAAGAAGGCTCGACCCGACCATAGCGTGCTCTTCGTGGATGCCTCCGCTGAGTGTGTGCGTGAAGGAAACAAGAATCGATTGGCGTCGGAGAATCAGGAGCGGATTCTCTCCTTGGTGTACGAGCGTCAGGATGTGGATCACGTGGCCGCGTTGGTGTCGATCGATGACATCAAGGACAACGACTGGAACCTGTCGGTGTCCTCCTACGTCGAGCCCGAGGACACTCGCGAGCAGGTGGACATCGTCGAGTTGAACGCACGCATCGCTGGCATCGTGAAACGGCAACAGGAGCTGCGTGCCTCCATCGACACGATCGTCGCGGAACTGGAGGCCGATCGATGAGCCGCCTCTCTGAGTTGATTGCAGAGCTGTGCCCGAATGGGGTGGAGTACCGGCGTCTCGATGAATTGTTTGCAACTCGGAATGGCTACACGCCCTCTAGAAGTAACACGTCTGCGTGGGACTCTCATGATATTCCATGGTTTCGAATGGAGGATATCCGGGAGAATGGAGGAATTCTGGACCGTGCTTTAACTTATGTTTCGTCTAGTGCAGTGAAAAATGGTGTCTTATTCCCGGAGAATTCGCTGCTTGTGGCAACTTCTGCAACCATCGGCGCGCATGCGTTAATCACAGTTCCGCATTTGTCAAATCAAAGATTCACGTCTCTTCAGTTGAAAGATGAGTATCAAAGGTATTTTAACTACCGATTTTTGTATTACTACTGTTTTGTCCTTGATGCTTTTTGTTTGGACCATGTAAATGTTTCGAGTTTTCCGTCTGTGGACATGAAAGCATTTCGTTCTTTTAAATTTCCTCTTGTCCCGCTCGCGGTGCAGTGTGAGATCGTGAGAATATTGGATCAGTTCACGACGCTGGAAGCGGAGCTGGAAGCGGAGCTGGAAGCAAGGCGGACCCAGTACGAGCACTACCGTAACCATTTGCTTTCCTATGATTCCCTGACTGCCCGTGGCCCGGTTGAAATGGTTAAGCTCGTGGACATGCTTGACATGAGAGCAGGCAATGCTATCTCGTCCAAGTATATCTTTGAACAATCTGATTCTGAGCATATTTACCCTTGTTATGGAGCTAATGGCGTGCGAGGATATGTGCGATCTATGACCCATGAACATGATGCTTCGATTATTGGGCGTCAAGGCGCGCTCTGTGGAAATGTCACTTATGCTTATGGTCCATTCTTTGCGACGGAGCATGCTGTAGTTGTAAGTCCTAGGGTTGAGCTGTCTCAGCGATGGCTGTACCACGCACTAATTGTTGCTAACCTCAGTCAGTACGCAACGAAATCAGCGCAACCGGGGCTATCGGTTCGGCGTGTTGCTGAAGTTGAGATTCCTGTTCCTCGACTATCCGAGCAGTATCGGATTGCTGAACTGCTGGACCGCTTTGATGCTCTCGTCAACGACATCTCATCGGGTTTGCCCGCCGAAATTGCGGCTCGGCGCACTCAATACGAACACTACAGGGACCGCCTGCTGTCCTTCCCCGAGAAACATGCTGATTAACGAACTAAGGGGCGGGTATGCAGCCCGCCCCTTAGTGGGAACTATCCCTTTCTGCTACGAGGGTCGTTCCCGGGCTTGATCGTGTCTTGCTGACGGATCTGCCCATTCTGGCCACGCGTGAGCAGCTCACCGCCTCCCTGATTAATCAGGATTGTGCGGCCGCTTGCCTGCGCCTCTGCCTGCTTTCGTTTAACAACGGAAGCTCGCGTTGCATTGGGGGCAAAAACTCCCCAGCCATCGCCGTGCCTTCGGACTTCTCTTTTATTCACTATTCTCACCTCCTTCAAAGTAACGAACGAAGCGTAAAACCACGCGCTTGCACTTCCGAACAGTTTTAGTGAGTAGAGAAATGAGAGATCGTTGATTTCCGATCAGGTTCAAAAACTGACTACAAATGACGATGCTCAGCGTTAGCATCGAACTAACTTCAAAGACGCAGGAAGAAGTGCTCCCCAACTGCTTCGGCCTCGTCAACAAGAAAGCGCAGTTGCGAAAGGAAAAACACGATGGCCACTACCGCCCGTCCACGAATCGAACCTATCGTGGTCAGTGACGAATCAACGGTCGTCGGCCTCTACGAGCCCGCGCGTTCGACGCAAAGCGAATACCAAAGTGAAGCTGCTCTTGAAGACGCCCTGATTGCCCAGCTACGCGCTCAAGCTTACGAATATCTCGATATCCACGACTTGGATGGGCTGACAGGGAATTTACGAAAGCAGCTCGAAGTCCTTAACGATTATCGCTTCACTGATGATGAATGGGCACGCTTTTATGAGCAGTCAATTGTCAATGTTCCATCGGATGAGCCTAATTCAGTGATTGCGAAAGCTCGGCGCATTCACGAAGACTATGTTCAGGTTCTTACGCGTGACGATGGAACAATCAAAAATATTCGTCTCATCGATAAGACCAATATTCACCGCAATAAACTACAAGTTATCAGGCAATTTGCTATCGATACTGGAGAACGAAAGAACCGGTACGATGTCACGATTCTTGTGAATGGCTTACCTCTGATTCATATTGAGCTTAAGCGCCGAGGCAAAGCTCTTAGAGAGGCCTTCAATCAGATCGACCGCTATCAACGGGATTCATTTCATGCTGCAGCCGGAGATGGGCTCTTCGGATACGTGCAGATCTTCATTATTTCGAACGGCGCACACACCAAGTACTACTCCAACACGGTTCGGCTTCAGCATTTAACCGAAAATCATGGGCAAAGACGGGAGGTTAAGGCCGCAAATGCTCGTTCATTTGAGTTCACCTCATGGTGGACCGATGCGGCGAATAACCAAATCCCCGAACTGACAGATTTCACCGCAACATTCCTAGCGCAGCGGACAATTCTGTCAATCCTCACGCGGTACTGCGTTCTTAATGTTCAGAACGAATTGCTAGTTATGCGTCCTTATCAGATTGCAGCAACAGAGGCGATTCTTCAACGCATCAAGACAGCCTCGATGAACAAAAAGACAGGTACTGTAGCTGCGGGTGGGTATATCTGGCACACAACGGGATCAGGGAAAACTCTCACATCCTTCAAGACTGCAAAGCTTGCCGCTGGAATGGAAGGAATCGATAAAGTTCTCTTTGTTGTTGACCGTAAAGATCTCGATCATCAAACCATTCGTGAATACAACAGCTTTGCTGCAGGGACAGTTTCGGCAAATCAATCAACTCGACAGCTCGCTGTTCAAATCAACGACCCTTCAGCACCGATCATCGTCACTACCATCCAAAAGCTGGCAACGTTCGTGAAAGGCAACCGAGGGCATTCCATCTATGACGGGCATGTTGTTCTAATCTTCGATGAGTGTCACCGAAGTCAGTTTGGGGATATGCACCGGTACATTACGCGTGCATTCAGGAACTATCACCTTTTCGGTTTTACTGGAACACCGATTTTTGCAGAAAATGCTCCGTCCTCTGGGAAGACAAATCTGCGGACGACTGCTCAAGCCTTTGGCGACCAGCTCCACTGCTACACAATCGTTGATGCAATTCGTGATGGCAATGTTCTTCCCTTCCGGATCGATTACATCAATACCTTCAGCGTTCGCGAAGGAATCGAAAACTACGATGTCGAGGGGATTGACACGGAGAGCGCTTTCATGGACAGGCGTCGTATCAGTGCGATTGTTTCGTACATTTTGGAGCATTTCGATCAAAAGACGAAACGTAGTTCCACATACGAGCTGAAAGACCAACGCGTCAGCGGTTTCAATTCGCTATTGGCCACTTCATCCATCAAGGCGGCCCGTGCCTACTATCGTGAATTTGAGCGTCAGCAAGAAGACCTGCCCTCGGATAAGCGGCGGAGCGTTGGCATTATTTTCTCGTACGCGCCAAATGGCGAAGCTCCAGGAACTGGTCTATTAGCTGAAGAATCGATGGATCCCTCGGCGCTATCTCATGATGATCGCGCCTTCTTGGATGATGCGATTGCAACATACAACGACCGATTCGGGACTAACTTCGGCACCGACGCATCGGGTTTTGAAAACTACTACGAGCACCTTTCAAAAGCCCTAACAGAGAAGAGAATCGATCTGGTCATTGTCGTGGACATGTTCCTCACCGGCTTCGACTCAAAGACCCTCAATACTCTGTGGGTTGATAAAAACCTGCATGCTCACGGTTTGATTCAGGCGTTCTCGCGCACCAACCGGATTCTGAATTCGGTGAAAACCTACGGGAATATCGTTTGTTTCCGAAACCTTGAGGAGGAAACAAACAAGGCTATCGCTCTCTTTGGAAACAAAGAAGCCCGCAGTCAGGTCTTATTGCGTCCCTATAGGGAATATCTTGACAAGTACAACGAAACCTTGGAGGCGCTAGCTGGAGAATTTCCACTGCCCTTGGGATCCATTGCATCTGAGAGCGAGCAAAAACGTTTCATCCAGCTCATGGGGCAGATTCTAAGATTACGAAATATTCTGACTGCCTTCGATGACTTCGAAGAAGACGACCGAGTCAGCTCACGAGACCTTGAAGACTATCGCAGCATTTACCTTGACCTGTATCACGAGGTTCGTCAACGCGCTGAAGTGGAAAAAGAACCCATTGCCGATGACTTGGTATTTGAAATGGAGCTTGTTAAGCAGGTAGATATCAATGTCGATTACATCCTCATGCTGATTGAACAGCATAGGAATGATTCGGCAGATGGGGGAGACCGTGAAATCCCCGTTGAAATCAGTCGCGCGCTTGCTTCATCACCGATGATGCGTGGAAAACGAGATCTCATCGAAGAGTTCTACCGCCGAGCCAGCTTGAAAGGTAATATTCCGAACGCATTTGGGAATTTCGTTATCGAGTGTCGAGAAAAGGAACTTTCAGACCTTATTGCGGCTCAGCGATTGGGCAAAGGTGCACGCGATTTTGCGTATGGGTGCCTGAATGAGGGCTACGTGCCGGATGAAGGAACCGGACTTGCAGCCATTCTTCCTCCCGTACGCCGTTTTGGCGGGGGAGGTGACCGCGAAAAACTGCGCGCCCACGTACGTGAATTGCTCCAGGAATGGGTTGAGAGGTTCTCTGGACTGGGCAGTCTGTGAACGCCCGAATAGTGGAGGAAGGACGTGAGATGAACTTTAAATTATTAGTTGCCATTATCAGTGTGACAGGGACAGTTATCCAGGTGATAAGAACTATTCTCAGAGGATGGCCGGACCTGTTTCCTCCGCAGATGCGATGGGGCAAGATAGTTACAGCAAAAGGTGAGTTCAGAGAACTCGGCTATCTACGAGCGATAAAAGAGCTTCGCTCTTGCAGAATGAAGCATGACCTGGCTCATCCGCTTGAACAGCAGATATACAAAGACTCGGTTGAACGTCTAACTGCAAGATACGTCGATGTTAAATACGGATACAACTTTACGGGGGCGTTCCAAGCTTTTCTGCTCTGTGTTCTTTGGCTGCTTCTCTGCCCGATTGTACTCGGTGAATTCCGCTCGTCGGATCCGCGTCTGTTGATGCAAATCATCGCGTTTTTTGTGGTGCTTCTAATGATGGTCTCGGGGATTATCTTTTTCCTCCTGTTTCTAGTTCTATCGGTAAGCGATAGTGCTTCTATCCCTGGTTCGATTAACTCTGCACGCCGCAAGAAGCTCCAAAAACGAGAATGCGCTCGAGAAGTCTCTTTGCCTCGATTGCAGGATCTTCTCCTTAAAAATGTCGAATTTGTATTTGTTGATGGAACTGTGCGTTCGGGATATCAGACGAGCAGCTTGGGCATGTCGTCCGGGGTTATATCTCTGTGCAGTGGATCGCCTGAGGATGAGTCTGTTGGCTTGGTGACGAGCGAGTGGAGGGGTGTTAAAACTGGCGAAGAGTACAAGCATCTTATAAAAAAGCTTGTTCAATCGAGGCTCCTTTCGTGCTATTTAGATGCCGGGGAGCGCCCTCAATTTATTGTCGTTTCTGAATATGGAATTTCGAGTATCGAAGTTACAAGAGCAATTCAGGAGTCCGGATTTATAGCTCACAATTTAGGGAAGATCGAAAATCGCGTGATTCCACTGAAAAAGAAAATTGAAGAACTTCGACTCTTGCGCGAAGCGGGGCTGCTTTAAACGTCGGTGCTCTATCAACTATTGGCTCTCTGAAAATGGTGGAGAATTTAGTGGAAACGAGTGAATACAACTCGCATTCAGGCGAATGGGATCCGTCGCTGGACGAACTTATCGAAGCAGTTCGAGTTATGAGCGATGAGAGTGTTGGAAAGATGATGGCAACCAATATTGATCTCTCCACTCTCTTTGGTACAAGCGGACTGATTAAAAGCGCTATCGGTCAAGGTGACGATCTTATACCTCATTTTTCCGTGGATTTTTCTTCGTCGCTGAATGCTGAGGAATTACGTTGCTTCCAGGAAATAGGAGAAGAGTAGAGAACTAAAAAGGAGCAGCGTATCGAGCGGGAGAAAGCTAGCGTGGAGCTGCTTCAAACTATGTTTTCACAGATAGTCGAGACGAATCGACGAATATCAGAGCTTAACGTGCAACTATGCGCGGTTGGTTGTTGCGCTGAAGCTCAAGCGCCTGTCTGCTCTCGTCTCGGACAGTACTCACCCCGTACGTGGCGGATGCTGATTGCGTACCACTTACTAGGTGCCTTGTTCGAGTTTGTATAAGGTCACACCTGAAAGCGTCGCCTTCAGCTACGTATTTGCGATGTGCAGAGAATAGGAGCAACACTTTCGACATAACACAAAGTGACGAAACGAAATCTGCTCGTGGTTGCTCTTATTCTATGGCTTAGGGTAGGGGTGGCCCATGCGCTGTTCGGAGTGAATCTGGCTGTTGAAATGAGGAATGGAGTACTTGGGCTTTCAGTAGTTCAGCCAGTTGGAATAGCTGTGATTACATCGTTCAAGTTTCGGTTCGGGCTCGCAGCAGTTTCTTTGTGCGCTCAAAAGAGCCTCTTCGAAGCTTCAACTATTAATAGCTGTATCCTACTACAGCCCCATGTTAGCCTAAGAGCATGGTTGTTTCCATGGTTTTTCTTGACTCGATGATGAGGTTCCTAAATTGTTAGATTCGTTTCTCGAGGTAACTCAACGCCTAGGGGTGCCGTGGAGCGTTGTCGTAGCCCTTACCATTATTATTTTTTCTTTCACGATCGCGCCAAAGGTATTGCAAACGGTCGATAGTTATGAACGTGTTAGTGGGCGAAGGCTAGGTGGAACGGTTGGTTCCGATGGTGTTTTTTCCGGGTCAGGCAATATCGCTGCGATTGAAACGCTCGAAAGGTTTGCTCCTGAAGGCGTCGATCTTGCCCCAATTAAAGAGTTGTTGTTCCATGAAGGAATTATGACGGTTTTTAACGCTTACCTTAAAGCAAAATGCAGGTATGCACGAACTCGTGGGCAGCTGTTAATTCTAATATTTATTTTCTTTTTTTTATTCATGATTTTCCTTTATGTAGCTTCTTTATTTTTTCATCGGAGTGCTGAACTAAATGATCTTGGTCTGTGGCTGCCAGTGATACTTTCCGGATTTCTATTCTTGCTTTCTGGACTTCTTTCTTTGCTTCTGTTTATCGTGTTTACGTACCGCATTTGTATTAGTGAATACTATCTGCACGTATCGCAGCACGATGCATTTTCCAAGCCCTATCATCTGGCGATTCCCGATAAAGCTCTTGATGTATTGGATCATGGACGCGATTATGTGTTTTTAGATGCTACTGTGCATTCCGGTCTGCGTTGGGTTAAGCCATTCACCGATCTCAATGTGCGCATGCTTGATGGTATGGTTGTTCAGCCGCGCCGGTTATTTCGGACGGAACGAAAACAGATGAAGAAAGACTCAAGAGTGGTCATAGATGCGGGCTGTGAACTTATAAAGACTGATGTTCAGCTGCAGTCCGCAGTAATCTTTGTATTTTCCGAGTTTGGAATGGCAAGTAGTTCTGTCGTTGCTGAGTTGTGTACCCAAGGATGTCAGGCTTTCGACCTTGGTGCAATTTACGGACAGGAACGGATGCTGGCTATGGTGATCGCGAAAATTCAGCTTATGCGCGAATGCCGCTTACTCTAATGAACCGTTTCGGTTGCGTTTTAAACCCAGCAGCCTGCGATAAATCGCCGCGTCCTCGTCCGAGAACACATCAAACACAACAATCATTGGGGACTGGGTCGCCGTGAGCCACTGATTGACCACATCGACCGCAACCTCGGCAGCGGCCTGCTTTGGGTAGCCGAAAACGCCTGTCGAAATACAGCAGAAGGCAAGCGAGCCCATACCGCTTTCCTGCGCCAAATCCAGGCAATTCAGGTACGAGCTCATCA
>ERZ773246.675-NODE-675-length-13304-cov-2.39565_pt1 | contig 13304 bp, 26 predicted proteins | sample MGYA00580519_ERZ773246 | MGnify/ENA primary metagenome ERZ773246 (study PRJEB29015, sample SAMEA2738153) | human oral metagenome | biome: human oral; feature: human-associated habitat; material: saliva | place: China | collected 2246 ...
TACCTGGGTGCTTCACAACCAGAATGTTAGCAATGTAGACTTGCTTTTTCTTCCGTTGACGGCCGTTTTCTTTGTCGCCGCGGTCGAACAGTTTCGACACGTCTTCGCAAACGGGGCAGCTATGGCCGACGGTGGACGGGCAGTCTTCGATGAACCATTTACCTTTGTATTGGAAACCGTGATTGTACGTTTTGACGTAGGGAAGGCCCTCTTCCGTCTTCGCTGGCAGGAAACGGATGACGGCGGCGGCGGCATTTTTGTCCGCATTCTTGCTGCCAGCAACCTGCTTCAGCGTCCAGAAGCGATCGTCTTTGTAGCTCTTTTTGGTGGTCGCATCTTGCAGTTTTTCCAGAACTTGAAGAGCGGATTTGCGGGTCAGTGCGGAACGGTTGATAGCCATTGTAATTACCTCATTGTGTGTTGAATGTCTCGGAGTGTCGCCACGCCGACTGTGGGCTTAGCCCTTCACCGTTCAAAGAACGGCTTCGCTATTCTCGCAACCCGCTTCATGTCGGGCTGAAAGAACGCTTTGTATTTCTCTATGCGGGTCCCACGGTCTTTCCAAAGGATTGGTGAGATTCGCTTAGAGAATTGTAGCAGATTATCAAGGCAAATGAAAGTTTCCATGCTGATATCATTCGCCATCAACATTCTGCTAACAAGCGGCACCTGAAACTGCGTCTTCGCCTTCGTCGCAGACAGAACGTCGGGTGAAGCCGAAGCGATCAGTTCTAAGTGAATGGATAGATTATACTCCCAATTTCTGGAATTTGCAAGGTGTCTGTTGAAGGCCGTTTGTCCGTCGGTGGACGGTATCACATCCAACCACGTCGAACGTTCCTTGAACAAGGCAATACAACGCTGTTCCAGTTCTTCCTTCTGGTAGTCCTTTGCCAGACGATTGGACAGAACCCATGCCTTGTTCAATTCCTCTTCCGTACACTTCTTCGGGCCATACTTCGTGTAATCGTAACTCTTCTGTTCGAAGTGCAGACGCATGCCCATGAAGATTCCGTATGCTTGCCTTGCCTCCATTTCCTCTTACTCGAAGGTGAAAACTGGTTCTGAATCGCGGTGCAGAAGACCCAGCGTTTCGCCTTCCACCCGCAGTTGTTCCTTCAGTGGCCCAACCACATATGGGGCAAGCCATCCTAGTTCGTAGCCAACTTCGTCACAAAGTTCAACCATCGCTTCAAGGAGGGAACCGCCCCCCTTCATACGATTGTGCAACTCGGTGGCAAGTTCTTCAGTAGTCAATGGACCCATCACAATAATACCTCAACTAGACGGAAGATGCTAGCCAAGGCGATTGAAAACACCATGGCCAGCAGAATTAAGATGCAGATTCCGTCGGCCCCTTCGACCAGCGAATCTGCGATGGCGCCGAGCACGAACAGGAACAGCGCTGCGCAAACGAGAGTTGTTATCATTTGAAGGCACCGATGATGTGTTCAGTGATTGCGGCGAAAGCGTATGCGGCAAACAGAATCAGAATCCATGGATGAAGTTCATCAATCTGTTCAATTGCAATCTTGGCTTTACGACGGATACCAGTTAGAAGACGGCGTTCGCCAGATTGAAAGATGTATGCCCAAAGCGCCGCTTGTGTTAAGACAGACACAAAGAAGGCGCAGAGAAGCAGCACACAAAGCCAATCCGTCACCAGAAGCGACGAACGCATGGCATTCAGCCAAAGGATAGCGGCGGTTATTGCTGCGGCAAACAGGGCTTGCCGAACATAGCCCCACCCCTTGCGCCGATACAGCGCCGCACAAAGGATCAGAAGAACAATGCTAACGCCGAGCATACTATACCTCCATACATGTAGACTACCAAACCAGCCATTGCGGCGAGGGCCGCCAGCTCTGCTGCCACAGATTCGAACTTCATTCGTCTTTCACCCCGTAGACCGCGTGGATCACGATGGCACCCGCGAAGACGATTACCATGGCGATGCCCAAAATTTCAGCAGTGATTTGCATGTCACCCACCGATTTCAAGAATCAGAACAACAACGGTTGCAAAAAGCACACCATAACCCAGAACTTCCAAAGCAATTTGCTTCAGAGAAATCATTTCTTCACCCATTATAACATACTCCCAAGAACGGCCAGAAAGAACAGCGCACCGAAGCCAACCAGAGCGCAGAAGCCAGCCGCTTCGATGATTGTAACCAGATTTTCATCATTGTTGTTCATGGTGTCCTACCACTTGATTTGATGATGAGATTATACAGACGTTTGGACGCGCCGTCAAGTGTCACATGCCATATGTGTCGAAGAACGCCTTCCGTGCCGCCACCAGTTCTGACCGTTCGGTCTCTTCGGGCATGAAGCGGAACGTCTTGGCAAACCCTTCTCGGTTCACCATGTAGACCATCATGTAGTCAACATCGAGATTCAACGTTTCCTTGACCATGATACAGTAGAAGGCAAGCTGCAGACGGTAGTTCTCGATATCCTTGCGCTGTTTGTCCTTCTTCGTAGTTTTGAAGTCAACCAGAACAAGACGGTCTTCGTGGTCCACCGCCAGCATATCAAAACGCCCAGCAACGCGGAATTTCTTGGACCAGACGGCCTCTTCCATGGCGACCATTTCAGCAATCTTGGCATCCATACCAGCCACCGAAGCGCGGAACATCATCTTAGCCGTTTTCTCTTCTGGGGTTGTCGCTGGACGTGGTTCTTCCTTCTGGAAGTGGCATTCGTACAGATAGTGCATGTACGAACCAATATCAGTCGATTCCTTGCTGATACGAACCGCTTCGGCATCGCCAACACGCGCCCGCCATTCGGCAAGGAACGTATTGTCGGAAGCGGCCTTCAGAACCGTAGTGACTGACGGAAAGTTGCCGTCTGGGGTTTCGTAGAAGCGACCAATGTCGCCTTCAAAGTATGCTTTCATTTGTACAGGTGCGGGATGATTTGTTGAAGGCGTTGCAGCTTGTTTGGGTCTTGCGTCAGGTAGCTTTCCAGCGCGCCCAGAACACCACCGTTTTTCGAGACACATTCAACGATTCTGCAACCATTGCCTTGATAGACGAAGCACACTTGCTGTTCACTGACAAACACGGAAAGCATGTTATCCAGACCGTATACATCCTTTCCGACTGGTTCATCAAAAACCAGCTTACCTTTGGATTGGGCGCGACGGATGTGAAGCGCGACGTTGGCCCGTTCTTCCAGCGAAGCCATCGAATGGTAGGAAACCATCTTGAAGGTGTGAGCGAACATTTCAGAACTCCATTTGTTCTGTGGTTGATGGCATCATTATACCATCGCTTTCTTCGCCGTCAAGCCCGTCTGTCGGGTGGCCGAACGGCAGTTCTGGTAAGGAAAGATCATACTGTTTGAACATGAATCCGCAGTAGCCCCTTTCGAGACATTGTCGAGGCGTCCCTTCGGTGCCAGCGATGCCATTCACAAGCGCCCAGTTGCCGTATGCCCAGCCAATACACATCGCACTAGACTGATAATAGTTCCAATCGTTCTGATTGATGAACGTTTCTGCTGTGTGGGCGATACAACGCGTTACGTCTTTCTTGATCCAAGCGTCAATACCTTCCCCCATTTCGGCGGCGAGATCGGCTTTGAGCGCTTCGCCGACCATCTTGTATTCGGCAATTGCCCGCGCGACACCGACATTCAGGTACTTCATTTGCGCTGGGTCAATCGGTTCTTCGTTGGCGAATGGGGCCGCATAAGGCACACCAGTCTGTTCATTCCTTGGACTAAGGTATTGGCTTTGTTCCTCAACCTTGATCGGTTCTTGCTGGGGCGCGTCTTCGTGCCCGTGACCGCATGCGGCCAGAACGGTTGTCAGTGCGCTTACGAGGATGGCGTTTTTCATGGTGTATGATCCAGATGGGCGAAGGGCGCCCTGGTGGCGCCCGTGGTGTTTGAACTTTACGGCCTCATACCACTTTGTCAAGGCCGCTTCGTCGAACCGTTTAGCCGCGCGGTTTCAGGGGGCGGGTATCAACTTCGAATGCTACACATTCGATCAGTTGGATTTGGTTCACCATCGATTGGACAGCCCCGCTCGATTGCATGCCAACCGAAGCACCACCACCATTCGAACCGTTACCGCCGATACCGAAGCCGCCGCTGGTGCTGATGTTCACCACTGCTGCGCTGTCCACCACTTTATGACCGATCAGTTGATAGTAATCGTCCATCACCTTCACCGAACGGTACGGGCCGTTTTCCAGATCGGGTTCAACGTATTGACGTTGGCCCACTTTCAGTTCTTTCACCGACCAGATGCGGTTGTTGATCCCAGTCACGCCTTCAGTCTTCACAACCATACGGGGGCCGCAGTTCGGATCGACAAAGCGGCTGATGTTGGCCGTCGGGTTCATCGTCGGGCTGGCGGGAACGATCACTGGGCGGATGTTCAGGTAACGGCTGTTGTTGCTGCTGTTGTTCGTGCTGCTCACGCCAGACTGCGAACCACCAGCATAGGCGCCGCTGCGGCTGTCTTGCTGCTGTTGTTGCTGCAGCTGGTTTTCTTCGTGACGATTGTCATTGGTCCAGGCGTTGGGGTTATTGTTGTTATTGGTGATGCTTTGGTCAACGGGACCTTGCGTGCAGGCGGCTTGTCCGCTGCAACCATGGGCCAGAACGGGGGAAGAAGCAGCCATAATGGCCAGAGCGATCAGGGTCTTTTTCATTGCGTTTACTCCATTTGTGTTGAACATGTCGGATACTTTAACATATCCGTTTGTGTTTGTCAAGCCTTGATTTGGCGGTTGCTGCTTCAACCCCGCCTTGCGTTCCAAGCACTTCCTTGTGCTCTTGAACATGGTGGTACTTTAACATACCCACCGTGACATGTCAAGCGGTTTCAATGTACGTTTCCGATCCACCGACAGACGGCTTCTTTATCAGTTGAACGGACGATGAGGAAATCTCCACTGCCGCGAACGACGTATGCACCATACCAGTCTTCGCCGACACGGGAAACCGTTTTCTCGCCCATGCGGGCCTGTTCGGCCAGCACCACTTCATCGGCTGCGGTCATGACGGTTTCAACGGGCCATTCAACCGTAGGTTTGAAGCGACACCCATCAATGCGGCCTTCAAGAAAACGCACGTTCTTCGGGAGCAGGTAATACAACTCGCCGATTAGATTGCGGGCCAGTTTGTTCATTTGTTCTTCACCATTTGAAGGAAATTGTCAATCGTGCCCCAGACGGGCGAGACGGTGTGGGTTCTGCGGTTGTATGTCACTGTGGAATTGCCACAGTGAACATCCCAGCCGTTCGGCTTAGCTTCCACAATGACCCCTTCGGGGCGGCCAAGAATCATCCGTTCCACCATTTCAACGATATTGGCCCGAATGGCAGTTTCACGTTTGACCTTTGCTTCCTGTTCTTGTTTGATAACCGTTCTCAACTGGTTTGGTGTGATACCGAAGAAGCGAACGGTTTGCTCAATGGTGGCACCGCCTTCGGTCAGTTTGGTCTTCACCACCTTGAAGTTACCTTCGATGGATTTGATGACTTCAGTTTGTGATGTAAACTGATCAAGGAATGTCGGAATCTTGCTAATCAGCCAGCCATCAGACTTCGCCCGCCCTTCTACGAGCACCATCAGATCATCAAATATTTTTGCATCGTCCGTTTCCTCAAACCACGGTTTGGGTTCTGGGGCGGCCATGAACGGAACAACGGTTTCGGGGAAACTATCAATGTCGCGTTGCTCATACATCGAATTGGCGCTGACCACGAAGGCGCCTTGATACATGACATCAACGCCGTCTTCAAACGTTCGCAGCGTCCAGCCACGATACGTTTTCATGTGTTCATCGATGGGTGTACCATACTCATCAATGGTTCTGGCGATCCGTTTGATACGATCGTTGAATTCTTTTGCGGTGTGTTGTTTGTTTTCCATTTTCCTATTCCTCATAAAGGATTGAAAGTGAGTTGATTGTACTACATCACAGATCGGCTTCGATACATCCGATATAGTCCGAGACCGCTTCGGTTTTGTCATCGCTCACCCAGACACTGTATCGGAGTTGAGAAACGGTCTCAACCACCCATACTGGTTTGCCATCCTTCCTCGTACTAAACAGCTTCGTCGTGATGTTGTCGTGCTGTTTCACGATAACATTTTCGGCGATTTCCACTGGTTGTTCTTGGAATTGGTCCCAGATCAAATTGATGACTTTCTCATCGGCGGGCGAAGGGGCCACCTCGTAGTCGGTGGTGTATGCTGCCAGTTTCATTGTGTTTACTCCGATGTGTTGTTGATGGTGGTAGTATGAACCACCATCGTTCGTTTTGTCAAGCTCAACCAAATTAATCGTTGTATCCGTAGTATTCGTTCGGATTGAAGAACTTGACGGGTGGTTTCGCAAGAAACTCTTCTTCCTCTTCTTTGGCAATCTGTTTCAGGATCATCACGTCACCTTCATAGACGCGTGTCTTATCAGCACCGTCACGGACAGACAAATAGTATTTCCAGTCGGACCGTTTGCGAATGTCCCAGAACAGTTCATTGTCCGCTCCGACACCACGGGAAACGCGACCATACGCTTCTTTGGTGACGGTACTTCCGCGCACCTCCACCAGGCGGCAGGCCGCAGTCATCGCCAGCCCGAAGCAACCGTGGTTAACCCCGTTGACCACATTGTCTTTGTGGTCGATGATCTTTTCAGCCATCGCTTACTCCCATTCACCGAATCCGTACATCGCATCGTAATCGACATTGCGGATTGCACAGAACCGTACGAAGGATTTCTCACTGATTGTATCATACATCCAGTCAACCGTTCCAGCAGCATCATTAACACGACGAACCACGGTCCAATCGTCTTTGATGCTCGAAATGACGATCAGTGCACCACCGTCGCGGACCGAGACAAACAGGTTCTTGGCAACCCCATCGAGTGCCCAAAACGCCTTCGGGTAGCGGTCGGTAAGATCGGTCAGAAGGTATGTCACGAAGGTTTCTTTGATGGTTTCGTAATCCACTTTTGTTCCCCTTAGTACAGGTTTGCAACTACGTCGGCGACGTGGTCATGTGCGCTGTTGCGATCGTTGTAGACGGTTACTTTCGATTCATTGGCGTTCACCACTTCGACGATGTAGTAACCTTCCGTTTTGGTTTGGTACAGGCTGATTTCCGTTTCGTTGTTCCGCGCGGTAAAGATGAACTCTTTCGCGCAGTTGGCCCACACGTTCACCGACTGGGCGAAGGCTTCTCGTGCCAGTTCTTCCGTTTTGTGAAAGTAGCCGTTTGCCACCAGACCATTCAGATTCAGTTCAACCAGTTTCATGATGCCTACTCCGATTTGTTGGGTTGCGTTGTTTGCTGCAATGGTTGTATTCTGAACTAGTTTGGTGTCCGTGTCAAGACCGTTCGTCTGGATGATCAGCGGTTGAACTCTGCGGCAAAGGCATCGGCACAGTTCAGGAAGTCTTCTTCCGTGATGCCGTTCAAGTATACATGCGAAGACAGATCGCTACGCACTTCCTTGATGGCCTTCCATTGGGTGACGCCACTATAGCCAACCGTCATACTAGTCGCATCAGCAGTGAACCAGTGGCCATACGGACCAATCAGACGATTTTCATCTACAGTGCTGATATTGTCGGTGATGATATCAGCCAGATTGTCGAAAGCGGTTTGCAGTTTCATTGTCGTGTTCTCCGATCAGTGCAGTCCACCATACGAACGAACGTCAGCAAGAATGTCTTCGTATGTCCAAGTTGGGTGTTGGGTGGTGATCTTGTTGTGCCGAAGATCGACCATGGCCGCCCAACCCTTCGTGTGCTGGAACAGTTCAAATTCGTCTTCGTCACCCCAATCGATCAGCGACCAATCTTCGGTGTCGTAAGCGTTGATGGTCAGGCCGCGTTCCGAAGGTTCGCCGACCATACGAAGAATCGTTTCGCGGACCTGCTGCAGGGCGCCACGGGATTCATTCACTTCACCTTTGCTGATCATTTTGGTTCATCCGTTTGTGTGTTGATGGTGGTATTTTGAACCACCATCGTTCGTTTGTCGAGGCCGTTTGTCGGTCAGATTTCCCATTCCTTGGGTTTGGCCTGTCGCATCGATTCTTCTTCCAGTGCTTGAATTTCTTCTGGTGTCAGAAGCGGATCATCTTGTGCGACAATCCGCCATGGGGTCATCAGATCGCCTTCCATGTTCAGGATGGCACCCAGCATGAAGGCCAGTACCGCGATAAGAACCGTTCTCATTCGGCTTTCTCCAGCAGGTGGCCGATGATCGTGTCACGGTCGGCTTGGATGTGTTTGCGAACCAGACCAATCACATCTTGAATCGTGCAACCAGTCACAAAGATACGGTACACATCCACATCGGCGTAGAAGGCATAGGCGCAGTTCTTTTCCAGAAGAATTGCGGTCTCGGTGGCATTTTCCAGAAGACGTTCTTCTTTGTATCCAGCCGACAGAAGTGCTTCAAAAGCGCTGTTCAGTTTGGCGGTGGCTTCGTTGCTGTCGTTGTAGTCGGTGATTTGGAACATGATCTTAACTCCGAAGGTTTGTGTGGTGCAGCGCTTTGTTTGCTGCGATGGGTGTCATTCTGACAGCACGCACACATAAAGTCAAGGCTGTTCATCGGGATGACGAACGGCCTTTGTGGTTTTTCTCACAGCTTCTTCAGAATACGCGCAACCACGGTTTCAAACGTGCTCGCGGCGTCCTCTAGGTTGTAATCGTAGGCAACACAGGCACCCAAATCGTCCACCGAATACGTCTGGTAGACCGTCTCTGGCCCAGCATGCGCGACTTCCAACAGAACATGATAGTTCGTACCTTCTGGACCATCGAACGAAAGAATCTTCTGTGGTCCCAGTGCATCAAAAGACGATTCGCATTTGTCAAACTCTTCTGGGTCGCTGTCTTCGTAGTAGCACGTGGCATGCGCTAGACAGTCGGGCAACCATTTCTGTTTTAGAACACGGTTCTTCATGGCGGAACCGACCATGTCTTTTGTCGATTTGCATCCCACGTATTGATAACCACTATCATCTAGTCTGACGTGCTTGAATCCGTCTTCTGTTGTGCATGTGAATTCAGCACAGCCGTCACCAGATACCGAAATCAGGTTCTCACCGTACTTGATTGCGTCTTGCGGTTCCACGTTCTTCCTCATTGATAATCGATCTCATCATATGCCCGTGAAAACGAATCGTGGTCAAACCCAAGGTGCCGCAGGAAGACCCGACCATAGCCGTTTTCGTCTACCACCATTTTAACCACTTGACGGCTTGTTTTGTGGTCCGTGATGGTTTCCATAGAAGCATGTTGGCCAAGACTGATCTTCTGGTAATGGTAGTTGCCAAGCCGCACATCGCCGTCAATGTTGGTACCATTCTTCCAGATTGCCGCTGCGAAGTAGTCAAACAGTTCCGAATCGTCGTTCTGTGCCATCCAAGGACACGGAACGCGGTTCAGAAGGTCGGAGCGGTCAGACACTTCACCTGTTTTGTGGTCGAGGGTTGCCATAGAATATCCAAAACGAATCAATTGCTCATCATCAGTTTCGTGAAGTTGGAATTCACGAAACTGATACGTGTTATAACCGACACGATTACCATACCGCTTGATCAACAGAGCGGCATTCTCAAACAGTTTTGTCTTGTCCATATCTCACCCCAAGAATCCGACGAACGTCTTCTTCGGCATACCCCAGTTTATCCAGTTCACGAAGCAGTTTCTCGCGCTCATCCAGCTCATCGATGGTGGCTGGAAGTGCCAGAAACTCTTCTTTCGGAATGAACAGATTCACAAAGCCCCACGGCGTCACTTCGGCGATGATTTGATTCCATGCTTTCGAATACACATCAATGGAACCACCTTCATTCTTCTGAAGTTCCCACTGTTCGTTCGTCAGGAAGTCTGGGTCTTCGTCCGACCGTCTCACCGCCAAGCGAATGTTCACATAGTGGACCAAGACGGCTTCATCATTGTCTTCAGAACCGCCGAACTGCATCAGCGCGTTCTTCGGGTTACCGAACAGCTTCTCTTCCCGCGCATCCCAAACAAAGCCATCCCCGACGATCAGCTTATGGCCTTGCCGCTCAAAGACGGTGATGCCGCGCCAGTAGCGAACGCCATCACCATAGTCTTCCGCGTCGGCATCAAGCCGTTCTTCCATCCGTTCGAAAACCTTCTGAAAACTCATCGCCTTCTACCCCCGAAACTGGGTTTGTTCAGTGACTTCATTTCATCCGATGAATCAGATTCTACCACCGTTTCTTTGTACTTGTCAACTGTCGGCTTGGACGGTTTCTTTTGCGAATCGTCACGTTTGGTCGCAACATTTGTGGCGGCGCCATCGCTGTTGAAGAGTTTCATCCGTGAGCGGTCAATCCCAACCACAAACCGAAGCTTGGACGCCATATCACTGAATCGGTTCTTCAGTTGCTTGAACATCACGACGTTCTGTTCATCCAGTTCTTCGCTACGGATCATGGCCAACAGCATATCGGCCGTCATGGAAATACCAGACGAATCAGAGATTTCCGTCAGTGATACATCCGTGCCGCCACCCTGACCACCACGGTTAAACTGTGTTGCAGAAACGATTGGCACATCATACTCGATGGCCAGACCACGGATTTCTTCCGTAACCGCCTTGATCAGATGATAACTGTTCGCATCACCAGAACGGAACCGCCCAGAAGAGCAGATGTTCAGGTAGTCCAGATAGATGATATCGGGTTTGAAATCCTTCTTAAGACGAAGTTCGTTCAGTAGGGCGCGGAACTGCGGTGCGCCCGCGGATGCTGTCGGGTATTCCTTGACGATCAGACGGCCCTTCGTATCCCCCAACTTGGCGGTCAGCCGTTTCTCATACTCTTGCATGGAAAGGTGGGCCAAATCCTGAATGGGGATGTTGAGGATGTTTGCGTCAATCCGTTCGCAAATCCGCTCTTCCGCCATTTCCATCGAGATGTACAGAACGTTGTAACCTTTCAGCAGGTTATGGGCGGCCGCATGACACATAAACAGCGACTTCCCAGCACCTGTACTGGCTGCAATCACCGAAAGCGTCTTCCGCGGCAGGCCGCCGACTGTGATTTCATTCAGGTAGTCAATGTCAAACGGAATCTTGTATTCAGTGGTCAGGTGCAGCGTCTTGTAACGTTCTTTAATCTGCGACTGGAAGTCATGGCCAATGTTCGTATCAAACGACACCGACAGGGCGTCCTTCAGCACATCAGGGATGGACCCCAGTTCGTCCTTTTTGTTGCCATCGATCATCGTCGCGGCCTTCACCACGGCATTGTATACGGCTTTCTCTTGGCAGAACGATTCTGTATGCTGTAGAAGCCATTCTAGTGCGGGGGCGCGGTGTCGTTTGGCCAGCGTGTTCACCAGATCAACGGATTGCTCAAAGTCACCCTGTGTCAGGCCGTTCTTGTTGGCCAGTTCGACCAGCAGCTCATCTTGTGTTGGTGGCGTGTTGAAACGGACCATGTGGTCTGCAATCCGACCAAACACGATCGCGTGACTTTTTTCATGAAAGTATTCATCCTTGAGGAATGGCAACACGCGCCGCGTGTATTCCTCATTGTGAATCAGGTTTTCAAGGATGACGTTCTCAATTTGCATATTCAGTTCCACCAAAAAGAAAGGGGGTTAGTGTCGCCACAACCCCCACATAGTATCACAGTTCTGGGCTGACGCCAAGTAGGATACTTGTTGCAACGTGTTCCACGATTAGACGTACCTGCTTCCGAAGCGCTTCGGGGATTTCGGAGACTGGTTTGTCTTGAGAATCGTTCGCAATACACTGATACTGGACGTAGCCGCCTTCGTCAACCTTCATGTCGGTGATGGCGACCGTCCAACCAGCAAACTTGCCTTCCATCAGACGAATGGCCCGCAGGGTTACCTGCTCGACCTTGAACGGGACCATTTCGTATTTGGGAAGTTTGTTCACAAGTTTCGACAGTGCGTCATTGGCGGCCTTAACGGCCGCTGGGATCATAGATTCAGATTTCATCGTTGTTGACCACGTTCAAACGATACTGTTTCTCAACTGCGGCCGCAAACTCTTTCGAAGCAAGCAGTGGTTCCCAGAATTCTGCTGTTTCCGTGTCCTTGGCACGGTACTTCTGCTCTTGCACTTCACCAGTTTCTGGGTCAACGCGCTGATACCAGCCGTTAGACGGCTTCACCACGAAACCGAGTTCAAGTGCGATATCCAGAAGACCAGACCAGCGGTTGATACCACCGCCGAACGTCACTGTCAGTGGAATCTTGGACCGTTCTTTCAGCGTCCGCGATTTCTCGATGTTGATGGTGAAGGTGTATCCAATCAGATCAGTACCGTCTTTCTCTTGACTACGCGAAATGCCCCAAGCGTCGTTCGCAGAGTAAAGAAGCCCAGTACCACCTGAAATCACTGTCTTTGCATACAGTTCTTGTGTTTGGTAGACGTGGCAGATTGCCAGCATCGGCACATTCTTGATGGTCAGATGCGGCGTCACCATACGGAACAGCGATTTAAGCTGTTTGGCGCGCGTCATATCCGCAGCCGACTTCTCATTCAACGCATCTTCAACTTCTTTCTTCGAAGCAAGGTTGCCAATCGAATCGATCAGGATAAGCACCTTATCGTCCTTTTCCAACCCGTCGAGCTGTGACATGATATCAAACTTCAGTTGCTCGATATCGGTGATTGGCGTGTGCAGAACGCGTTCTGGGTCAACGGCGTACGCCTTGAAGTAATCCGCTGGCGAACCAAACTCACTATCGTAAAACAGAACAACACCGTCTGGATTGGCTTTCTGGAATGCGGCGGCCATGACCAGACAGATAGACGATTTGAAATGCTTCGATGGGCCAGCGATCAGGGTCAGTCCAGACATGAGGCCACCATTGAGGCTACCAGACAGCGCAAGATTGATTGCTGGTACATTGGTGGTAATCTGGTTCTTCGGAGCGTAGAACTTACTCTTTTCAAGCGACGAAACGCCGTCAATCTTGCTGTTCTTTTTCAGTTTATCAAGCAATCCAGCCATAGCAAATCCTTATAGATGTTCAGAAGCGAAACCGTGTGGTGTGTGATACACAATCTCACGTATTCCAGTGTGTTTGATGTGCTCCATGCAAGCAGGGCACGGGCGGCACATCCCGATTTTACCATTCAATTCAAAGCGACCAATGAACAGCGTCGAACAAGTGGGAACGTTTCTCATTGAAGCAAGGCAATCCAGTTCGGCGTGAAGGTAGCTTCGGTGTCTCTTCCCCTCCTCCCGCAGTGCATTCAATTCTGACTGAAGTGGGTGTGTCTTTTTCTTGTTGAAGCCCA
>ERZ773246.683-NODE-683-length-13262-cov-4.60286_pt1 | contig 13262 bp, 10 predicted proteins | sample MGYA00580519_ERZ773246 | MGnify/ENA primary metagenome ERZ773246 (study PRJEB29015, sample SAMEA2738153) | human oral metagenome | biome: human oral; feature: human-associated habitat; material: saliva | place: China | collected 2246 ...
CCGCGGCGCCCGCAGCGCCCGCGCTCCTCGCGGCGCCCGTGAACGAGAACGTCACGGTGCCCAAGCGAACGCGCGCCTCAAGGTTCTGCGGCAGGTTAGCCACGCCAACTCCCGCGGCAACCGCTTCGAGCACGGCATCTACGTGCCTGAACTCAAGCCAAGCCTCGGGAATCAGCTGCCTAGCCACAATCCTCACCACGCGACGAGCAATCACCACATCGGTAGAGCTCAACTTCAACGCATCAAGTACCAGCGAAGACTCACTCTTGCGCAGCGTAATCTGCCTCAGTTTGCGAGCGGCCTTGCCCTCAAGATAATCGTCTTCGTCGGTCATCAAATCTGCAATTTTGCACACCGTTTGCACCAACATCGGGTTTCTCGCTTTAAGGAGCGGAAGCACGTTATGGCGCATATACGCACGTAGATAGTGGGTATCGGTGTTTGTGGCGTCCTCGTGCCACTCCAGGTTGCGAGCCTTCAGCCAGTCTTTGAGCTGGTCATGCGTGTAGTTGAGCAGCGGACGATAAATCAGCCCGCGATGCCTAGGGATCGACGCCAGGCCGCTCATTCCAGACCCGCGCATCACGTTCATCATGAACGTCTCCGCGCGGTCGTCCGCCGTGTGCGCCGTCAAAATCTTTGCCTTCTGGCGAGAAACCCCCTGCTCAACGCAAAGTTTTTGAGCGAGTTCTCGCGCAGCGTCATACCGCACCCGACGACCAATTTCTTCCACGTTGCCGTCACGCTCCTGCGCGAGCTTTGCCACGTCCACACGCAGCACGGTGCAAGAGATGCTCAGCGAGTCGCAAGTCTCTTGAACAAAGTGCTGGTCAGCATCCGCGTCCGCTCCGCGAAGCAAATGATTTACGTGCAGCACATGCAGGCGCTCTTTTGCAACGCGCACAAGTCCTGCGCCGTCACCAAGGTCAAGTGGCTCCGTTGCTGCCATGTGAAGCAGCGCCATCGAGTCGGCTCCGCCCGAGACCATAAGAATTACAGGTGCGGCAGCCTGACCACGTCGCTGGGTATCTGCCTGGCCACGTCGCGAGCCCTCTGCCTGGCCTCGACGCTGATCATCTGCCTGGTCTTTTGCGACGAGAGCGTTCTTTTTATTGAAGTATGCGTGTACGGATGGCACTTAGCACCAATTTCTGTCCGGTGTGTTTGTTACAGTTATACCCGAAAGTTACTCAGTAGAAAGAAATTCATGAATCCCACGTTTCGCCTACACATTCTTGCCAGCGGATCAAAGGGCAACTGCAGCCTGTTAGAAACGCCTGATGGTCTCATTATGATTGATTGTGGAATCTCTAGAAAAGAAATTCTGCGTCGGTCTAAAGAGCTAAACGTTAACCTGTCTGAGCTCGTGGCTATCTTTATTACGCACGAGCACACCGACCACGTCGCAGGTCTTTCGGTTGTCAGTAAAACTTTTGAAGTTCCTGTGTTTGCTACAACAGGAACTGCCGCCGCGCTCTCAAGAAGAAGCTCCTGTTCAAACGTCACCTTTACCCTCGTTGACCAGACGGGCTCTGCCCATATTGATGCTGCACCAGACGTTGAAGTTAGCACGTTTCCCACCTCGCACGATGTCTGCGAGCCCATGGGCATGCGCTTTGATTTTCTCGCCGGTCCTGATAGGCGCATCGTGGACTCTGTAGGCTACTGCACCGACACAGGTATTCTCACGCCCGAGGCTCTCGAATGCCTTTCCGACGTGCGCATTCTTGCTATCGAGTCCAACCATAATGAGCACATGCTGCTCACAGGCCCTTATCCGTACGTGCTCAAGCAGCGCGTTCACGGAGACTCCGGTCACCTGTCAAACGAGTACACCGCACAGGCATTGTCGCAGCTCGTAGGCCCAAATACGCGTTGCGTGATTGGCATGCACCTCTCTCACGAGAATAACCGTCCAAGCGTCGCCGTGAGGACACTTGCAGAAGCGGTTGGCGCACAGCCTCTCAACGACGCGTTTACCGAGGCACAAACTCCCGACGGCTCCCTTGCCATCTGCGTTGCCAGCCAAGATTGGCCGATGTCGCTGTAGCTGCGCGTTTGCGTGCCGACTTCCCACGCAACCTCCCTACGCAGCCACTCCTACGCAGCAGCCCAAATATCCGACAAAGCTGTGCAGGAATAGACGAGCTGCGGTATCATGTTTTATATCAATGTTTTGCGAGACTACGACAAAAGGATCATCGTGGACACCTCGAACAACCTTGAAAATAACGTTTCATCTGCGGATCAGAACCCTCGCTCTGACACCCAGCAGGACTTTGAATACGCTGAATCTTTTGAGCAGGAAGCTCAACCGGCCGATGGAGCCGACCTCCACGCAGCTGGAGCGCAGCACTTCTCGACATCTGAAGCTTCCGTGCACGAAGGCGAAGGCGCTGCAAAGCAGCCATACGTCCGCCAGCATCGCCATCACAAAACAGTGGAGCCTATCAGCGACTTTACAATGCCGGGCGAGAAGCTCGAATTTCCCGAGAACCAGGCTGCTGGCTTCGAGTCCAGCAAGGGTTCTTACGCGAAGAAAGGTTGGCGCAAGCCAAAGAACGAGATTGCGCACCTTCGCAAGGACGTTCACTACGGCCAGTTCCTGCAGGTACCCAAGGGTCAGCGCGACATCTTTGTCCGAAAAGAGCGCCGATCAAATGCAGGTTCGCTAATTGCCGCCATCATTGTTTTGGCTATCATCGCCGCGGTGGTCTATTTCCTCTGGACCTGGATGTCCGCCAACTGGGGCGTTGCCGTCCGCTAAACTGCAAGGCGGCAACCTCCCGACGCGCACAAGGCAATGTCAGCTGTTACGCGCCTGATTTCTGCAAAGAATCTGTATCTTTTGCCTGAAAATGTAAAAGAATCGGTGGATTCTGCCTGATTTCATCAAAGAATCTGTGTCTCAAACACAGATTCTTTGCACTTTTCAGGCAGACTTTGAAGCGTGCCCGAGATTGCCTTTCCATGAAGCCTGATTCTCTCACCATGTCTGAACGATTTGCCGGAAAAGTGCGCCAAGTCTGAGCAATTTGCCGGTTTTTCTCATCATGTCTGAGTAAATTTACTCAGACATGATGAGCTTTTCAGGCTCGCAATCGTGAACGTAACGCCGAGCCACACAAAAAAGCCGCTGATACGTCATGTACCAGCGGCTTTCGTTTGTATAGTTTTGCGTGTGCCGAGAAGCGCCTGGCGAAAAACCCGGTGGTCTAGCTCCAGGGATCGCGCTCAAAGAGAGGCTCACTCACGGGACGACGATCGGAATACGGATCGTAGCCGTCATCGTCCTCGTTTTCTGCGCGAGCAAACTCCGGGTCAACAACCTGCGCTTTCTTGGAATCCGCGTCCTTGTGCGCGGCGTCCTTGTGCGTCACGGCTTTCGCAGTAGCCGCCGCCTGCGCGGTGACCTGTGGTTTTGCCGTCGCAGCAGCCGCGACCTGCGGCGTAGCCGTCGCAGCGTCCTCGCGTGCCGCGGTCTGTGCTTCGGGCTTCTCGGCCCTCTTGGACTCGTCACACATGCGCAGCCTCATTTACTTCTTGCGAGCAACCAAGTTGCCGTTCTCGTCAGTATCAACCAGAACAGTATCGCCCTCATGCAGCTCACCTGCAATAATCAAGTTTGCTACCTGGTCAACAACGCGACGCTGAATGAGTCTCTTCAGAGGACGAGCGCCGTAAACAGGATCCAGGCCGTCAAGAGCCAGCGACTGCTTTGCAGCCTCGGAAAGCTCCAGCGTCATGCGCTCGTTAGCAAGCCTGCTACGCACGTCCTTAAGCTGAATGTCCACGATGCGCTCGATGTCCTCAAGACCCAGAGGCTGGAAGACAACCACGTCGTCGATACGGTTCAAGAACTCAGGACGGAAGGAGCCACGCAGCGCCTCCATGACCTGCTTTCTAGACTCTTCGGTAAGGCCCTCTTCGCCAGCGCCAGCAATGAACTGCGAGCCAACGTTACTGGTCATGATAATGATGGTGTTCTTGAAGCTCACTACCCTACCTTGACCATCGGTTAGGCGGCCGTCGTCCAGCACCTGCAGCAAGATGTTGAAGACGTCGGGATGAGCCTTCTCCATCTCGTCCAGCAAGATGACGGAGTATGGATGCCTACGAACTGCCTCGGTGAGCTGGCCGCCCTCGTCATAGCCCACGTATCCTGGAGGCGCGCCAATGAGACGCTGGACCGAGAACTTCTCCATGTACTCAGACATATCAATGCGGATCAGCGAACGCTCGTCGTCAAATAGCAGCTCTGCCAGCGCCTTTGCCAGCTCGGTCTTACCTACGCCGGTTGGGCCCAGGAAGAAGAAGCTGCCCAGAGGTTTGTTTGGATCTGCCAGACCTGCGCGAGAACGGCGGACTGCTGCTGCAACTGCGGAAACAGCGTCGTCCTGACCAATAACGCGCAGGTGAAGCTGGTCCTCAAGGTTCTTGAGCTTGTCCATCTCGCCCTGCATCATCTTGGACACAGGTACGCCGGTCCACGAAGAAACTACCTCGGCAATCTCGTCCGTGGTGACCTCTTCCTTGAGGATTCCGCCGTCTTCCTGCTTGGCGAGAAGGGCTTTTTCTGCCTCATCGTATTTGCGCTCAAGCTCTGGAATGGTGCTGTAACGAAGCTCGGATGCCTGCGCCAAATCACCCTCGCGGGTCACGCGCTCCATCTGTGTCTTTGCGTCCTCAATCTGGGACTTCAAGTCCTGTACCAGGTCAATTGCGCCGCGCTCGTTCTGCCAGTTGGCCTTCATGCCATCAAGCTTCTCCTGCGTCGTAGCAATCTCTGCGCGGAGGTTCTCCAGGCGCTCCTTAGAAGCAGCGTCCTCTTCCTTCATCAGAGCTTGCTCCTCAATCTGCATCTGAGTGAGCTGACGATCAACCGCATCAATCTCTGCTGGCATAGAATCAAGCTCCATACGAAGTCTTGATGCCGCCTCATCTACCAGGTCAATTGCCTTATCTGGCAAGAATCGGTCAGAAATGTAGCGGTTAGAGAGGTCTGCTGCCGCAACCAGGGCGGAGTCCGTAATACGAACGCGGTGGTGCTGCTCGTACTTCTCCTTAAGGCCACGCAGAATAGAGATGGTGTCCTCAACAGTAGGCTCGGAGACAAGCACGGTCTGGAAACGACGTGCAAGAGCAGCGTCCTTCTCGATGTACTTGCGGTATTCATCCAACGTAGTAGCACCAATTGCGCGAAGCTCGCCGCGGGCAAGTGCTGGCTTCAAGATGTTGCCAGCGTCCATGGAGCCCTCGGAAGCGCCGGCACCTACGATGGTGTGAAGCTCGTCGATGAAGAGGATAATCTGGCCGTTAGACTTGGCCACCTCTTTTACCACGCTCTTCAAGCGGTCCTCAAACTCACCACGGTACTTTGCGCCTGCTACCAGGGCAGACATATCAAGCTCAACAAGCTCTTTGTCGCGCAGGGTGCTTGGAACATCGCCAGAAACAATGCGCTCTGCCAGGCCTTCCACAATTGCGGTCTTGCCAACACCAGGTTCGCCGATAAGAACAGGATTGTTCTTGGTGCGGCGGCTCAGAACCTGAATGGTACGACGAATCTCTTCGACGCGACCAATAACTGGATCAAGCTTTCCCTGGCGAGCAAGGTCGGTCACGTTGCGACCGTACTGCTCCAAGGCCTCAAACTGCGGCTTTGCATCCTGAGAAGTTACGCGCTCATCGCCACGCAGCTCGTTGTAGACCTCCTCCACGCGCTTAGCGGTAACACCGGCGTCGCGAAGAATCCTACCTGCGTCGGTGTTGTCGTTTGCCAGCGCAGTGAGCAGATGCTCGGAGGTAACGTAGGAATCTCCCAATTTAGTGGCAAGCTTCTCGGCCTCATTGATAACCTTGAGAAGGTCGTTGCCAATGCCAATCTGTGCTCCGCTTACCTTTGGAGCCTTAGAGATTGCCTGGTCTACCTGCGTGGCAATTGCATCAGGATCTGCACCAATCTTCTCCAAGATAGAACGCAGGTTGCGCTCATTGCTGTCCAGCAGCGCCTTGAGCAGGTGTGTTGGTGCAACCTCGGAAGCCTCTACATCGCCAGCGATACCAAGAGCTGCCTGCAGTGCTTCCTGGGCGGTTACGGCCCATTTATCTAGTCTCATAAAATCACCCTCCTACCCCAAACAAAATCGTGCCGGGGACTGAATCTTCATCGGATTCTATATACCCCCAAGCACGACTTTTAATACATATCTAAGTGTGTTTGTAATAGATTTTCTTATTGCACTATGCTGAGCTTTTGCGTTACCTAGCTTTAAGCTTTTGCAGCCCTATTCCGCGCCTTAAAGCTTCTAAAATTCAGCCTCTTCATAGACTAGATTTTGCTCAGCTTCTATTGTCGAGAAAAACTTGGCAGGTGAAAGCACTGGTATATCCGAGCGAACAAAATCTGCCGCATTTCTTGTGACGATGTAATCTGCCTTTACCTTTTTTGCTGCACGCCAAATAAGACAGTCTTCAAAGTCTTCCCACTGCTCAGACAGCGCATTTGAAATATCCGCTCCATCAAGAGAACACACGTTGAGCAGCGGAGATACTTCTTTTAGTATTTCTTGCATGCAATCAGAACCATGAGCTTTAGCGCCCACATAGTAGAGATCTGTGTATGACTGAGCTGCTATCCACAGTTCGGCATCCCTAAACTGCTTCATTATGAAAAGCTTTTTTGCATCAGCAACAAACTGTTCTCTACACAAAAAGACGTCCAGCAAAACGTTAGTATCAATCAAGAGCTTCATAGTCACTTGACCTCCACTCGCTGATTGCTTCTTTGTAGGTGCTGTTGCCTAAATCATTCCAAAACGACGCCGGCGCGGGAACTGAAATCTTTCCAAAAAGTGACGCAAGCTGCTCTTTGTCCTTCTCGCTCAATTGACGAGAAGACCCTTTAGCAGGAGATTCTAGCGAAGCGCTTTCATGAGCATCAGGAAGCTTGCCTGTTACCAGCACATATTCAAACGCTGCATTAATCAGCTTGGTGGTGTTTGACCCAAGCGATTCAAGAACCTCGGAAACCTGATTTTTGACTTCAACAGGAATACGAGCAGTTACAATGCTGTCCATAGCCCCTCCTTTACCTAGTTACATCATTGTATTCACGTATTACAACTAGGTCAAGAAGCAAGAAGCTAAGCGGTTTCTGACTGGATGGTTCCGTCTTTTAGAACAAGAGAGTGAAAGCGCTCTCTTATTTCTGGAGTTACTTGATGAGACGTCATAACAACGGTTCTCTCATCATCTTTTAAGATCAAATCAATGAGACTCTGAACAGAATCGGAATCCAAATGGGCAAAGCTCTCGTCATAAATCACAATTTGTGGCTTAAACAAAAAGATTCGCGCAAGAGCCAACCGCTGTCGTTCTCCACCAGAAAGACTACTTCCTGCCTGGTCAATCATATGATTGATTCCATCTGGATATCTGGTAAGAATCTCAGAAAAACCTGACTTTGTTATAGCGTCAATAATTTCTTCATCGGTAAACTCATGGCAAAACAACGTAACGTTATCCCTGATAGTCGCATTAAAAATAAATGTTTGCTGAGAGCAAGGGATTATAAATCGAGCGTATTGCTCACTTTTGAAATGCTTGATTGGCACGCCATCCAAACAGATGTCTCCGTTATCTGGGCTTAGAACATCCGTTAATAGTTTGATTAGTGTTGTTTTTCCACTTCCCGAACTTCCTTCAAGAAGATACTTTCCGCCACGTTCCAAAGTAAAACTAATATCCGATAAAACTAATTTGTCCTTGTCATAGCCATACGAAACATGATTGACCGTTAGATTTGCAAAACGATCAGGGGTATTTTCTGCCCCACTTTCTGTAGCTGGGGCTTCATTAAGAAGCGTTTGTATTTTAGTAATTATCTCTTTTGCGCTTCTCATATCAGTAATTGAATCACTTATGTTTTGAATAGGATTTGCTATGTAGACAACAAGCTGAGATGCCGCAACCATCATTCCTACTGTCATTAAACCGTTAAGAGTGAGAATGGCGCCAATGAAATAAATTCCAATGTAAATAATTTGTCCCACAGTAAATGAAAGCAAACGTGCCAAGGAACTAAAGTATCGAGCTCCAAATTTCTGTTTCTCCCAAGCCTGATTCGCATTGCTCATGGCAACCCGTGAAGCCTCTGTTAAATGAAAGCTTCTAAGCAAATCAAACCCTTCAAGATGCTCATTTGCTGTAGCAATAAAATGCTCAGCTGATTCAGATTGTTCTTTTCGCTTGCTAGAAATAATTCCAGACATTGTGTTGGGAACAAACATCTGCACAGCTATCATGCATAAAATGAACAGTACGAGCCACGGTGAAATAAACAGCAAGATTATTAGGCTTACTACACCAGAGAAGACATCTATCAAGAGATCAATAAAGACGCGGAAGTATGTTTCCTCAAGTAAATCAAGATCGTTAGTAAGGATTGAGAGCCAATGACTTGTATTGAATGAGTGAAACTCAGGAATTGAACGATTGAATATCTTTTTTATCAGCTCATCACGCAGATGCGTTTGACAGCCCTGTATAACTGACCAGCGCAAACGCCTGCAAATTAAGTCGACAATAAAATAGCAGAATATATAGAGGCCAAACCAGAGTCCATCATTCAATGCGTCTGACAAATTGCCATCCATGGCTAGGTTAACGGATTGAAGCATTACAAATGAAAGCGCAATTTCAAACAAGCTACTCAAAAGAGAGAAGACTACAAAGAATATTAGTTTGCTCTTTTGTTGAGCGTAAAGGTATTTAAGCATGCCATCTCCTTTAAAAGAGATTTCGTTTTAAAAAGGTTATGACTGCATGTGATATTCGGTATTCGGTATTCGGTATTCGGTATTCGGCATTCGGTATTCGGTATTCGGTAAATGGTAACCATAACCAAAAAATCAGCTCCCCGCATACGTGCGCGGAGAGCTGGTCATCTTACTAGTAGCATTTGCCTCGTCGTCTTACGATTCCTTTGGCTGCGTTGGGTTACCCTCGGTGTCGGCGTCAGAAGAAGCGGAGCTTGGCATACCAAGCAAACGCTGCATCACCATCTCTGGGCTGGTCTCGCTATAACGAACAAGCGAGGTAATGCGCTCGCGCATGTGGTACTCGTGGAGCTCATCCTCAAGCACGCGAATGCGTTCACGCAGCTCATCGATAAGATCGTCCTTCTCGAGAGCTCGTTCACGCATGTCCAAAATGCGCACAACACCAGCAAGGTTGATGCCCTCATCCGTCAGCTTGGAGACAAGATTGAGGCGGTCAATATCCGCGCGAGAATACAAGCGCGTGTTGCCCCTAGAACGGCCGGGGTTAATCAGGCCCTTCTGCTCGTACACGCGCAGCGTCTGCGGATGCATGCCCGTGAGCTCGGCCGCAACACTAATCATGTAGAGCGGCTTGTTACGACCGTCATCCTTCTTTCGAGCCATTACCGCTCCTCTCGGTAGCTGCGCTCATCGGCGTCAAGCAGCGCCTGAAGAGCGTCTCGCTCCTTCTTGGAAAGTTTTGTTGGAACCTTGACGTCCACCGAAACATACAGCGCGCCGCGAGTTGCAGGATCCTTCACGCGAGGAGCGCCCAAGTTCTTGAACCTAAACGTCTTTCCGCTCTGTGTACCTGCGGGAACCTTGAGTCGCACCGTAGTTCCATCAGGCGTTGGCACGTCAACTGAGGTGCCCAAAGCTGCTTCGTAGATGCTTACTGGCAGCTTCATGCGCACGTCAGCGCCATCTCGCGAGAAGACCGGATGAGCTGCAACGTTGATGGTAACCACAAGGTTGCCTCGTGGACCGCCGTTAACGCCGTACTCGCCGTGCTTCTTGTAGCGCAGCTTCATGCCATCGTAAGCACCAGCTGGCACTTTGATGGTCAGCGACTGCTCCTCACCAGTTGAAGGAACGCGATACGTTGCCTTGCGAGAAGTTCCCTTAAACGCCTCGTCAAACGATACGTTTACGGACATAGTAAGGTCACTGCCTGCAACTGGACGGTTTGCTCGCCCACCAAAGATGTCGGCAAAGTCAAAGCCGCCAGCTCCCGCGCCTGCACCGCCACCAAAGCCGTTAAAGAAATCGGCAAAATTGGCGCCGTTTACGTTGGTGGTATAGGTGAAGCCGCCCTGGCGACCACCAAATCCACCTCCAGGAATACCGCCAAATGCGAGCATTTGATCATACTCCTGACGTTTCTTATCGTCAGAGAGCGTGTTGTACGCTTCTGAGATTTCCTTGAACTTGGCTTCATCGCCACCCCTATCAGGGTGGTATTTAGCTGCAAGTTTTCTAAACGCTTTTTGAATATCAGACTTCGAGGCGTCGCGCTTCACGCCAAGAACGTCATAAAAAGTCTTACTACCTGCCATTCAGCACGGCCTCCTCTCTAAACTACTCTGCCTTACTCGGTTGCGCCATTTGTGGCAGCGCCGTCTGTGCCGTCTGCCTCTGCGCCGTCAGCAGTCTCTGACTCAGCTGGGCGCTTTGGGCCGCCGTGGGTAACAACAACCATTGCCGTACGAATGTCCTTGCCGCCCATACGATAGCCCTTTTGGTACACCTGGGCGACGGTCTCATCATATGCCTCGGTGTCCTCAATTTGGCTCACTGCCTGGTGAGATAGAGGATCAAAAGCCTCGCCAACAGGATTGACTACCTCAACGCCCTCTTTGTTCAAGACGCCCACAAGCTTATTGCACACCGCTGAGACACCCTCAACAAACTGCTTGGCGGCAGGGTCGGTCAGGTTGTCCGCGTGCTCAATTGCGCGCTCCAGGTCATCAATAACGGGGAGAAGGTCAACTACCAGCTTCTCTGTTGCACGCTGACGCTCATCAAGACGCTCCTGAGCGGTACGACGACGGTAGTTATCCCAGTCAGCCTGCAGACGAAGGAAGCGATCATTTGACTCAGCTGCCTGCTGCTTTGCTGCCTCAATCTGGTCAGAGACCGAGTCCAGCTCGTTCTGCAGGCGGTCGCGCTCCTGAGCTGCACGCTGAGCGTCAGCAGCAATCTCTGCCTCCGCTGTCTCTTCTCCGCGACGAATTGCCTCAGCAACCATCTCTTCTTCAGTCATCGGACGGCCTGCGCCTGCTGTGCCAGCTGCGCCCGCATAGGCTGCGCCGTTGGCAGCGGACTCGTTGCCATCAAGCGTCTGACTTGCGGAACCATCACCCACAACACCGACGGCGCCTACGGTTTCATCACCGTTATTCTCGTTATCAAAGGTAGTGTCAACCTTGTTCTGATCTTCTGTTGCCACTGCCATCACCTCCCTATGTGTAGAAGGCGGCCAAACGTTTCCGCCAGCCGCCTCCGAGTCATATCACATTGTCTACCAGCTACTGCACCAAGTTACCCAAGCGCATATGCCGAGAAACTCAGATTAGTTCTGGTTCTTATCGTCGTCGACAACCTCGTAGTCTGCATCAACAACATCTGGCTCAGAAGGGTTGCTTGCTGCGCCGTTGTTGCCTGCGGTCTGAGCCTGAGCGTCTGCGTAGACAATCTCTGCGAGCTTCTGACCAACCTCGGTGAGCTTCTCGCCAGCCTTCTTGATTGCCTCAATGTCGGTGCCATCAAGAGCGGTCTTTGCCTCAGCAACAGCCTCTTCAACAGCCTTCTTCTGATCCTCAGGGACCTTATCGCCAAGGTCTTTGACGGTCTGCTCGGTGCTGTATGCCAGGGAGTCTACCTGGTTGCGAACCTCAATCTCGTCCTTGCGCTTCTTGTCTTCCTCAGCGTGGGACTCTGCGTCCTTGACCATGCGGTCAACTTCCTCGTCGGACAGAGCGGTGGAACCAGAAATGGTGATCTCCTGGGACTTGTCAGTTGCCTTATCCTTAGCGGTGACCTTCAGGATGCCGTTTGCGTCGATGTCGAAGGTAACCTCAATCTGAGGGATACCACGCTGAGCAGCAGGAATACCGGTAAGGTTGAACTTACCAAGGCTCTTGTTGTCAGAAGCCATCTCACGCTCGCCCTGGAGGACGTGGATCTCAACGGAGGTCTGGTTATCAGCTGCGGTGGAGTAAACCTTTGTGCTGGAAGTTGGGATGGTGGTGTTGCGGTCGATGACCTTGTCAACAACGCCGCCAAGGGTCTCAACGCCCAGGGACAGTGGGGTTACGTCCAGCAGCAGGATGCCGGAGACGTCGCCGGTAAGAACGCCGCCCTGAACAGCTGCACCGTCTGCAACAACCTCGTCTGGGTTGACGGACATGTTAGGCTGCTTGCCGGTCATGCTCTTGACCAGGTCCTGAACGGCTGGCATACGAGTGGAGCCGCCGACCAGAATGACCTCGCTGACGTCGGAGAGCTGAAGGCCTGCGTCCTGGAGTGCCTTGGTTACAGGAGCCTTGCAGCGGTCGAGAAGATCGCGGGTAATGCGCTCGAACTCTGCACGAGTCAGAGTGTAGTCAAGGTGCTTAGGACCAGATGCGTCTGCAGTGATGAATGGCAGGTTAATCTGTGCCTGCTGAGCGCTGGAGAGCTCCTTCTTGGCATTCTCTGCAGCCTCCTTAAGGCGCTGAAGTGCCATTGGATCCTTGCGGAGGTCAATGCCGTTATCGGAGTTGAACTTGTCTGCAAGCCAGTCGATAACGCGCTGATCCCAGTCGTCGCCACCCAGGTGGTTGTCGCCGTTGGTTGCAAGAACCTCAACAACGCCGTCTGCAAGATCAAGCAGAGAGACGTCGAAGGTGCCGCCGCCGAGGTCGAAGACGAGAACCTTGTGGTCCTGGTCCTTCTTGTCCAGACCGTAAGCAAGAGCTGCTGCGGTTGGCTCGTTGACAATACGCTGAACGTTGAGGCCAGCAATCTTGCCTGCGTCCTTGGTTGCCTGACGCTGTGCGTCGTTGAAGTATGCTGGGACGGTGATGACAGCGTCGGTTACAGGCTCACCGAGGTACTTCTCGGCATCTGCCTTCATCTTTGCAAGGGTCATAGCGCTGATCTGCTCTGGGGTGTAGTCAACGCCCTCAATCTCGACAACTGCGCGGCCATCGGTGCCAGCCTTAACCTTGTAAGGGACAGTCTTAATCTCAGACTGGACCTCGTCAAACTTGCGGCCCATGAAACGCTTGATGGAGAAGACAGTGTTTACAGGGTTGGTGACAGCCTGGTTCTTTGCTGCCTTACCAACAATGCGGTCACCGTCAGCACGGAAGCCGACAACGGAAGGAGTTGTGCGGTCTCCCTCTGCGTTAACGATAATAGTTGGCTCTCCACCCTCGAGGACAGCCATAGCTGAGT
>ERZ773246.691-NODE-691-length-13192-cov-11.3269_pt1 | contig 13192 bp, 15 predicted proteins | sample MGYA00580519_ERZ773246 | MGnify/ENA primary metagenome ERZ773246 (study PRJEB29015, sample SAMEA2738153) | human oral metagenome | biome: human oral; feature: human-associated habitat; material: saliva | place: China | collected 2246 ...
GCACCGCTTTTGTACGACTAAAGATTGTTAACCCTAATTTAGGTAATCCTTTACACGGCCCCAAAAGGCGCGGTTTTCTAGCAGCTTTTTGCGAGATCAGTGGGCCCAGGGTTGCGCACGCTTTAAGCTGGGAGTGCGGCGCAGCTCTGGGCCCGGCAGACTCTGAGGGTTTGCGCTTCTCTGCTTTTAGGGCCCCTGGTTTTAGCGTCGACGACGGCGCAGCGAGCCAGGTGATTAGGAACAGGTAGGCCGCCAGCACACCCAAAGCCGATAACTAGACAGCTGAAAATAATCCAGAATCACAAAGAGAGCGGGCTGCTGTAGCAGGATGATTTCCTTGCCAATCCCTGCATTATCTACCATCTTTTCTAAATCAAATATCCAAACAGTGCGTGGCATTAAATTTAAACGCTTCGAAACTAGAAGATGATCGGGAATCAGTCACCTCTCCCCCTGATATACTTCCTTCGACCTCGGAGACCTCAGAACTCGACTCGCTGAGGAGCGACGTAACGAGATCAAGAAGACGCTCAACAAGCACAGCGAGACGCTGAGCGCGCTCGCCGAGACAGTCTCAGACAAGCGCGTCGTGAAAACGAGCGACGGCTCCAGCGTGAGCGCCTCCGAGCTGCAAGCACACTCGATGATGAAGCAGCTCAGCAGCGATTTGACGAAGACGACTTCGGCCTTGGGTGAGCTCACCGCCCAGGTGGAGGCGAAGAACCATGTGTCGCTGAACGCTGAGAAGGTTGCTGAGGTCATGTCTCGGCGGGTCACGCAGCACTTCGATCACGCCATCCAGGAGCCCGTGGACGGCCTCAGGAGCGATCTTCAGGGGCTCCGCGAGGAGATGAGCAACTCGGGGCTGAGAGGCTCTAAGAGGTCCACAGGGTGATCGAGGAGTCGCTCAGCGCTGCTCCTCCAAGGTGATGACGGTGTCGTAGAGGCCGAGCATGCGCTTTTGCTCCGGGTGGGATCGAATGCCGGCGTAGTGCAGGGAGGCATCCTCATAGCGGCGGAAGGCGAAGACTGCCTGGTTCATGTGGATCGAGTTGAAGACTCCGAGGTTCACGAGCAGATTGAAATCGTCCACTGTCAAGCCGGTAACCTTTTTAAACAGGTCCGGCTCAATCTTGGTGATTACATCATGCAGCGTGTTTTCACGGAAGTCGGTGAGGTACATGAACGCGGGGATCCGGGTAGCGAACTTGATGAGCTTTTCCTGGATCTGCTTGCGCTTGGACTTGTACTCCTTCTCCTCGTCGGAGAGCTCTTTCTTCTCCTTCTTGGAAAGATCTGCGCCTTTCTCCTTCTTGGTGGCCGAGACCTTCTCGCTCTTGTTGACGACCGTCTCGAAGATGTCTGATCCCAGCGCGCGGAATCCTTCAATATTCATGATGGCATCCATGGCCGCCTCGTTATCCATGATCTTGCGCAGAGTCATGTTGTCCACATTTACCAGGATCGCGGACTCCCACTTCTTGGCAAGCAAGGTCGCTGAGGTGCCGGACATAGCAATGTCGAGGATCTCGCCGGCGTTGACTTCCTTCATGTTCGCACCGTCGTAGGCAAGGACGGGGAGGAACTTCACCAGGTCGGCAACTGCCCGCTCCGGGCTATCGGCAGTGGGGTTCAACCCACCCGCATAGTCGGCCATCTGCCGCAGTGCGCGCGTGGGGGCGAAGTCGAAAACGAAGGCCACCGGCTTGAGGATCTCTTCCTCGTTCGGGTTGTCGCCGTTGGGGTTGGTGATTGCCCATGGTGACTGCACCCGGAACGCAGCCTGGAAGTAGGTCTCGGGACTGGTGAGGTTACGCAGCATTAAGATTGAGGACCACTGCTTCACCGTCACACCGGTAGTGAGCTTCCCGCACGAAAGCGTGATGGTCTTGGTGTCGTGACCATCCTCAATTGCCGCACGCACGGGCGGAAGCGCCGCCACACCGATTCCCGCCTTCGCTCCTGCGGCCACAACAACCTCGTAAGAGTGCCAGTAGGTGTTGTGGCGGGCGCGCAGCATGTTCGCCATCGCGAAGCAAGAAGCTACGGTCGGTAAGAACCAGAACGAGTGCTGCATGTAAGGCAGCAAACGGGCATCTGCGTACGGGAAAGGCGGCCTGCTGCCGGCTTTGAGGGAGTCAAGCTGTGTCGGTGCGTGTTCCCCACGGATCAGGTCAAGCCACTTCTGCACATCCGACTCGTGGACGAAGCGGGCTGCATCGTCCTCCCCAGTGGCTTCGAAGAATGTGTTGAGGTCGAACTCGTCGAACTCACCCTGTACTGCCACTGAGAGGATGTCGTCGGGCATTTGATACGTCAGCAGTCGCATCTCCGGCAACGACCCGTAGGGGTTGCGTTCACCAGGTTGCTCGAGTTCCCAGGCAGCTTTGGCTTCTTGCTCGTCGGTGTAGGTCCAGTTGAAGATCTGCTCCTCAATGAACTCACCCGTTGCCAGTGCCTTAAACGGTGTGCCGGAGAGATAAAGGTAGGAACGAGTTGTGATGGGTAGGAATTCCGCCTCGTTGTTACCTAGCTCGTCGAGTTCGGTATCGAAGGTGTCGAGCGCACCGTTAGCAAACTCGGCATCCAGCTCTTTGTCTGCGACCTTCGCTTCTTCACCTTCGAAGAGCGCCTTGGCAGACTCGCGCCAGGCACCGAAGTGGTACTCATCGAAGATCACCAGGTCCCAGTTAATGGTGTGAACCCACTCGTTTTTCGACTTGATCAGCCCGGTCTTCTTGTCCCGACCCAGCAGGTCTTGGAAGGAACCGAAATACACCAGCGGCTTATCTGGGTCACCCGGTCCGAGCTCAGCCATGAGATCGGTGTTGCGATACTGCCAGCCATCAAAGTCCACGTGGCTCGCCAGATCCTCATGCCATGCGTCCTGCACGGCAGGCTTGAAGGTCACCACCAGGACCCGCTTGGCTCCCATGCGCTTAGCGAGCTGATAAGAGGTAAAGGTCTTGCCAAAACGCATCTTCGCATTCCACAAGAACCGCGGCACAGCGTTTGGGTCTTCTTCCCAGATCGACTCGAAATAGCCGATCGTTTGTTCCACGGCACGCGCCTGCTCAGGTCGCATCGGGAAGGTGTGGTAGTGGTGGCCAGAGAATACCTCACCTCTGCGAAGTTCCGTGATTGCCGTGAGTACATCAATAGGCTTGCACCGCACCCACTCGGACGCCGAGCCGAAGTGAGGGTTCTCAAAGCCTTTAGCCTTCAGTCGCTCAATGACGTCCTTATCGCGGAAGATCGAGCCATCTTCGCGCCCAGCCACCACATCGGCGTGAAGCGTGAACTCCTGCTGCACCTGACCTTGAGACTCCCGGATCCGCTCACGCACGTCCTCGCGCGTAGTCTGGCCGACCTTGATCAGGCCCTGGTACTCCGGTGCCGGGTTCTTTGGTGACCAAGCGTAAATGCGTAGGCGAGCCGATGGCTTACCAGGAAGTAGTTGCTCTACCGTCCGATTCATCAGTCAACATCCTGCTCGAGCGGGCGAATAGTCTCATTAATCAACGAAACTTCTGTTGAATCGAGGCCGAACTTGTCGATGAGTCGTTCATCGGTCCAGGGCTCGCTAAAGTCGAGCAACGGGACCATTGAGAACGAATTTCGCGTAATGTTTTGTGTTAGCAGAACAGTCGATACTAAGAAGCGGAAAAACTTTGTCGACATGTAGCTCAGGGCATTCGCACACTCTTCTTTTGACTCGAGCGGGCCGACAATGAGATATGACTCCGTTGCCACTGATCCGGGTTCCATTAACTTCATGCGTGACAGAACCCTTCGGCGACCTGATTTGTCTGTTTGACCCGCATGTTCAGAAGAGGTCTTTGACAACAACACCTTCCACGTGTTGACCAGGTCATGACCTTTTGCAAGGCGCGCCGATGAATAACGACCATCTCCTCCTGATCGATAGAGTTTCAGGTCGCCGTTAGGGTCGCCCGCCTCCGAAGAGTCAATGCCGAATGGGCGCCTCGCTGAAACAATGCTCGAGAAGGAGGGCAGATTGAAACGTTCGATTTTTCGGACAATATGGACTGCGCGATTGTCTCGAATAAATGGAGTGTATTCGGTTAGCGACCGAGTCTCTGTATATGTCTCTCCACGTACTGAGGTTGTAATAGTGCAGTAGCCAGAGTGGCGAGTTGAACGCAAAAAGTAGCAAACGCCACCAGCAACATCGACTCCATCAAAAACATCGCGCGAATCTGGAAAATCAACGAGTGTCATCAAGTGTTCATCGTTAAGCATCTCCTGGCGAAATGAGTCGAGCCCCTTGCCGCCAGTAAACCAACGCGAAGGAATGATCATCGTGAGCAGTGTGGGATCTAATGTCTTCGCCTGTTGAATAAACTGGTGATAGATCGGGCTCGCGCTACTGCCTTTGCCGCCACCATCACTTAGCTGATATGGCGGGTTTCCGATCACGATGTCAAAGTGCATATCGGCTCCAAATATTTCGTTAATGCGTCGCTTGATGTCATCAGTGTGGATGAATGCATAGGCATGTGTTTCAAGCTCGTCGCCACGGCCATAATCGTTTTCTCTGGCACCGCAGTAGGAACACTTACGGTTGGCGTAGACGAAGATTTCATCCCCGGTGAGTGGGTCTACACGGCTCTCGCGGGTTCCACCTGCCCAGGTGTGTTCGGTTCGTTCGAACCAGATGTTCCCGTCCGGGGTGTCCAAGCCGGTGCAGATCGAGTGCTCGCCATCAGCGCGCTTGGAGCAGTACACACTTCGCCGTGTCATGAGCGCGGTGAGTTCGGTGATCGCGATCCCGTACACCTGCTTAGTTAGCACGTGGTTGACCCGTTCTTGCAGATCCGGGATCTGTGTCGCGAGCCCTTCGACAAGTCGGCGGGTAATCTCCCGGAGGAACACGCCCGTTTTCGTGAATGGGTCGAGGAAGGTCACGTTTGGGTTGGCCCACAGATCCTCGCCGCCGTGGTCGGCTGCCCACGCTTCGGCAACCATGTCGAGCATCGCGCTGGCCATCTCTGGCGGAGTGAACACCTCGTCGTTGGACAGGTTCGCGATACATGTGAGCACATCGGGGTTGTGAGTACGTGCGAGCAGATTCTCCATTTCATACCTCCAATGCCGCTATATCGGCCACACTCATGGGGGGGAACGAATTGGTGGGTGTGAAGATGTCAGCTATCTCGAGGTTCCCAAACAACGTGTCCTCGCCGAAGGCGGAGCGCTTCGTCAGATCTCCGTACAGGAAGTCCCGGCGTTGGAAACGCCCCTTGCCTAAGTATCCCCACTCAGCAAAAACGATTGCTTGACCATTTGGCAGTTTCATGGTCAAGGCATTGGCCCTGACGATGTTGGTCTCGAGGATTACCCGGGCTGCCTGTGCCCACTCGGGTTCTGCGTCTGGGCCGAGGAAGTCCACGAAGATCGCATGCAGGTTGTCTCGGCAGATCTGGGCATTGTCCTCGAGCAGTTCAATGCCGTAGGTACACATGAGGCCAAGCAGTCCGTAGTGGCGGCGTTCGAACTCGTTCTTCCCATAGCGGACCTGACAGGTGGCGAGTTTGCGGCGCAGCACCTCTTGCAAGAAAGCGCCTTCACCGCAGGCAGGCTCGAGGACGCGAGCATCGATGCGTTCGGACTCGTCTTTGACGAGGTCGAGCATGTCGTTGACCATCCAGGAGGGAGTGAATACTTCGCCATGGTCGGCAACTCGTTGTTTGGACTTGACCAGGTTTTCCTCGGTTCTCACGCCCACCCTCCTGCTCCCGGCGCTGTGAGCACGCGGGCTGTTGTCCACTACTCGTATCTATTGGCATTAATCGCGCCGCAAGCAGCTGCGACGTGGCTACCTTTCCAAGGTATCACTGGGGATTGTGAGGGTCGCTGACGACAGGCCGCGGGAAGCGGTGAATTCATCAATCCATCGGGAATAGCTCGGTCTGATTGCGGTCGACCTTGGTCTTCCTCTTCGCTGGTGGTGGCTTCGGCAGGTCATCGGCGTTGAAGCCGAACGTAAGGCAGCAGCCGCGAACGCTGCCGCGCCTAGCCCGACGCCGGAGCCTGAGCTCGCCCCACCACCATCCCAGGATGTCCTCGACATCGTCCTCGAACAGACCTGCCGGCTTGACGAACTTGCGGCTAAGAAGACCAAAGTAATCCAGCGCCTAGGGCAGGCGGCTTCCCGGCTCGAACAGGCAGGAGCGCACGTGCACCGCCATGCCAACCGCGAGGACGAGATCCACGCCCTTGAGGCGCTCGAAGAGAACTACCGTCACGCCCAGTAGACCGTTGAACAGCTCGGCCAAGACATCCAGCAGGCCACCGGACGCAAAGCCCAGATCGAGCTGTTCTACGAGCATCGCCGTCAGCACCCCAAACCTGAGTACAGCCCGCATGCCTGGACCACGCTCGTTGACCACGCCACCGTTCACGCAGACGGCCGCATCACGATCACCTTCAAGGACGGTGCCATCGCATTGCCGTGACGACTCTGCGGCAAGAAGCGTCCCTCACCTCTGAGCGCGGAGGTGAGGGCTTTTCATTGCAATTCTTGCGCAAACCCCACATGCACCCACCCAGCACGCAAATGAACCTGGCGTCGCTTTGTATCCGTTTAGCTCTCCCTTGGTCCGCTAGCGGCCCCGTGTGGGCCGCTTTTTGTTATATTTGGAAGGCACAGTGAATGGGGGTCCTCATGAAGGCTGACCTAGATGATGAACAGCTTTGGAAGGCTGTCGTCGACGCTGTGCTCGAGCTTCCCGCAAGCGAACTTTATCCCTTTAACGAGGGGGGGATGCCGCGCGAGTATGCGGTAAATGGTTCATGATCTCAACCGTCCACGGGAAGCGGATGGTCAATCTTAAGTCAGATCCGCAGGACGCTCGTGCGCTTTGTGAGAGCTTTGAATCAATCACTCCGGGTTACCACATGAATAAGAAACACTGGATCACCGTCATGCCGGGCCCGGGGATTAACGAGGAACTCATTCGCGAGCTTGTCATGGAGTCATACCTGCTGGTAGTTGACGGGCTGCCGAAGTATCAACGGCCCGTCGACCCCGCAAGCTATGGACGCCACGAAGACTGAGGTCTTTCGCATGATAGAGAAAGGCCTCTGTCGATTCAGTCGCTCTTACTCTGCGTCTTCGTGCCAGATCTGACGGAGCTGAACGCCCATAGGGTATGTTTCCACCGTTCCGTCTGCGAAGTTCACTTCGACGCGTTCTTCATCGTCCTCGTCGTCGGGATCGCCCGCCCAGTCGACCCATTCGATCATCGGAGACAGCTCACCGTTTTCCCTGACAATTCGATAGCCCTCGCCAAGCAGATCAGACATGACGTCTTCGATCTTATCTTCATTCATGGCATCCATCCGTGATGGTCAGAATGATTGAGCGTGTGGAGCGTACCCATAGATTAGCAGCAAACTTTCTGCATACTCCCTGCCTATTAGGTAAATGCTCATGTAGGAGAAGCAATGACCCCGGCGCCCTTACCGCGAGTATTTCAGGTACACCCTCAAAGGGACGCATCTATGTGCTTCATGGGGTAACCGACAACGCTGCATCCCTCAGTGATATCTCCGCTCGATGGTCCAGCGACTATGAAGTCGTCTTGGTCGACGCCCTCGGGCATGGCTGTTCCCCGCACTTTACTCCAACGCAGCTCGAGGACCCCTTCGAAGCACTCGTCAGCAGCGCGGCGACTGCTGTATGTCGGCATCACCCGAGCCCAACACCAGGTGGTGATCGTTCGACCGCAAGGCGCTCCGGCGCTCGTGACCCCAGTGGGCGCGCCCATGTCAATATGATAAGATATCCTGTCTTAACAGTTGGCCTCCAGTCATCGACGACACTCCGAAAGTAAAATTACATACACCATATACTGACTATGTGCTACTCTGGAGGGCATGACATTAGAAGACGATGCACTGGAGAGCCTGGATCGTTCCGGGCTACTTAAGGTGCTCGAGTGGGCTGCGCCCGTGGCGTTCGCTCGAACGGGGCAGGACTACGACGAAGAGGCCGGCCATGATCAGATGATCATTGGCTCCCTTAACTTCGTGTACCTCCGCGACCTTCTCGACCGTGCGACCGCCAATGGGCGCTATACCCTCCCCGACGGAGCTAACAATCTCGGCGAAGATATCCTCGGGCGCGGCATTACGCCAGAAGCATTGCGGGCAATGCCGCAACTTCCCCCGGGTCGCGTCAGTCGAAGCGACTACAAGCAGTCGCCGGGATGGGCGGCTGACGGTTATCGCGTACTGCTGCAGTCGTTCAAGTATGGTGAGATCGATCATATTAAGTGGGGAAAACGGAGTGAAGCGAAACGGTGTGCGGCATCACAGTCCTTCATTACACAGGACACGCTTTTCACGGATGAGGACTTCGGCTTGCAGGCAGTCGTCGGAATTCCTGGCGACGATGATTTCGAAGGAGTGACGCTCGTTGCTGCACACTCCTACGAACCGTTGACCGGGAGGTTTGAACTTTACATCGGTCAGAGTAAGAACCCCGAGTTCCGGGGAGATTCATGCTGGCACTGGCGTCGTCTTTTGCTTGACGCCGGTACGGCTCCTGGACTGACAAGAGGGGGCCTTTTCCCTGTGCTTCCGGGTAGCGCTCCTTCGACACAGGTTGAAGAGATCGCTGTTCGTATCAAGAAGCCACAGGCAGGCGACGGTACGGCCACTTCGAATGGCTAGCGCGGGACACACTACTCAAGCGCTCGCTAACGCCACGTCGTTCTTCAACGGACAGCGGTTGACGATGGCGCGCCAGCTCGCCGGTCTTCGAAAAGCTCGTCTCGCGGAGCTGATCGGGATGTCGCCAGCATCGGTTACGGGCTGGGAGAGCGGGGCTAAGCGACCCAATCGCACCACAGTAGCCAAACTGGCATTGGCGCTGAGGGTTGAGCCACAGTTCTTTGCTGGGGGACCCCCTCCCCACATTGAGAAGCCACACTTCCGTTCGCTGCGTTCAACCCCGCAGGTCGCTCAGGACGAGGCGGAGGCTTACGGCCAATTCATCACGGAGGTCACCGGACTCCTCGAGAAGGTCGTTGAACTTCCCGAGACGTCGCTGCCCGATCTCCCCGTGGCTCCAGATGAAGCTGATGCCTCACCGGAGGAAGTGGCGCGTGAAGCCCGGGACTTCTTCGGTGTCGCACCAGGGCCGATCCAACACGTTGTCCGGCTGGCGGAGCGTGCTGGTGTGGTCGTCGTGTTTAGCGAACCTGGCGTCGCGGCAATCGACGCCTATTCCTTGCACACCGGCACGCGCCCAATTATCGTGCTCAATCCTGTGAAAAAGGACTACTACCGACAACGCTTCGATGTCGCCCACGAGATCGGACACCTGATTATGCACCACGATGCCGAACCTGGTGGGAAGATTGCGGAGGAGCAAGCCAACCGCTTCGCCGCAGAGTTTCTGATGCCAGCTGAGGAGATCGCGCTGCATCTGCCTGCAACGACTGCGTCTCGTGGCTGGGGCAAACTTGCTGAGCTAAAGGAACACTGGGGCGTCAGCCTTGCTGCGCTTCTCTATCGCGCTCGTACGCTCGGCGTCATGAGAGACGTGACTTATAGGAACGCCATGATTCGTATGTCGCAGAATGGTTGGCGACGTGCTGAGCCCGGTAGAATCTCGTCCCTTGAGGCTCCATCGATGCTCGCTCGGGCTCGTGAGGTGATCAACGAGGCGGGAATCGATGACCAGCAGTTCCTCTCCGGTACCGGTCTCCCGCTTGATCTATTTGCGATCGCAACGGCACGCTCACCGTTCGCTTACATCAGCCCGTCGTGACTCTAATCGGGAGTGAGCATACAGCACCTAAACCGGCTCTTTAGAGTTGAGTGTGGGTGACCGGGTGTTGGTCGGGGGTTACGGGTAGAGGTCGAGGTCCTTGATGATGAGCGGACTTCAACCCCCGCTGTCTTCAAGGACCTTGGGCGGTGTCTCACCCTACCTGCTGCTCTGTGTCGCTTGATCGTTGTGATCGGTGTGATCTGCTCGTCGACTTGGAGGGCTTCCATCTGATGAGCGTAGCTCGCACCCCAGATGCTCTGGTGCTCGATGTTGAGTCGTGCAACCAGCTGGTTGGGCCGGGGTTCCTGTGCGGATCTGGAGCCAGCAACGCACCCCACCGAAGCCATCAACGGACACTATCGAACCAAGCAGAGAAACCACCAGAGGCTACCGCAACCCCACCAACTACCAACTCCGAATGCTCCTCATCGCCAGAGGCCCAGATGCCTCCACCCGCACTCAACTCTGAAGAGCCCCAAATGCATGTCAGCAGTCCCCGTGACTGGACGGCGCAGATTAATTCAAAATGCTCACATACAACGGAGCCGCTACATGTTCGTAACGGCTCCGGAGTACAGGTTCCTCTCGACTCGAGAGCTACAGACCGAGGAGCTCCTTCTTCTTAAGGTCGAACTCATCTTGGGTCAGGATGCCCATATCAACGAGTTCCTTCAGCTTCTTCAACGTCTCAATCTTCTCGTCCGCAGACATCTCGGGAGCGGAAGATTTCGCGGGCCGCCCCTGTGGACCGATGGCTTGCGCCATATTCATGCCGAATAGCATGCCGCCACCTTCGCCAAGACCATTGTCCCGGATACCTTGCGCAATTTTCTGCTGGGCGGCCATGTTGCCAGCTCGCTCGGAGGTGTCCTCGTAAGCCCTCACGTTCATTCGGTTGGAAGAGAACTGGTTGACGAACTGACGAGAATGGTCGGATAGCTCGATATTCTCGATTGCAACCTTCGTGATCTGCATGCCGAAGCGCTCTGGCCATGAACCCGCGTTGTACGTGTCCTCAGAGATGCGCTTCGCAATCTCGACCGCCTGTGCCGGCAGCTGGGAGATTCGATATGTGCTCGACATGCCATTTAGCGCAACGATGAACGACTGCAGAAATTCGGAAACCATCTGGCCACGAGCTTTGGGGTCGTCGAATGTGTAGCTGCTGACGTTCGCCGGTACGAAGTTGCGAATGAACTTATCGGCGTCGACGACCTTAACGGAGAATCCGCCATAGGCGTATATCTCAAGGTCGCATTCGTAGTAATGGTCATTGTAGACCTGTGGGCCTCTGGTGCCGAATTTGATGTCGCGAATCTCGCGAAGATTCACGAATGCTATGCGCTTTTCGGATGAGCTGATTCCGCCATGGGAGAATCGGTCGCCAAGCTGTCGGAAGAGCGAATCCGAGTTGCCGCCGCTGAAGACACTGGATTCGCCGTCTTGGTATTCGTATGGACCGGGCTCGGACACTACGGTCTCGATGCCTCCCTGGCTGAAGATATACGCCACGGTGTTTTCTGGTACGAAAATCTTGGAACCGTTTGAGATCACGCCTTGCGAGCCGAGGAGATTGCTTCCGCGCCCGTTGTTGGTGGACTTCAGAACGCCCGGAGCGACAACGGTGTGCTCGTCGAAATAGCCAGCGGTTATCAGGTCAAGCCATTGGTCGGCAAGGGTTCCGCCTAGTGAATCAGTTGCTGCTTTTATAAGTCCCATGTCAATCTCACCTTCTTAGAGCACTTGCTCGGTGTCGCAATACTTGCATACGGCGGTCTTGCCCTTTACGCCCGTAATTGGGGCGTGGCAACCGGAGCACTTTGTCGAAACACGCTCGACAGAGCTTTTCTGCTGTTGGCCCGATTTGCCGAATCCGAAGCCGAAGGCAGCACCGACTTCACCAAATGCGTCCCTAAGCTGGCCAACGACCGTATCCTCGAAGTCATATTCGGGTGCATCCTGGCTTTCGAGTGCATTCTCAGAATCCCTGCCGGTTACCAAGCGGCTGATCTCGTTCGCCCAAATGCCGGAGTTCTTCTTTGCTTTGGTCTGAAACGCAAATTCCTCGATACCCTGCTGCGTGTAAATCTGCAGAACAGCGGTTCCGTTCCGCGCTTTCCCCACAAGTGCCTGGCACTTGCCGCCAATCACCTTGACCTGATTCAGGGGAATGTAACGAACGCCCTTCGTCCCCATGAAGATACCCTTGCGGACGTGAATAAGATTGAGGTTGGTCAGAATTAGTTCGTCCGTGTAAGCGGTGCCGATCCTATTGGGCTCGTAGCAGATGCCCGTCTTTTGGAGCACAACCCCCTCGTTAGGCTGTAATTGATACTGAGCCATCCGAATACCTCCGTCTATGCAACGTCGTAGCGATCCGTACCCATATATGTCCCATATACTAGCAATAAATTCACCATGCTGTGAGCTTTGCTACTGATGGCGCTGCGGAGCCCCAAATGAGTGTTCCGGTCGCAGTTATGCGCGTGGGCGGCTCCGCCCACGTGCATGTTGAGGGGTTGACGTGCGTCTCAAGGGGTTCACGTGCATGTTCAGGGGTTCGCGTGCGAACAACACGCCGCGCGAGACACGCTTGTGCCCAAAACGTAGACCACCTCGCCCACGACAGCCCGTTGTCGGCGCTTTTCGCCGAGGTGGTCTGCACTGTGGGCACTACACCGCTGTGAGTCGCGGCCTCACCGCCGCCAATCGGGGGGAATTGCACCATTAGAAGGACGACACGCCGATGACACGCCGCCAGAGGGCTCCTAATGGTGCAAAACCCCCACCGGTGCCGGTGCGGTGAGCGCCGGAGGGACTGGACGGCCTGGCTGCGGTGCGCGTGGGTGGGGGGAGATCGACAACTGGTGACACGGGCGGTGTCGAGGCGAGGGCAACACTCGCCACCAAGGACCGCTCCGTGCCGCTGCCGGTACAAAATTCGCCCTGCTCGAGCTGCGCGGGGCCACTTCCGGTACAAAACTCGCCCTGCTCTCCCGAAATGGCCCTTTTTGGCGCGTTTTGTGCGTGCTGGGCGATTTTTGTCCCGTCTGGACGCTGATGGAGACGAGCAGGGTGAATTTTGTCCCGCCTGTGGGGCAGGGGTGGAGCTGGGGTGAAAGAAAAGCCGCCCCTGCGTGAGGTGTTGTGGGGTGTCGTGAAATATTCTTCGCCCCGGCATGCCGAAAAGTGCAGTATTTGCCCATTTTGGGCGAGCAGGGGCGACATTTCTTTCACTGAGGACGTGAGCCAAGCGGTGGGACGCCCTGCAGGGGCGATATTTCTTTCACTCAGGCTCGCTGGAAGTGCCGGTGGCGGCCGTGGAGCGCGTCGACGCGGCCAAGGCCCCATGCCGCGTGCCAGTGCCAGGCTGCGGTGCCCGTGGGC
>ERZ773246.704-NODE-704-length-13065-cov-5.28509_pt1 | contig 13065 bp, 10 predicted proteins | sample MGYA00580519_ERZ773246 | MGnify/ENA primary metagenome ERZ773246 (study PRJEB29015, sample SAMEA2738153) | human oral metagenome | biome: human oral; feature: human-associated habitat; material: saliva | place: China | collected 2246 ...
ATGATGAACCTGAGTCGAACCATACGTCCATGATATCTGTTTCTTTCTTGAACTCGCCATTTGGTGAACCTGGATGGGTAAAGCCTTCTGGCAAGAGGTCTTTGGCCTCACGTTCCCACCAGATGATAGAACCGTGTTCCTCAAAGAGTTGAGCCACGTGCTCAATCGTTTCAGCTGTCATGATTGGTGTTCCGTCTTCAGCATAGAAGATAGGAAGTGGAACACCCCAAGCACGTTGACGAGAGATAACCCAGTCGCCACGGTCACGGATCATATTGTAAAGACGGACTTTACCCCATTCTGAGTGGAATTTCACTTTTTCAATTTCGTCCAAGATTTCTTGGCGGAATTTTGAAACTGAGGCAAACCATTGTGGCACTGCACGCCAGATGATTGGTTTTTTCGTACGCCAGTCAAATGGGTATGAGTGAGAGATTTCTTCTTGAGCAAGAAGGAGGTTACCAAGTTTTTCGATAACAGTTGGAACAACCTTGTCATAGAACTGACCTGCAAAATCAGGACCTGCATTCTCCATCATGATACCACGTTCGTTAACTGTTACAGCAACTTCAAGACCGTTAGCAACACCGACATTGTAGTCGTCCTCACCAAAACCAGGGGCTGTATGGACAATACCTGTACCAGAGTCAGTCGTAACGTGGTCACCAAGGATTACCAACTCATCTACAGCTGTATCCCATGGGTGGACTGTCACAATGTGGTTCAATTCTTGACCACGGTAGGTCGCCAAGACTTGCACATCAGCCCAACCAAATTTCTCAGAAAGACTATTTAATAATTCTGAAGCAACCACAAACTTACGAGATTCACCAGCTGGTTGTACGACTACATAATCAATATCTGCTCCAACTGTCAATCCACGAGAAGCCGTAATGGTAAATGGCGTAGTTGTCCATACGACGATATAAGTATCTGTATCTAGCACACCTTTTCCGTCTTTGACGCGGTTAGCATAGTAAAGGGAAGTTGAAAGTAAGTCATGATATTCAATTTCCGCTTCTGCAAGGGCTGACTCAGATGACCATGACCAGTAAACTGGCTTGGCACCACGGTAGATATAGCCTTTCTTAGCCATTTCACCAAAGACACGGATTTGAGCCGCTTCATAGTCTGGAGTCAAGGTCACATAAGGATTTTCCCAGTCACCAGAAACCCCCAAACGCTTGAAGTCTTCTCGTTGTTTATCAACTTGAGAGAGAGCATAGTCCCGGCAAAGTTTCAAGTACTCAACCAAGTCCATTTCTTTGCGTTTAACACCTTGTTTTGCCAATACCTGCTCGATTGGAAGACCATGTGTATCCCAACCGGGGATATAAGGAGCGTAAAATCCAGACATAGACTTAGAACGAACAATAATATCTTTAGAAATCTTGTTCATCGCGTGTCCAACGTGGATATTTCCGTTTGCATACGGAGGTCCATCATGCAAGGTGAAATGCGGTTTTCCTTGGTTCAATTCTTGACGACGTTGGTAAAGTTTTGCTTCTTCCCATTCTTTTTGCCAAACTGGCTCTTTGGTTGGAAGACCAGCACGCATTGGAAAGTCTGTTTTCCCAAGATTAAGGGTTTCTTTAAGTTTCATTGTTACTCCTTTAATTTAAAATGACAAAATAAAAACCACGACTCGCAAAAAGGACGAAAATCGTGGTACCACCTTTGTTTAGATAGAAAATAGCCACTAACTATTTCTATCCCTCTTTTTCCGTAACGTGGAAGAAACGTCGCATTTTACTAATTTCAAATACGATATTGTAAAATGATAAATCAACTAACAGAGATTGCAAGTCTTACACCATCACTTGCTCGCTAGGAATATATTAGTTAATTTGTGTTTTTACAGTTTTTCTTATAGGATATCAACAGGTTCAGAAGTTTTTCCTTCTGTTGGTTCAGGAACAGCTTCCATAACTCTTGTCTCAGACAAGTCACCATCTGACTCAGCAATTCGTTGCTGTAAATCAGCCATCTCTTCAGGTGAAAATTGACGAGTTACTTCAGATTCGTCATCTACATAAGGCGTCATTGTTTGGCCAAGTGCCTCTTGAATAACTTCTTTGAATGCATCATCACTTGTTTGGAGATAAGTTGCTGTCGGACGAAGAATTTCTTCCCATTCAGATGAATCAACAATGCTCAATTGACTTTCAATTGTTGACTTAAGACGTTGATGGAAGACACGAGCCTTATTTTTCAGCTCTTCTGTTTCTATCGCAACTTTTTTAGCGTTATCAGTTGCTTGGCGTAAAATTTCGTTTGCCTTGAACTTAGCATGGTCTAAAAGATGTTGCGCTTCTTGATCTGCCTGACGCATGATGTTATCAGATCTTTCTTGAGAAGCCTGTTTAAGCTTTTCAGCAGTGTCTTGTGCTATTAAAACAGACTGACTAAGAGAATCTTTCATCTCATCAAAATAAGTTAAACGCTCTTCTAAGTTCTTAATGCGTGCATCTTTATTATGATTTTCACGAACCAAGTCCTCATAATCGCGAACTACAATATCAAGAAATTCGTCTACTTCCTCAACATTGTAACCTCTAAATTTCGTACTAAAGGATTTATCTTTAATTTCTAATGATGTAAGAGCCATATTTTTTCCTCATTTACTAGATTGTATTTGAATCGTTAATTTATGCTTCCCATTCTTAGAGAAGCCATTTTCTTTTACTATTTTAAATCTTCCAAATCTACGGACACTAATCAAATCATTTAATCCAACTAAATAACTGGGATTATCAATAATAGAATAGTTTACTTTCACGTGTTTCCCAAAAATCAACTGGGAGGCATCATTCCGAGATAGTTTAAAGCTACTAGCAATCAATTTATCCAATCTCATACTCGAAGCAAGAATCTCTTTAGAAACCTGAGCCTCTTGCACTCGTAAAAGCCTCTCAAAGCCAACTTCTTTTAGTTTAACAGGAGTTTTAGCAATTTTAGAGATATGATCTATAAAAAATTGAGTAAACCTTTTATCTACTAGAACCTGAGCCCTATCCTTTTCCACCAGAATATCACCAAAAGTTCGACGATCCAATCCTAATCGGTTCATCAAAGTCCCAAAGATTTGAGAATGAGTTAGTTGCTGAAATTTACTAGGATAGACAATTTCAAGCAAGGTCAAATCAAAATCATCTTTATCTAATTGGTAATAGGAAGGTGCAATTATTACCCTGACCCATTCACTAGGAAAATAGTCACTACTGACAAAAGTTTGTAATTGATATTTGTTCGCAAGACTTTCAAGAATTTTAGCCTGATGAGGATTAATAAAAGAAGTAACCTCTAAGCTGTATGTATCCTCAACCCGCTGAATCAATTCCAAACTTTTATCTAGGAAAGCATGATCTTCCGCAGAATAGTGTTGAAAGATTTCTTTATGTTCCCTTGTCATGCAAGTACCGAGAGCAAAATCTGAACAAGCCATTGGCTACCGAAATGGATACAAAGTACAGCAACATAAACTGTCAAATCCAAACCAGCAAACTGAAGTGGTAGACGACGGAAAGGTTTCAAGATAGATTCTGAAATTCTTAGAACGAGTTGTCCTAGAGACGTCTGATAAGCACCAGGAAACCATGACATAAGAGCATATGCAACAAGAATCAGCGAAAGAATTCTCGCTGATAATAAGATAAAGTTTATAATAAATAACATCTTATCTGCGCTTCATGTCAAAATCAAATTCACTATGCACGCCATCAGGCAATTTAATATCCTCGATATTCACCACGACATTTACTGGAGTCAAGAGGTACATAGTGCCAGAAACTCTTCTGAGATTCCCCATCAGGACTTGCTTAGCGCCATCCAAGTAATCAATACAGCGACGCGCTTGCACTTCTGTCATATATTGGAAATCAATCAAAACACTTTCATTTGCGAGAAGCAAATCTACAATTGCAGGTGCATCTTCATATTTTTTAGGATAACGAACATCAATCGTTACTTTTTCTGAAGTCGCAACTGAATGGTTTTGAGCCAACTCTTGTTGACGAGCATGCAAACGTGTAATATTCTCATTAGATGACGGTGTATTAGTCACATGTTGAGACGAGCTAGACACTAAACGAGGCTGTTTAATATCTCTAACCGGTTCCTGCTGAGCAGGACGTGAATTAGATGGCTTTACTGCTTGTTGCTGGACTCTAGATTCTGCAACCTGTACGTCATCTCCGTCTTCTGTAAAATATTCTATAAATTTATCGAATCTATCTTTTAATGACATGGTTCTTCCCTATTTAAAAAATGATGTCCCTATTCTCACAAATGTTGACCCGTTAGCAATTGCAGTTGCAAAATCTCGACTCATTCCCATACTGATCTCAGAAAAGGGCATATTAGTTATTTGTTTATTTTGTAATTTTTTCTGAAGTTCGTGGGTCGCTTGGAATATTTTTTCTAAGTCTTCTTCTCCAGCGTCTATGGGAGCCATAGTCATAATCCCCACTATTTCGATATGTTCAAGTTTTTCTAAAGCAGGTAAAACAGCTTCTATCTCATTCACCGCAAAACCATGCTTGGTTTCTTCACCAGACACATTGACTTGCAAGAAGCATTTAATAGTATGTTCTGCTCGCTTTTCAATTTCCTCGGCTAGTTTGAGAGAATCTAAAGCATGGAAATAATCAACATAATTAATAACTTCCTTAACTTTTCTACGCTGAAGCGTTCCTATTAAATGCCAAGTCAACTCTTCGTCCCTTAAATACTGGTACTTTTCTAGGAATTTATCTACTCGGTTTTCACCGATATGTTTTACTCCTGTTTTTACCAGCTCTTTAGCAGTAGAGCTGTCAACATACTTGGTGACAGCTACAATACTTACTGAATTTTCAGGACGATTTGCCTTTCGAGTAGCTTCCGCTACTGCTGCAAAAACTTGATCCTTATTTTTTTGTAAATCCATTTTTAGCGATTTCTAAAAAACGGAGGTGTTTCTAATTCATCGTCATCAGATGAACTATCTGTATATCTTTCTACAGTTGGCTTAGAACCACCTTGTGTTTCACGGACAATATTGTCACGGCGCAAATCCCACTCACCGAAAGCTGAAGTTTGTTTTTTCTCTGGCTGTTGACGAGTAGTTTTTGGAATTTCAACTGTTTCAGTCAAATCGAAATTTCTATCATAAGAATGATGACTACGAGTTTCGCGAACAGGCTCGTTATGTGAACGTTTTGGCGAACGAATACCGCTAACTTTTTCAACACGATCCTGACGAACACCTGTGGCAACCACAGTCACGCGAATTTCATCACGCATACTTTCATCAATTGAAGTACCCAACCAGATGTTTACTCCGTGTCCAGCAGCTTGATTTACAATTTCAGAAGCCTCTTCAGCCTCAATCAATGTCATATCCAGACCACCAGTAACGTTGACAATCACATCTTCAGCACCATCAATAGTTGTTTCAAGAAGTGGTGAGTAAATTGCTTTACGAGCAGCTTCAATCACACGCTCCTCGCCACTACCAATACCGATACCCATCAAGGCATTACCCTTATCAGCCATAACAGTCTTAACATCTGCGAAGTCAAGATTAATCAGACCAGGACTAGTAATCAAATCAGTGATACCTTGGACACCTTGGCGAAGAACATTGTCAGCTTCACTCAAAGCCTCAAGAAGAGGTGTTTTCTTATCAACAATCTCAAGTAAGTTATTATTTGAAATAATCAACAAAGTATCAACATGCTCTCGAAGCTCATTGATTCCTTCAATTGCAAAATTACCGCGTTTGCTTCCTTCAAAGCCAAATGGGCGAGTTACAACTGCAACAGTCAAAGCTCCCAAACCTTTTGCAATACGAGCAATAACCGGAGCGGCTCCAGTACCGGAACCTCCGCCCATACCAGCCGTAATGAAGACCATATCTGCTCCTGAAAGAGCTTCTGTCAATACTTCTTCACTCTCTTCAGCAGCTTTACGACCTACTTCAGGCTGTCCTCCAGCACCAAGTCCACGTGTTAATTTTGGACCAAGCTGGATAACTGTTTCTGCTTTTGTACTACTCAACGCTTGAACATCCGTATTGGCAGCGATAAACTCAACGCCAGCAACACCTTCGTCAATCATGCGGTTAATAGCGTTACCACCGCCACCGCCGACACCAATTACTTTAATGATTGCGCCTTGAGCCGCAGCTGTGTCAAATGAAAATGTCATATTTAAACCCTTTCCTTTAATCAAACAGATTGCCTAACCAGTTACGGGCACGATCTGTTAATTTTTCTGTCTTTGTTTCTTGTTCTTGGCTTTGCGCCACTTCAATCGCAGGTTCAACTCTAGTTTCAGCTTCTACCTGAGGTAGTGGATCTCTATTTGTAGTAATTCGAGAAGGATTGATAGACTGCGTTTGGAGCGGACGTACAAAATTGCTTGGTTGCTGACGCAACATCTCATTACCTTGAACGGCTGCCTGAGCCAAAGCATCAACATCCGTCAAGTTTCCAGCATATTCAGACAAGCTAATCACATGAGCAAAGGCTGGATTTCGAATTCCAATTTGATTTGGAACATAAAGTTTAACTGGAACTCCAAAAATTTCTTGAGCCAATTCCACAACACCTGGTAAGATAGCGCCACCACCGATGATCACGATCCCACCTGGCAAATCTAACAAGTGTCTTCTTTCTAGATCCTGCTTAATTTGCTCGAAGACATGTTTCAAACGTGCTGAAATAATCTCAGCTAAGTAACTTTCTGTTACTTCAACTGGATTAACTTCACCAATGACTTCAACTTGGAATGTTTCTTGACTAGCTGCTGGTACATAAGCTTCACCATAGTTGAACTTCAAACTTTCAGCTAGTTTTTGAGAAGTCTTAAGAACTTTAGAAATATCTTTTGTGACATAATCGCCACCTTCTTGGTAGATATTGGTGTATTGAAGTTCTTGATTTCTAACAGAAGCTACTGTTGTTTGGCCTCCACCCATATCGATGACTGTGGCGCCAAATTCACGTTCACCTTCGTTTAAAACTGATTTTGTCATTGCAAGTGGTGAAATAATAATGTTTTCAATTTGAACCCCTGCACGTTCCACAGTTTTACGTAAGTTATGAAGAATAGTACGCGGACCAGTATAGAGCAAACCACGCATTTCTAAACGAATCCCCATCATACCGCGAGGATCGCGAATTCCTTGGAAACCATCAACGATGAATTCCTCTGGAATAAATGTGATTACTTCCCGATCAGGGGTCATGCTCTTCGTCAAAGCAGACCGAACAACATTTTCTACATCAATATCTGTGATTTCTTTGGCATCATTTGTAACAGGGATCATTCCTTGTGAAGGCTCAATTTGTAGTAAGTTTGCAGGCAAGCCCACATTAACTACTTTGATTGAAATCCCCGCTTTTTCTTCTGCTTGAGCAATTGCTGTTTTAATAGCAGCAGCTGCTGCCTCAATATCTACAATAATTCCGTCTTTTACACCAGCACTTTTGGCATTGCTAACACCAATTACATTAATTTCATCATTGATGTGCTCAGCCACTAATACTTTAATGGAGCTAGTTCCTATATCTAATCCTGTAAAGAAGCCGTCTCTAGCCATTACATCATTCCTCTCTATCATCCGAGTTTCCTACTTTATCGACAACTCTAAAAAATACAGTTATCCATTGCCTATTATAACACAAAATTAGCAAAAGTGGAGAGTTTTTCTTCGTTTTCTTTAGTTATTTGTCTCATCAGTAACATCTGACGGAGCTGCCTCTGTTTCACTCTGCTCAGTTTCTTCTGAACTTTCGTTCTTTTCTTGTTCTTCTTTTTGCGCAAGACTAGCAGAATAGCTAAAGATTCCTGCTTCCATATCCACAATACTAGGTTCCGTCAACAATGGATGTACACGACTGTAGTATGGTAATTTCTTATGAATATCTGAAAGAGGAACAATAATCTTATGCTCATCTCTCATTGTCAAAGTTAATAAATCTTTTGTAGCCTTATTTGGAGTCAAATCTACAGTTTGAATTTCATTTTTGATACTATCCGGTACATCTGATAATTCTTGCATAAGTTTCTTAACCTTAGCTTTATCAGATAGATTAAGGCGCATGTAATTTTCAGGCAAAGCTTCTTTCTTTACTGGTTGATTAATCACAGTTCCATTGCTGATGACTGGATAGATATTTCCAGTAGAAGCTTCATAGGCTAGAATCTTAAATTCTGTGACTTGAATTTTGAATGTAATCGGGAACTGATATGAAATTTCAGCCTTTTCAATCCAAGCATTCGCTTTTTTCAAGTTGTTAGCATACTGATTACGATTCAAAAACGTTGTTAAAGTGTAATCTCGGCTATCAATTTGGGTAGCTTTGATAATTTCATCTTGAGTTACACGCTCATTTCCTGTAACTACTATATTTTTAAGGCTACCTAAAGGAGTAATAAAGTAGAGTGACAGAAGAATCAAGAGAGAGCTGATAACCAGAACTGGTATAGCCCTGTATAGATGAATTTTCTCGATTCTAGGTTTGTCTGACTTAGCTTCTTTTTCAATTTCTATATCAGCTTGATCTACAAAATTTTCAGTTCGATCTTCTGAAACATCACTTGATTCTTCGGTGTTTTCTTTATCATACTCTTCATCGTCTTCTGAGGGCTCTTCAACATCTTCTGTCTCTTCAGACTCATTTGTCTCATCGTCATCTGAATCTTGATCTTGAACTTCTTTTTCTTCTTCACTACTATCTGTTTCGTTTGTTTCAGTAGACTCTGAAGTTTCAAAAGTCTCATCGTTACGCTCTTCTTCATCAGTTTCAGAGGCTTTTTCTTGAGATTTTTTTTCTAAGTACTCCTGATGACGCTTTTGCCATGCAGATAAATATTTTTGGAGTTCTTTTTGGTCACCTTTATCTTTTGTCGTCATTTTTTCCCTTTGTTTATATCATTTTTCAATACAGCATAAAAATCTTCTACTGACTTGATTTCATGAGAATTTTTCATAGCTTGATAATATGTATCTTTATCCCTTAGAACCTGTTCCACAGAAGCTTCAAGCCCTTCTAAAGTTAGCTGCTCTTCTTCCAGCTTCACAGCATATCCCTTTTTCACAAAATAATCCGCATTTTCGATTTGATCACCACGACTGGCTTCGCGTCCTAAAGGAACGATAATGTGCAACTTAGCCATAGCAAGGAGCTCAAAGATTGTATTAGAACCACCACGGGTCACAACTACATCTGCCAGGTCCATCAAAGGCTGATAGAGGTCCGTCACATAGGCTTTGCGAAAGAGTCGGTCAGACAAAGTATCCAAACTCTCATCGCCTGTCAGATTGATGATATTATAACGCTCGGTCAGTGTAGCTTGATTCTGACTAACAAAATCATTAAAAACCTTGGCACCAGCAGAACCACCCACAAAAAGAAGAGTTGGCAACTCTTTATCAAAATACTGACGGATTTCTTCTAGTTCCTGCGGTAGGACTGGCTCTTGACTACCGACCTTGGTCACAGCTCCAACATGCTCAATCTTGGTCAGACTAGAGCTTTGCTCAAAGGTTGAATACATCTTGGTCGCACACTTATAGGCGATTTTATTGGCCAATCCAATGGATAGATCCGATTCATGAACATAGACGGGCACTCCTGACAGCCGAGCTGCAATCACGGGCGGAACAGATACAAAGCCTCCCTTAGAAAAGAGGGCCTGCGGCCGTACCTTGAGCATGATGCCCAAAGACTGAAAAATGCCCCAGACGACCTTAAAGCCATCCAGCAGATTCTGCCACGAAAAGTAGCGACGAAGTTTACCGGTAGCTACCGAATGGAAGGTCACGTCCAGTCCCGACTTTTGGATTTCTTGATACTCAATACCATGCTTATCGCCAATATAATGGACCTGCCAGCCTTCTTTGATAAATTTCGGAATCAGGAGAAGGTTGAGGGTTACATGCCCGACCGTTCCTCCGCCTGTAAATACAATCTTTTTCATCTTAACCTTTTAATTCTTCAAATGCAGCGAGGAATTCATCGCCACGGACTTCAAAATTACTATACATATCCCAGCTAGCATTGGCAGGACTGAGCAAGACAATATCTCCTGGCTCTGCTTGAGCAAAAGCCTTATGAGCTGCATCCCGGACATTAGTCGCATCCAGATAAGAAACACCAGCCTGATCAGCGGCTCTCTTTACACGCGGAGCTGATTGCCCTAAGATAACCATTTTCTTAAGACCTTTGAGGTCAGGCACCAACTCGTCAAATTCATTGCCTCGGTCCAAGCCACCTGCAATCAGAATCACCTTGCTATTGTCAAAACCAGACAAGGCTTTCTGGGTTGCCAAGATATTGGTAGACTTACTGTCATTGTAAAAGGAAATCTCATTTACCTGCCCCACATACTGGAGACGATGCTTAACGCCTCCAAAAGCTGACAAGACTTCTTTGATCGTCTGATTATCAATACCACGAAGTTTAGCTACTGCAATAGTAGCCAGAGCATTTTCGACATTGTGACTGCCAGGAACACCGATTTCAGCCATCTTTATAATCGCTTCTCCACGGAAGGTCAAGACATCACCATCAAGATAGGCACCATCCACCTTTTCAGTTGTTGAAAAAGGAACAACAGTAGCCTGAGTTTGGCTAGCCATTCCCTTGGTCCAATCTTGATTGAAATTCAAAACAAGATAATCATCAGCTGTCATGTTTTTCTGGATATTCCACTTGGCAGCTGCATATTCCTCAACAGAGCCGTGATAATCCAAATGAGTCGGCATGAGGTTGGTAATAACAGCTATTTGCGGATGAAAAGCCTCAATCCCCATCAACTGGAAGGAAGACAGTTCCATGACCAGTGTATCTTTGCTGCTGGCTGTTTGGGCTACCTGGCTGGCTGGAAAGCCGATATTCCCTGACAAAAGACCATTCTGACCGCCAGCCGTCAAGACTTGCGCAATCATGGTTGTGGTCGTCGTTTTGCCATTTGATCCCGTAATACCAATAATCGGCGCTTCAGAAATCAGATAAGCCAGCTCAACTTCAGTGATAACAGGAATCTTCTTCTCCAGAGCCCGAATAACCATAGCATTATTATAAGGAATACCTGGATTTTTAACCATCGATTCAAAGTTTTCATCCAGCAACTCCAGAGGATGTCCTCCTGTCACTACTTTAATACCTTCTTCTAGCAAGGATTGGGCAGCAGGATTTTCCTCGAAAGGCTTACCGTCATTAACTGTTACAATGGCTCCTAATTTATCTAAAAGGCGAGCAGCAGATTCACCTGACTTAGCCAAACCTAAAACCAAGACTTTCTTGTTAGCAAAACTTGCTATATTTTTCATAAAAAACCTCTTTAATTGTACTTCATTCTATTTTACCCTTTTTTAAAGAAATAAAAAAGTCATAGATGCGCTTTATTTACGTCTGTTGTTAACTTGTGAAAAAAATGAGATATTTTTTCTGATTTGCAATGATTTGTAATAGAATTCTAAAAGTTATCAGAGTTTAACTCTTATCCTCCTTTCATTTCACAATCTATAAAAAAAGGCCCAGAACTAAATCGAATTTTAGTTCTTAAGCCAATTTTTAATCTTTGCTTTTATCGTCTAAAAAATCAAACAAACCAGGTTTCTTATCTAATCGAGCAATGTCGCGTAAGGCAAAATAAGCCAAAATAAGCATAGCCACCCCAACAAATAACTCTCCCGGCATTTGAAAAATCCGAAATGCCGCTAAAACCAAGAGAATAATAAACAAAACCAAGACTAATACAACCGATAAGACATTAAAGGTGCCTTTAATGCTCTGAGGAGCAGCAAAAAGGTAATACAAGAGAATCAAAATTCCAATTATTAAATAAACCATCTTGCTACTCCTTTCCCTTTTACTTATTCAGCTGCAGCTGATTTTTTCTTTTTGTTGGCTTTCTCGCGCTCTGCCTTGTTTAGAATTTGCTTACGCAAACGGATAGACTCAGGTGTTACTTCCATGTACTCATCGTCGTTCAAGAACTCAAGAGACTCTTCAAGGGTCAAGATACGAGGTGTCTTGATAACCGCTGTTTGGTCCTTAGTAGCTGAACGAACGTTAGTCATCTGTTTAGCTTTGGTGATATTCACAGTCAAGTCGTTTTCACGAGAGTTTTCACCGATGATCATTCCTTCATAAACCTCAGTACCTGGGTTGACAAAGATAGTACCACGTTCTTCAATAGACATGATAGAGTATGTTGTAGCCTTACCAGCATCAATGGAAACAAGGGCACCACGATGACGACCACCGATTTCACCAGGAATCACTGGCAGGTATTGATCAAAGGTATGGTTCATAATTCCATAACCGCGAGTCATAGATAAGAACTCAGTAGAGTAGCCAATCAAACCACGCGCAGGAACCAAGAAGACCAAACGAGTCTGTCCATTTCCTGTGGCCACCATATCTAGCATTTCACCCTTACGTTCTGAAAGACTTTGGATGACAGAACCTTGGTATTCTTCTGGTGTGTCGATTTGGACACGTTCAAATGGTTCGCATTTAACGCCATCAATCTCTTTTACGATAACCTCTGGACGAGATACTTGAAGCTCATAGCCCTCACGGCGCATTGTTTCGATCAGGATTGACAAGTGCAATTCTCCACGACCTGAAACAGTCCATTTATCTGGTGAATCAGTTGGGTCAACACGAAGCGAAACGTCTGTTTGCAATTCTGCTTGCAAGCGTTCTTCCACCTTACGAGACGTTACCCATTTCCCTTCACGACCTGCAAATGGTGAGTTGTTTACCAAGAAGGTCATTTGAAGCGTTGGCTCATCAATGTGTAGGATTGGAAGAGGTTCAATGGCATCTGTTGGAGTAATCGTTTCACCAACAAAGATATCTTCCATACCTGAAACGGCAATCAAGTCACCTGCTTTTGCTTCTTGGATTTCACGACGTTCCAAACCAAAGAAACCAAAGAGTTTTGTAACACGGAAGTTCTTCGTTGTACCATCTAGTTTAGAAAGGGTAACTTGGTCCCCAACTTTCACACTACCACGGAAGACACGTCCGATACCGATACGACCTACGAAGTCATTGTAGT
>ERZ773246.705-NODE-705-length-13059-cov-29.8673_pt1 | contig 13059 bp, 3 predicted proteins | sample MGYA00580519_ERZ773246 | MGnify/ENA primary metagenome ERZ773246 (study PRJEB29015, sample SAMEA2738153) | human oral metagenome | biome: human oral; feature: human-associated habitat; material: saliva | place: China | collected 2246 ...
TCTTTGGATTGTCGAGCAAGACGCAGTGGTTGAGTGGGCTCTACTACGCTAATTTCATCAGCTTTTACAGCCCTACTCAACTGTGCGGAGGTGGGACGACGAAATCGAATTCTAACGAATTACCGATTTCTGTCCCACTCTCTCGAAATCTTAAAATCTTATCACCAATCCACCCATTAGATGGAGGAACACGATGGTATCCCTGAATCAGCTCCTCTTCACTAGGATGTTATTCTCCATCTCCGAAGAAGCGTTTTCTAAATCGTTGCCAGAAACTCAGTTTAGGAGTTTCCTGAGGCTGTTTAGTAGGAGTAGAACTCGTTTCATCAATCACTTGTTCTGGTGCCACCGTCGCAGGCTGTGGATTGTTCTCTATCGTTTTTTCTTCTTTTCGTAGAGAAACAACCTTAGATCTTGCCATCTTTTTGCTAGATTCTGGACTATCGACCACGACAGAAGCATCAGCTTTGCTATAGATGACTTCTTCTACAATGTCACTCACATCTGGGCTCTTGACTTCAATACTAGTCATGAACTCTTGATCTGTTTGATAACCTGGTACAAGTGGTGAGACTGTCGCATCAAAAAGTGGATAACTACTCATCCAATCCTCAAAATGAACAGTGCTTGTTACCATATTTACCCGAGCTTGACGTTCAAATATCACTTGATTGATCAAGGCCGGCGCAAGTTCTGTCCGATCTGTCGATAAATAGCGAATGGTACGCTTGATCGAACGCTCAACCTGATGAAGACGAAGGGCTGGAATCTTCTCTAGGAAGTGAGCTAATTCCTCATCAAATTCAGCAAAGTGATTGCGAATCATATCTGGACTAATCACTACTTCTTTCGCTTTTAGGATCAAGTCTACAAACCGTTCATATTCCTCCTCACGGATCACTTGAGTCTCAACGAGTTCATAGCCCTGTTTCTGATAACCATCGACTAGCTGGTCCAAGCTATAAGTTGGCAATTCCCCAGCTCTTACGATCAAGGTCAGTTCTTCAAGCAAGTGATCGCCCATAACAACACGTACATAGAAACGAAAAGGACGTGGAGTATAGTAGATCGTTTCTCGAATAATTTGTCTTTGACCATCCACCTCAGGGATCAATTCTGGTATCAGCTGCTGTGTCGTTTCATAACCCTGAATCAAGGGAGAAATCACAGCTGGAAAACCTGCATCTGACTGCCAGGATTCATATTCCACCTCTAAGGTTGCTACATTAAGCGAGGCTTTTCGGCTAACCCGACTTTCTTGTGTGATACCGTCCTTTAGGACTTCTCCCGTATCAGAAAGAAACTGGATGATTCGTTGATTAACGTAGGTTAAATCTTCACGTTCAAGTCCTCGTGGATAGCCAATACTTTTTCCATCAATAATCTGGAACTGATAGGCTGGTAGCGGATGATTGTAATCCACTAGTAACTTTTTTGGCTCAAGGATAACTTGGTACATTTGACTTTCTGTGCCAAATCTCAAGGATTTAGGAACAGTAGAATTTACCACTTCATAGCCAGGGAAGGTAAGCAAACGATAGTTAATCGTCTCACCCAAGGCCCCAACCAAGGAATCCGTTTCAAGAACATGGTCCTCCGTACGGTATTCGATTGTAACCTTTCCTGCAATAGGCCAATAATAAACGTCCAGCACTTCATCAGAACGGACAAAACTGAAAGTACGCTTTGGTACAACCTCTAGATCTGCTTGGTAGCCATCAACTTTAGGGGAAACTACTTCAGAAAAGCCATCCGTCGTTGTCTGCCATTTACCATAAGTCACTGCACCTGTCGCTAACACTACTTTAGCAACACGCTTCAAGACACATTCCTGAACCTCTTCTTTGAATGGTTCAGACTCACCCCGATACACATACCGAATCGTACGTTTCAGCACCTTAGTCAACTGATCACGCTCAAGTCCACTTGGCCAAATCAGTCGTGGATAACCCGTTACAGGAGAGAAGGCACGATGTGGTTCATCAGCTGTGACCGTCTCAACTACAGGGTCCACTCGAAGTGATATTTCCATTCCTTTTCGATCATAAGGTTGCTTCTTCTGCCGTTTCGTTAGGGTATAACCTGATTCGAATAGAGGTAGTAACAACTCCTCGAGCTCTTTTGTCAGATCTTCCGTTTCCCGACTATAAGTCACTTTCTCCCTTAAAACCGTACCCTTGGTATCATGGTAAATTCGCAGTCTCAAAGGTTTTTCATCTTTATTGTAGTAAACGGTGATTTCTTGTTGAGCAGAGGCAGGAGTAACAGTGGTCTCTTCAATCTGCGCTCGATCAGTGCTACAACCATCAATTTGAGGCAACTCGACAGCCGGAAAAACCTGTTGTGCTGGATCCCAATCTAAGTAGCTAACCTTTCCTGTAACCAGATTCACCTTGGCACTACGTCTAAAGATCAGGTAATCGCTCTTACTAGGAGCTACCTCACTATCATCCTCATAACGGAAGTGAACCTGTCTCTCAACTTTACGAAGGAGATCATCCTCTTCTACACCTTTAGGCCAGAAAGGACCATTTTCTCCTGATTTCTCCACAGGAGTTCCGGGAACTTGCGGATGCTCCGCTGTCACTAAAAGAGTACGAGCTTTTAAGCGGATGGAATAAGTCACTACTTCGCCATCTGTCGATCCAAAGATCCCATTTTCTGGAAAGTCGCTAGAGATCAACTCATATCCTCTGGAAGCAAAGGTCTCAATCTTTTCATCTGGACGGAAATGGATAGGATCACCTGATCTTCCGACTAGTTGAATTTTTTCAAGTACTTGATCGTCTTCTTCTACAAACTCAATCACAATCTTTTGAATGATCTTCGTATAAACGATCGTTTCTACTCGATTGTCTCGAGATGGACTGAGTTGGCTCAGTTGAGGAACCATACGAGGCTTAGCAAGGAAACCAGAGATCTTAGGAGCTTCAACGGCTGGAAAATCCAAAGTTTCTCCTTGCCAAGGTCCATAGATAATTTTACCAGTCACTAGGTTAACCCGAGCACTGCGGTAGAAATGCGACTCCTGCTCAACCGATGGGAGCGCCACGCTTCCATCTTCGTAGGTATAGTGAATACTTCTACGGACGACTTTGTGAAGGTACTCCTCACCAGTTCCCTTAGGCCACTTGAGACTCCCCTTTATCTCTGGATAAACAGCTTTCCCAACCTCGGGAAAATTCTCCTGCTGATCCAAATCTACCACTCGTTGCTTCATGATAATTTGGAAGTTTCTCGGACCATCCACTTGAATAAACTGTGTGGTACCCAGACCATTGTGAACTAACTCATAGCCTTTTGCAACAAAACGAGTGATCAAGTCTTGACTCGGATAACGGATCGCATCACCCGTTTTTCCTTCGAACTCTTCTTCTCGTAGGATAGTATCTGTTTCTTCCTCGACAACTTGAATAGTGATCAATTGCTTTTGACGTTTATAAACGACATTGCTTTCAAGTTTTTCCGTCTTCAGTTTGAGGACTTCTACCCCCTTGACCAGGTCTTTATCTGTTGTATAACCAGGAAGAGCCGGTACAGACACATCTGGGAAAGCCATGTAGCCTGTTGAAGATTTCCAAGGAAGATAACTAATTTCTCCTGTCACAAAGTTGACCAAAGCTGTTCGTGTCAGTTTAATCTGATCCAACACTGGCTCGAATACCTTGCGTCCATCCTCATAGGTAAAGGAAACAATTCGTTCATATGTTGCATTGAGATCTTTTTGATCCACGCCTTGAGGCCAGGTTAGATCTAACTTAGCATCTACCTTATCACCTGCTCGTTTGAATTCATTTGGAAAAACAAGCACTTCTTTGACTCGTAGATAGATGGTAACCGATAGATTCGTCCCACTTTCTTCTTTAACAATGCGTTCAACACTGTAACCCTTATTGAGCCAACGATTGGTTTCTAACTCTTGATTAAAGACACTGGGGCTTTCAATAATCCTGCGTTCAACTTCCTTTTGAGTCTCAATATCGATCACACTAAGAGTGACCACTTGTGTGAGATGATTCACAGGCGCCTCCTTTCTCTGTTCCTATTCTTTTTCATCTGTTATAAATTTATTCTTCATCGCTATATTTTGACAGTTAAAACGACTTCAACTTTCTTATTATCCTTTTAAAAGCCAAAATAGGGGCGAAGAAAGAGACCTGCCACCACAGGGTTCTCTTTCTCCACTCCTAACAATAGGTGGTCTAGGTCTACACTCCACAAAAAGAATACCTGTCATCATTCTTTTGAAGTGAAAAGACTGCATTGAAAAGCTATCTGCCTCACCCTAAGATAAATAGGGTTGATAAACTGATCTTGGGAGTTTATTTTGGTGGAGAGTCTAGACACAGTGAAGAGAAAAGTTGGGAGAGGTTGGGGATACTAGTCCCTATCCTCTCAAACCTTTCGTTCAAGGAACTTTTACTCCTCTTCTTCTTTTTTGCGTTTCTTCATGGCAAGAGCTGTTCCACCAAGAAGGGCTGCAAAGGCAAGGGCCATAGCTGGGTTAGAGGCATCACCAGTGTTTGGCAATGCTGGTGCTTGTTTACGAGAAGCGCCAGATTGATTTCCACTAGCTGAGCCATTTCCACTATTGCTAAAGAGCTTATCAAGTCCATTGTTGGTATCTTTACCAGCTTGATCTTTCTTGTCTTTGTCGCCTTGACCTTGGTCACCATTTGTTCCATTGTTATGAGATCCACTGTTTCCATTACCTTGAGAGCCGTTGTTTCCGTTATGACCATTGTTATTGGCATTTGGAGACACTTTCACTGTCACAGTGACTTCATCTTTGGATCCATCAGGGTAAGTGATGACGATGGTTGCATTGTGATCACCAACTTTAGAAGTATCTGGTGTTTCTTTCCACTCGATCTTAGTTCCGTTAGGTAAATCACCTTTATTAGCAATACCGTCTTCTGCCTTAGGAGTTTCACCTTGTTTCACAGGTACATCTTGGCCTTTTGGTGTATAACGATCTGCGTCTGTTTCTGGACGGACAAGATCGCTTCCTGGGATAACCTTAGTTGAGCCATCTGGGAAGGTGATCGTCGCTGTTCCATCTTTGGCAACATCGATCTTAGTACCATTTGGAAGATCTGGATTAGCTTTCTTGATATTGTCTTTGACTTTTTCTTTTTCAGCATCTGTCAAGTTGCTTGGATCCTTAACTGGAACCTTATCAGCTGGAACTTTGACATTGTTCTTATCTGCATCTGCTTCTGGACGGACAAGATCTGTTCCTGGGATAACCTTAGTTGAGCCATCTGGGAAGGTGATCGTCGCTGTTCCGTCTTTGTCCACGTCGATCTTAGTACCATTTGGAAGATCTGGATTAGCCTTCTTGATATTGTCTTTGACTTTATCTTTTTCAGCGTCTGTCAAGTTGCTTGGATCCTTAACTGGAACCTTATCAGCTGGAACTTTGACATTGTTCTTATCTGCATCTGCTTCTGGACGGACAAGATCTGTTCCTGGGATCACTTTAGTTGAGCCATCTGGGAAGGTGATCGTCGCTGTTCCGTCTTTAGCAACATCGATCTTAGTACCATTTGGAAGATCTGGATTGGCTTTCTTGATATTGTCTTTGACTTTATCTTTTTCAGCATCTGTCAAGTTGCTTGGATCCTTAACTGGGACTTTATCAGCTGGAACTTTGACATTGTTCTTATCTGCATCTGTTTCTGGACGGACAAGATCTGTTCCTGGGATGGTTACTTTATCACCATCTTTGGTTTCAATCGTTGTGTCACCACCATTTGGATTGACAGTGATCTTCGCATCGTCAGGAAGACCAGGGTTTTCTTTCTTGATGTTTTCTACGACTTTATTGATATCATCAGGAGTTAGATTTGAAGGGTCCTTGACAGGAACTTTGTCAGCTGGTGTCTTCACATGAAGTTTTTCAGTGACTTTTACAGTAACAGGAACTTCGTCTTTTGATCCATCTGGATAAGTCACTACTACTGTTGCTGGTTTATCACCAACTGTAGTAGTATCTACTGGTGTCTTCCAGTCATAGGTTGTTCCATCAGGTAAGTTACCGCGATTCGCAATACCTTTAGAAGCTTCTGGTTGATCCCCTTGTTTGACATTCAAGTTTTGACCATCTGGGTTGTAAAGATCAGATTGAGAACCAACATGAACTGTTACCGGAACTTCATCCTTAGTACCATCTGGGTAAGTCACTACTACTGTGCCTGGTTTATCACCTGGTGTTGTGGTATCTACTGGTGTCTTCCAATCGTACTTAGTACCTGCTGGAAGTTCTCCCTTATTACCAATACCATCTTCTGCTTTCGGTGTTTTACCATGATCTGTTGAAACATCCTTCGGTTGAGGAGTAAATTCGTCAGATTGTGGTTTCACCTTCACTGTTACTGGAACTTCATCTTTCGTACCATCTGGGTATGTCACTACTACTGTTCCTGGTTTATCACCTGGTGTTGTGGTATCTACTGGTGTCTTCCAATCGTACTTCGTTCCATTTGGTAAATCACCTTTATTGGCAATACCATCTTCTGCTTTCGGTGTTTCACCGTGTTTGGCTGGAACGTCTTGTCCCGCTGGAGTGAACTCATCGGATTGTGGTTTCACCTTCACTGATACTGGAACTTCATCCTTGGTTCCATCTGGGTAAGTCACCACTACTGTGCCTGGCTTATCACCTGGTGTTGTGGTATCCACTGGAGTCTTCCAATCGTACTTCGTTCCATTTGGTAAATCACCTTTATTAGCGATACCATCTTCTGCTTTCGGTGTTTCACCGTGTTTGGCTGGAACGTCTTGTCCCACTGGAGTGAACTCATCGGATTGCGGTTTCACTTTCACCGTTACTGGAACTTCATCTCTTGTACCATCTGGGTATGTCACCACTACTGTGCCTGGCTTATCACCTGGTGTTGTCGTATCTACTGGTGTCTTCCAATCGTACTTAGTTCCATTTGGTAAATCACCTTTATTAGCGATACCATCTTCTGCTTTCGGTGTTTCACCGTGTTTGGCTGGAACGTCTTGTCCCACTGGAGTGAACTCATCTGATTGTGGTTTCACCTTCACCGTTACTGGAACTTCATCTTTGGTACCATCTGGGTATGTCACGACTACTGTTCCTGGTTTATCGCCTGGCGTTGTGGTATCTACTGGTGTCTTCCAATCATAAGTTGTGCCTGCTGGAAGAGTACCACGGTTTGCGATTCCTTGTGAGGCAGCAGGAGTTTCACCATGTTTCGCTGGGACATCTTGACCAACTGGCGTGTACAAAGCAGCTTGTTCTCCGACTGTTACTGGGACAGGGACTTCATCTTTGGTTCCATCAGGATAAGTCACAACAACGGTACCTGGTTTTGTACCTGGTGTTGAAGTGTCTACTGGTGTTTTCCAATCATAAGTAGTTCCCGCTGGAAGGTCACCTTTATTGGCAATTCCATCTTCCGCGTTTGGTGTAGCTCCATGATCTACAGCAACTGGTTTAGCTTGTGGATCATAATCATCCGTTTGTGGTTGAACCTTAACTGTTACTGGAACTTCATCTTTGGTACCATCTGGGTATGTCACAACTACTGTTCCCGGTTTATCACCTGGGGTTGAAGTGTTTACAGGTGTCTTCCAGTCATAGGTTGTTCCTGCTGGAAGGTCGCCTTTATTAGAAATACCGTCTGCAGCATTTGGCGTATCACCGTGTTTCGCTGGGACATCTTTACCAACTGGTGTGAACTCATCTGATTGTGGTTTTACCTTCACAGTTACTGGAACTTCATCTTTGGTACCATCTGGGTATGTCACCACTACTGTTCCTGGTTTATCACCTGGTGTTGTCGTATCTACTGGTGTCTTCCAATCATAGGTTGTACCCGCTGGAAGATCTCCTTTGTTAGCGATACCGTCTGCGGCATTTGGTGTTTCACCGTGTTTAGCTGGAACATCTTGACCTGTAGGAGTAAATTCATCAGATTGTGGTTTCACCTTCACAGTTACTGGAACTTCATCTTTCGTACCATCTGGATAAGTCACCACTACTGTAGCTGGTTTATCACCTGGTGTTGACGTATCTACTGGTGTCTTCCAATCATAGGTTGTGCCCGCTGGAAGATCTCCTTTGTTAGCGATACCGTCTGCAGCATTTGGTGTTTCACCGTGTTTAGCTGGAACATCTTGACCTGTAGGAGTAAATTCATCAGATTGTGGTTTCACTTTAACCGTTACTGGAACTTCATCTTTGGTACCATCTGGGTAAGTCACCACTACTGTTCCTGGCTTATCACCTGGTGTTGACGTATCTACTGGTGTCTTCCAATCGTAGGTTGTGCCTGCTGGAAGATCTCCTTTATTAGCGATACCGTCTGCAGCATTCGGTGTTTCACCATGTTTGGTTGGAACATCTTGTCCATTTGGTGTGAACTCATCTGATTGTGGTTTCACCTTCACAGTTACTGGAACTTCGTCTTTCGAACCATCTGGGTAAGTCACCACAACTGTAGCTGGTTTATCGCCTGGAGTTGTCGTGTCAACTGGTGTCTTCCAATCGTATGTTGTGCCTGCTGGAAGAGTACCACGGTTTGCGATTCCTTGTGAGGCAGCAGGATTTTCACCATGTTTTGCTGGGACATCTTGACCGACTGGTGTGTACAAGGCAGCTTGTTCGCCAACTGTTACTGGGACAGGGACTTCATCTTTGGTTCCATCAGGGTAAGTCACCACTACTGTTCCTGGTTTTGTACCTGGTGTGCTTGTATCGATTGGTGTCTTCCAGTCATAGGTAGTTCCTGGAGGAAGTGTACCCTTGTTAGCAATACCATCTTCAGCATTTGGTGTAGCGCCATGGTCTACAGAGACTGGTTGAGCTTGTGGATCATAGTCATCTGCTTGTGGTTGAACCTTAACAGTCACAGGTACTTCGTCTTTGGTACCATCTGGGTATGTCACCACTACTGTTCCTGGCTTATCGCCTGGAGTTGTCGTATCTACTGGTGTCTTCCAATCATAGGTTGTTCCCGCTGGAAGGTCACCTTTATTAGCAATACCAGAAGCAGCACTTGGAGTATCTCCGTGTTTCGCTGGGACATCTTTACCAACAGGTGTGAACTCATCTGATTGTGGTTTCACCTTCACCGTTACTGGCACTTCATCTTTGGTTCCATCTGGGTATGTCACTACTATTGTTCCTGGTTTGTCACCTGATGTTGTTGTATCTACTGGTGTCTTCCAGTCATAAGTGGTACCTGCTGGAAGATCTCCTTTATTAGAGATGCCGTCAGAAGCACTTGGTGTTTCGCCGTGTTTTGTCGGAACATCTTGACCCACTGGAGCAAATTCATCTGATTGAGGAGTAACCGTTACAGTCACAGGCACTTCATCTTTTGTACCATCTGGATAAGTCACTACTACTGTTCCAGGTTTGTTACCTGGTGTTGATGTATCAACTGGAGTTTTCCAGCTATATCCTGTTCCAGTAGGAAGTGTGCTGGTATTAGAAATTCCATTTTCAGCTATTGGTGTTTCATTATGTTTTACGGTCACACCTTGACCTACCGGGGTGAACTCATCTGATTGAGGAGTAACTACAAAATTGAACGTATCAGTTGTTGAATTTCCAGCAGCATCTGTTACTGTAAGTGTAGGAGTATAAGTACCTGGAGTTGTTGGCGTGCCAGAGATCGTGCGTGTAGTTGGATTATATGACACTCCAGTAGGGAGGCCACTCACTGATGATATGGTTGTAACGACCTTGTTTCCAGCTTCATCTAACTCATTATCACTGTTATCTGCGAAATTTACAACGACCGGTGCCATTGGATTGCGCGCACCTGTCGTTACATCTGAAGTATGCGTAATCGTTGGCGCCTTTGTATCCTTATATGTATAAGTGATAAACTGGTTGTCACTTGTTAAAGTAACTGTTCCATTTGTTGCATTATATGTCGGTGCTTTTGAGGTATCAGTAGCAACTAATGTATAACCATTTGATGTAATCGTAACATTTGTAGCATTAGCCGAAGTACGGACATCTTTTACTTCATTTTTAATCCCTAAGAAATCAGTTGAATTTACAATTCGATTACCTGTATTTTGATTAAGATAGTTAATACGTCCAATACCTGCTGCAGTAAAAGTAAAACTATTGACTTTTATTGTTTGCAAATTCGAAGCATCTCCAGTTGCTGCAGCAATTCTCAATGATAAACCAACATTCCCATATTTATTTTGAATGTCATTCAAATACGATGACATATCATATTGCCATATCTTACCTTGATACTGTACCGTTAATTGTTTAGAAGTTTGGTTAAAATCAACCATATACGGATAATATTTTCCATACTCTAAAATATCGATTGGTTTAGCCGTTGAAGAGTCAACTGTTATATACCCATTACCATCCGTTCTAGCGATTCCTCCAAAGCGACCACTTCCAAAAGATGGATCTGCTGTAGGATCCGGTTTATCATGAAACCTATCACGAATCGTCGGATAATTGCTAGGATAACCAGGGTTTGGAGCATAATCTAATGTAAATGCTAGGGCATCAGGAAGCCCTCCAATCCCCATTGAAGAACCATCATACCCTAATACACCTTGATTAACAGGAGCAAACACAAAACTGATTCCATCAGCACCTGGTTGATTTCTATTATTTGCCATATGAATTTCAGCATCTAAATGAAAATCACTAGAGCCATCAATTTTAGTATTTAGTGAAATCACACCAGTATTGTTATTAACATCCGGTGTTAATGTAACCACATTATCTGCTTGATTATATGATGCAACACCAAAAGTTGAAAAATAATCTGTCAAGTTATCCTTATTAATCACAACTTTACCATCATTCACTGGTGTACTTGCCGATGTATCCCGTCTTGTACGACGACTACGAGTAGATACTGTTGGGCTTGTACTTGATTCTGTGCTTGCTGAAGCTGGGGTTGTTGTAGAACTAGTTGAACTTGCTGTTACAGAAGCTGGAGTTGTAGCTTCAGGTGTAGAACTAGTTGTGCTTGTTGCTGGAGCTGGGGTTGTAGCAACACTTGCAGGAGACACAGCTACTGGTTGAGCTGGTTTATCCGCCAATTGTGCTTGAGCAGCTTGGAGATCTGCCACTGCTTGATTCAACTCTTCTTGGCTAGTTGCTGTGTTAAGAACGTTTTGGGCATGTTCAATTTGGGCTAGCAAGATCGCAACCGTTTCACTCGTTTTGTTACTTAAGTCCAAGGCTTTGGCTTGGCTAAGGGCGACTTGAAGAGCCCCTTTATCAAGACTAGTGGCTTCAGTTGACGATGAGGCTTCACTAGCTGTTAGACTAGCTGGCGTTGCTTCACTGGCTGTAAGAACAGCCGGTGCTCCCTCACTAGCTGTGGTCGTTTCTGCACTAGTGGCAGTAGTCGATTCAGTGCTAGGTGTAGCTGGTGCTGTCACCTCATCCGCAGATACTTGTGCTCCACCAAAGACCAAAGCGGTCCCTAAAAGAACACTCGCTGCACCGAAATGGTACTTACGAACAGAAAAACGCTGTTGTTGCTTGTACCAATCCATTGACTTCTTCTTCATATGGAATACTCCTTAAATTTATTAAGGGTCTTCACTTCCCACAATTGTAAATTAAAGTATACAATTTTTTACGTAAGGTATATAATACTAGTTAGAGGGTTTTTATGAATCAAACTATTATGTAAATGAAACTATACAATTTTTTACAAAATTCCCTAGAAAATAGACAAAAAAATGATACAAGACAGGAAACGTTCGTGTTTTCCCAAAATAAACATTTAATGCATCAAATATTTATTTTGTTTTTTTGCCCTTTATATCCATTTTTTTGATGTTTTTTTGAAACTATCCGTCAACCAAAAAACAGTAGACCGGTAGGTTTTCCACCTTACGATCTACTGTTTTTATACTCCTTCTGTATCATCCCATTTATCTACGATCTCACATTCACAATCCTGCAGGTTTGTTAGATCTGGGAAATCTTCTTCCTTCATATCATCTAGCAAGAATTCCGCTATACTACTAAAATCAATCACTGTTCTTTCTCATCAAAAGACCCTGCCTTATACATCTTTTCCAAATTATGAGCCAATCGTAACTCTTTCGTGGTCAAAGAAGACAGTTCCTTAAAAGGTGATATCGCTGAGTTGGATCCTCCAATAGAAGAAAATCATGATCACTTTAGTCCCATTTGCGCTCTTTACAAGGGATCTACACTTATTCTAACTCCTTGATCCACTTAGCCACTGTCATATGGCTCACTCCGATCAGTTCGGCACATTTTCTAAGCGAGGAGATTTCTCCATTGCGATAACTCTCAAGTATCTCTCTAGCATCATCAGATATTTCCAAGCTTCTCCTACCAAACTGAACTCCCTTATCTTTTGCTATTTGAATACCTTCTTGTTGACGTTTTCGTATATTCTCGCGCTCTACTTGTGCCACATAACTAAGAATTTGAAGGACCAGATCCGATAAGAACTTCCCTGTTAGACCATTGACCTGCTCCTTCGTGTTGAGCAAGGGAAAATCAAGGACAATGATTTCTATTTCTTTTTTGACAGTTAGAAAGTGCCACTGTTCAATAATTTCTTCATAGTTGCGACCCAAGCGATCAATCGATTTGATGTATAGCTCGTCTCCCCCGCGTAACTGTCTCGCCAAACGCCGGTAACCCTTACGAGCAAAACTTTTTCCCGATTCCTTATCTGTGATAATCTTCTCACACCCCACTTCTTCTAAGGCTTGCAACTGCCGATCCAGCTTTTGTCCCTTTGTCGAAATCCTCGCATACCCATATTTCATGATTGACCTCCAAAAATAATGATATGGATTATTATCGGAAAAATTCGAGGAGTTTGCAGAAGTGAACGAGATGGGCGATTTTAATTTTTTATCAAAATGTGATAGAAAAAAACCTTTTACAAAGTGGACGTCTCCATCTTGCAAAAGGTTTTATTTTCTTTTCTTCTTAATTTCTTTTTCAATCGCACTAGCAATCTTCTCCACCATATAGGCCATCTGGAGATTGCGCAAGATCAAGAGGGCCCAAAAACATGCAAAGAGCATTTGACC
>ERZ773246.721-NODE-721-length-12950-cov-3.23784_pt1 | contig 12950 bp, 8 predicted proteins | sample MGYA00580519_ERZ773246 | MGnify/ENA primary metagenome ERZ773246 (study PRJEB29015, sample SAMEA2738153) | human oral metagenome | biome: human oral; feature: human-associated habitat; material: saliva | place: China | collected 2246 ...
TTGAAAGCTTTAAAAAAGATTTAGCAGAAAACTCTCTCTGGCAAGACGTGACGGCTGTTAAGACGGGGCACGTATATTATTTGTCGGGAGACTTGTTCTCCGTTAACCCGGGGACTCGTATTGCCAAGGCGCTTTCCGTTTTGTATACGGACCTGTATGAAAACGGGGGCGCGCAATGAGCCGCAATACCGCAACCATAGACGGCAGTAAAGAAAAGCGGCGTTATTTAACTCTGCTTGCAGGCACGGTAGCTTTAATTGGATCTTTGTTTATCGGTATAGCCGCCGGTGCCGTTCCTATTACGCTACGGGAAGTATTTGAGGTTATACAGGGAGTAACACAATCGGAAAACTATCGGATTATTTATTACATTCGTATGCCTCGTGTTATTTGTGCGGCTCTTACGGGAACGAATCTGGCCTTGGCAGGGTGTATATTACAAGGCATTTTACGCAACCCTTTGGCCGACCCGGGAATTATCGGAGTTACGGCCGGGGCCGGGCTGGCTGCCATGGCACTCATGCTTATTTCACCGGAACTTACGTACTTCGTTCCTTTTGCCGCCTTCGGCGGTGCCGTTGTGGCCTCTATAGTAGTCTTTTTGCTGGCCTGGGAGCACGGCATTCATCCCTTAAGACTTATTTTGGCGGGTGTGGCAATTGCCGCCTTTTTCGGCGGCGGTTCGGCAGCTCTGTCCGTGTTTTTCTCTGATCGAATTCAGGGAACTGTCAACTGGATGGCAGGCGGCTTTGCCGGCAACAGTTGGCGACATGTTGTCATGATTTTGCCGTACAGTGCTGTCGGTATTGTAGCGACCATGTGCAGTTATCGGAAATTAAATGCCTTGCAGTTAGGTGACGATGTGGCTGCTTCATTGGGACTCAATGTAGAACGCGTGCGTTTTTTCCTCTTGGCACTGTCGGCCTTGTTGGCCGCTTCGGCGGTCAGCGTAGCCGGACTGTTGGGCTTTGTGGGCCTTATTATTCCTCATATTATGCGTCTTATTGTCGGCTCGGACTTTGAATACCTCTTGCCGGCGTCGGCTGTTTTCGGTGCCGTGCTGGTGGTTTTGGCCGATATGGCGGCGAGAACTGTATTCAGTCCTGTTGAAGTGCCTGTGGGTATTTTCTTGTCCTTTTTGGGAGCACCCTTCTTCTTATATTTACTGAAAAGGAGGATGCGCTCGTGAGTGATACATTGGAAATTCGCAACGGACATTTACAATACGGCAAAACCGTCATTGCTTCGAATATGAGTGCCGCCTTTTTAAAACCCGAAATCGTTTCTATTATCGGACCGAACGGTTCCGGTAAGTCGACCTTGTTGAAAGCCTTGGGTCGGTTGTTGAAGCCGACGGGTGGGGCTGTGTATTTAAACGGTAAAGACTTGAAAGAGTTAAAGTCGGAAGCCGTGGCAAAACATATTTCCGTCCTGCCGCAGTCGGCACAAGCCCCGGGAGATATGACCGTGCGGGAATTAGCGGCATGCGGTCGTATCCCTTACCAATCGGCTTTTTCCCAATTATCACAGGATGACGAGGCGGCCGTTGAGCATGCATTAAAGGTTACGGGCCTTACGAGCATGCAATATAAGAGAACCGGTGCCTTGTCGGGCGGTGAGAGGCAGAGAGCCTGGTTGGCCATGGCCTTGGCTCAGGAACCGAAAATTCTGCTCCTTGATGAACCGACAACTTTTTTGGATGTCCATTATCAGCTTGAGTTAATGGATCTTGTCGTACAACTTCATGAGAAGACGGATATTACGGTTATTATGGTTATGCATGATTTAAATCATGCGGCCCGCTTCAGTCATCGTCTCATTGCCGTGAAAGATGGAGAGATTGTAGCTGACGGACCGGTGAGAGATGTATTTTGTAAGGAGATTTTAGAAACCCTATACGATGTAAACGTGACCATTACGGAAGTAGAAGAAAACGGGCGGTATTATCCCATGTGTTTCCCCTATTTGCGTAAAGATAAAACTAAATCATAACAGGAGGATTACGATGAAACAACCGATTCGATTACTTGTTTTAGCAGCTTTGGCAGCTACGGTTGCCGGTACGGCAATTGCCGCCGACACGACCGGTGCGACAACGGAAGATACAAAGGGACACGGAGTATATAGCGGGGAAATCCTCGTTACGGCATCGCGAACGCAAGAACTTTTAAAAACGGAACCTCAGTCGGCGGAAGTCATTACGGCTAAAGATATTCAGCGCATGGGTGCTGATGATGTATTGTCCGCACTGGCTTTGGCCGATAACTTGAATTTATCGAAAGCGGGTATGACGGGAAACTCTGTGCAGCTCCGCGGTATGAGTACAAATCACACCCTGATTCTTGTTGACGGCAAGCGTATTGCCGGTGAAGACGCATCCAATACGACGAACGTCTATGCATTGCAAAGACTCAATGTCAGTGATATTGACCGTATTGAAATTGTTCGCGGGCCGTCCAGCTCTCTGTACGGGTCTGATGCCATGGGCGGCGTTATTAATGTTATTACGCGCGTGCCTAAAAAGGCGGGAGGTACCTTCGGCGTATCAACGGGAACTCTCAGCACGTCGGAATACGGTAATTTCGACTTCGGTAAACACGGCCGGTGGTCAACGAGTATTGATGCCCGCTTGGAACGTCGCCGCCCCTTCAACCGCTTCGGACACTCGGAAGCGATCAACCCGATGACGCATGCTGTCAGCTCCATTACGGACGGATACACGCGGTCTATGTACGGCATGAGAAAGCTTATTCACTTGGCATCTCAATATGATTTTGAAAATGCTAATAAAAACAAGCTTCGTTTTGATATAGATTACGGTAAGGAAAACTTCCGTTCCGATTTTCCCGATACGAAATCGCGGATTTTTACGGGTTCTATGCCTCCCGTTGCTTGGCGCTTGACGAATAAAAACAAAAAAGAATGGTATGACAATGAATCGCGAGGTTTTAGCGTAGAATATTCGGGAAAGACGAAGAAAAACGACTATAAGTTCAGAACTTATTATAATGATTTGGAAAAGTATTCCCATTTATTGAATGAACGCATTTTACCCAGCGGCCCGATTATGACCCCTGCCGGCACACCGGCTAACTACGACTTACAATATCCGAAAGAAGATATGGATAGAGCTAAATACAGCACGTGGGTAACAGAGGCACAGAATACGACCTATATCGGCGACTCGCATAATCTGACTTATGGCGGTGAATTCCGTCGAGTGAAGTATGCCGGCACCCGGTTAGGTGACTCGCTGTCGGGTATGAACAAGATTATGAAGTCACATAAGGTCGATTCTTATGCTGCCTATGTACAAGACCAGTGGCAGGTTAACGATAAGCTCTATATTATTCCGTCCTTACGTTTTGAACACAGCAGTCAATTCGGTTCGGAAGTGACACCGAAGGTGGGCCTTACCTATAACTTTAATAACTTCTGGCGCTTTAAAGCTAATTACGGCTTAGGCTATAAGGCTCCGACTATTACGGAGTTATACATGCGCATGCACCGTGCCATGGGACCTATGACGGTTAATATTTACGGCAATCCCGAATTGGATCCGGAAAAGTCGAAGAGCTTCGACTTCTCCGTAGAAGCGGACAAGGGTGCCTGGTTCGGCAAGGTGACTTACTTTAACAATAAAGTAACCAATTTGATTACGACGGAACGATTTACAGGCCCTACAGGACCGAGCGACTATCGTTATGTGAACGTCAATGATGCGCAGATTAACGGTATAGAAGCTGAAGTGGGCCGTCGTATCGGCAAGCGTTGGACTACTAAGATTACGCATAACTGGTTGGATGCCATTGATAAGAAGAAACACACGCAGTTAAATAATCGGGCTAAGAATACGACGACTTTCCAACTCATTTATGACGATAAGGATAAGATTCACGGATTCAGTGCCGTTTTATGGGATCAATTCGCATCCGACTATCACTACGACGGCAAGATGTACACCTATAATACGGTGAACTTCTCGTTCAATAAAAAGTTGAACGAAGCCTTTTCCGTATATGGCGGCGTCGACAATATTTTCAATAAGAAAATCGATGCTATTTATATTGACGGACGTATGTGGCGTGTCGGTGCCGAATGGAAGTGGTAAGACACAGTCTGAGCGGCAAACCTTCTCTTGCGGGAATGTTTGCCGCTTCTTTACGGAGACTATGAAATGGATTTATTTCAATTTTATAAGCCCTATAAAAAATCGTTGGCCTTTGTCATTGCAGGGGCTTTGTTGACGGCCGGAATGGAAGTAACCTTTCCCATGATTGTTCGACATATATTGGGTGTTGTCTTGCCGGCCCGTGATATGCAGAGTCTCCTATACGAGGGTGCCGGGCTCTTGGGCCTCTACCTTTTGTGTTTGGGGATTACGTATTGCGTATATTGCGTGGGCCGTACAATGGGGGTACGTGTGGAACGGGATTTGCGCAACTCCTTGTTCCGACATTTGGAAAACTTGGACTTTGCCTTTTTCGATAAGGAGAAAACGGGTCATCTTGTATCCCGAGTGACGGGAGATATCGGTGAAGTAGGGAATATTATTTTCGAAATGCCGCATCTTGCAGTAGTTTGCTTAATCACTATGGGGGGCAGTGCCTTTTTCCTCTTTTATATTAATCCTTTACTGGCCGTTTTCGTGTTACTGCTTGTAGCTTTAAAAACGGGAGATACCATTTTCCTTAACAGGAAAATGAAGTCCGCTTTTGCCGAGACGCGTCAACACATGGGCGTCGTCGGCAGTGTGGCCACGGAAATACTTGCCGCAGTACGGGCTGTCAAAGCTTTTAACGGGGAAAATCGTGCGTATCAACGGTTTTCGGATGTAACGGCCGACTTGGCGAATTCGCAAATGCGGACTTTTCGCTATCAAGCGTATATGGCGGGAACCGTCACCTTTTTTTCCAATGCCATAAATTTGACTATTATTGTCGTCGGTGCCGTCCTTATGATGAATGATCTCATGACTATGAGTGATTTGGTCGCCTTTTTGATGTATCTCATGCTGTTTCTTCGTCCTATTATGCAGCTTACATCCTTGACCGAACAGTATCAGCGCAGTATGGCGGGATTTCGCCGTTATCAGGAATTGATACGGGTTGAGCCTAAGGTTCGGGGCGGATCCGTTGTAGCCGATTCAAGACGCATTAAAGGGGACGTAGTTTTTGAACATGTTGATTTTGCGTACCCTGACGGGACTCATGTATTGAAAGATTTCAATCTGAACGTTAAAGCCGGCGAACAAGTGGCTCTCGTAGGACCTACAGGAGCGGGAAAAAGCAGCGTAGCATCCCTGCTTTTACGGTTTTACGATGTAACGGGCGGCAAGATTACCTTAGACGGGCGAGATATTCGCGAATATACATTGGAGTCTTTGCATGAATGCATAGGTATTGTGCAACAGGATATGTATCTTTTTTCCGACTCTGTAAGTGAAAATATTCGTCTCGGTCGTACGGACAGTACGCAAGCCGATATTGAGGCGGCTGCGAAGGATGCCAGAGCCCATGAGTTTATCAGTAGGTTGCCTCGCGGCTATGACAGCTATATCGGTGAACGGGGAGTCATGCTTTCAGGAGGTCAAAAACAACGCTTATCCTTATCTCGCGTATTTTTGAAAAATCCCCCTGTCCTTATTTTAGATGAAGCGACGGCAGCCATGGACAATGAAACGGAAAAACAAGTCTTGCAGTCTCTGGCCGAGTTGTCTCGAAAGCGGACGACGTTAACCATTGCTCACAGGTTGGCGACAGTTCGTCATGCGGATCGAATTATTGTCTTGTCCGGCGGTCGTATTTGTGAGAGCGGCTCGCACGAAGAATTGATGAAAGTCCGTGGCGAGTATTATGACTTATACATGTCGCAATTTAACAAGACATAGGCAATATTGACATGCATTATCAAAATATCGTAACATTGAGATATGAAAGAAACGCAATTTAACAGAAATAAGTTAGCTGTATGCGGAAAGGACATACATATGAAAAACGCTCATGAAATGTACGCCTCGGGAACGGTACAGAACGGGAGTGTGTACGAAATTAAAGATAGTAAAGGGCAGGCCGTAATGACCGGGTACAGTGTATATCCCGGCATTATGATTATGTACATGGATATTCACCGGCCGGAACTTTCGTGTGAAGCCAAGCCTATGCCCGATGTATTTGCTATTAATCATTGCGAGACGGGACGTATTGAATGTAACTTCAAAAACGGAGAATACTTGTACATGGGAGAAGGGGATATGTCCGTCGGTTGGAGGCGCTGCAGTGCTTATTGTCATACGTCGGTGTTTCCTTTGGCTCATTATCACGGAGTCACGTTGTTGCTTAATTTACCTAAGGCTCAGGAAACGATGGATCGCCAGTTGGGTGTAGGGGTTATCGACTTGGAAGCCATGAGCCAGCGTCTTTGTGACCGGCGCGATTTCGGCATGATTATGAGAGAAGATGCGAGCCTGAAGCATTTATTTTATGAACTTTATCATGTTCCCGAGTCTATTAAAGACCAGTATTTTCGCATTAAAGTTTTGGAAATATTGCTTCTTTTAAGCACTATAAAAAAGGTGCCTGCAGAAAAAAGAGAATCCTTTACGTTGCAACAGGTAAACCTTGTGAAAGCTATTCGTAAGAAAATTACGGAAAATATGATGAAAAAGTTTACCATAGAGCAACTGGCTAAGGAACACGGAATTGCACCGACAACGCTGAAAAAATGTTTTAAAGGCGTATACGGTTGTACCGTGTCGCAATATATTAAAGAGTACCGTATGGTAAAGGCCAAGCAGATGTTACTGCAAACGGATGACAGTATTATGGAAATTGCCAACTGTGTGGGCTATGAAAACAGCAGTAAGTTTGCCGTAGCCTTTCATAAAATAACGGGACAGCTTCCCGGCGAATTTCGCAGAAGTTATTAGAATTTTTAACGGCAAGGACTTCCATCCTTGCCGTTTTCACCATAGGAAAATGTAGTTTTCCGAGTAGATAAAAGTTAATGTCCGAACGGATTATTGACGGACTGAACGGAGTAGAAGAGTCGGAGTGCTTTTGGTATGATGAATCCGGGTTTTATGTTGTTTTGACGTTTTTACAAGGTGATTTTTCAGGAGGATGAATGTATGAAATACATGGTAGTATACTCGTCTCGGACAGGTAATACAAAAAAGGTTGCCGAAGCGATTGTTTCCGCCTTGCCGGAAGGCACGCCGTGCGTTGCAGCGGCTGAAGCACCTACAGACTTAAGTTCCTATGACTGTGTTTTTGCAGGCTTTTGGGTTGATAAGGGAACGGCTGACGAAGACGCAAAGAAGGTTTTGGAAACTTTAACGGCAAAGAAGGTGGCTGTTTTTGCAACTCTCGGAGCCAATCCGGCATCGGAACATGCCCATAAGTGCTTGATTTCCGCTACGGAACTTGTGCCGGCACATACGGAAGTAGTCGACTCCTTTATTTGTCAAGGAGCCGTGGATCCGAAGTTAATTGAAATGATGTACAAGCGGTTTCCGGCAGACTCGCCGCACGGAAAAAATCCTGAAAGCGAAGCTCGCCATGCTGAAGCGGCTAAGCATCCGGATGAAGCGGACTTGGCGGCGGCACGTGCTTTTGCAGTACGCGTAACGAAAAAAGTGAGTGAGGCATAGTATGGGGCTGAAAGAACTGTATGAGAGTCTGCCTTCAGAACAGCGGGAATTTCAATTCGGAAGAATCGGAGTGGATCCTTTAACAGAGGGGTTTCCACGCAAGCGGGTTGTCCATGCCGGTATTGACGGAACGCCCGTAAATCCTCGCGAGGCTCAGAAAATTTGGCAGGGATTAATGAGTAAAAAGCCTACGGGTAAACCGACACAGACGGCATATATTCATATACCTTTTTGCAAGACCAAGTGCCTGTATTGTGCTTTTTTCCAAAATGGAACGGATCAGGCTGTTGAAGATGCATACGTGGACTCTTTGATAAAGGATTTGGAAAGAGAATGCCATGAGCCGCGATTAAAAAACGGGTTAATTCATTCCGTTTTTATCGGCGGCGGGACACCGACTTCACTGTCGGCACAAAATGCAGAACGTCTTTTACGGGCTATTCGTACCTGCTTGCCTTTAGCCAATGATTATGAATTAACGTTAGAAGGTCGAATTCATGATTTGGTTCCTGAAAAGATGGATGTGTGGATGGCTGAAGGTGTGAATCGCATGTCCTTAGGCGTCCAGTCTTTTAATACGAAAGTTCGACGTCAAGTGGGACGTCTGGATGATAAAGACACTGTTTTGCGACGATTGGAAGAACTTCAGGCTTACAATCAGTGCGTTGTCATTATCGACTTGATTTACGGGTTGCCGTCTCAGTCCATGGACGTATGGCGTGATGACTTGGAATGTCTTATGACGTCAGCTGCTGACGGGGCTGACTTATATCAGCTCAATGTATACGATAACAGCGATTTGGCTAAGCGTATTCAGGCAGGCGCTTTGGACCCGGCGGCTACGACGAAAGAACAGGCTCGCATGTTCGAGTTTGGGCGAGAATATTTGATGAAACGCAATTGTCGTCGGCTCAGTGCCGCCCATTGGGCTAAGACCAACAGGGAACGGAGTTTGTATAATACATTGGCTAAAACGGGAGTTACCATGTTTCCTTTCGGTAGCGGGGCCGGCGGTCGTGTGGACGGTTATTCGACCATGCTCTATAGAACTCTCGACACGTATGCAACGGCTGTAGAGGAAAAAAAGAAACCCTTTATGGCTTTAGTAAAAGAATCGGATATTCAGCCTTTGGTAAATAAAACGTTAGCACAAATTGAACAAGGCTACTTTAATGTAGACCTGCTGGTCGGAGAAGATCCTCGCTTATCCGACTTAAAGTGGCTCTATGATTTATGGGAAAAGCAAGGACTTGTAGAAAATAACGGAGTGATTTATAAGCTGACGACAGCCGGAGAGTTTTGGCAAGTGAATTTGGCCCAGACGACGGTCGAATGCATTCAGTATTTGGTTAAAGGAGTTGAAAGCATGTCACTTCAAGGAGTGGCGGCACAAGACGGTGCGGAAACGAAAGCTGTCAGTGAAAAGGTAGAAAAGATTATTGCCGCCATGAAAAAAGCCAAGTCATCGGGAGCCGGGCCGACACCTGAAGCCATGAAGATGATGACGGAAGCCATGCAATCTATGAGTCCTGAAGAAATGCAGGAAGTCATGAAGCATATGGGAAAATAAGATAGGGTTATTCCTTTAGGAGTCTCCCGCACGATATGGGCGGAAGGCTCCTTTTTCATGGGGAAAAACAGGTAATCTATGGTATAATAACAAGGTATAATTCATATTGTCAGGCATTATAAATGTTAATGTGCGAAATACAGGGAAGGTGTGTTGTCTATGAAGCGAGAGGGCAGTTATTCACCTGAATATTTACGGTATTTGGAACTTTTATCGAAAGACTATCCGAACCAGGCGGCTACGTTTACGGAAATTATTAACCTGCAGGCCATTGTCAACCTGCCTAAGGGGACGGAGCACTTCATGAGTGATCTGCACGGTGAGTATGAAGCGTTTTTGCATATTCTTAACAATTGTTCCGGCGTTATTCGAGAAAAGGTAGAGATGATTTTTAAGAATTCTTTGCCCAAAGAAGATCAGGACGATTTATTGACCCTTATTTACTATCCGAAAGAAAAGTTGGATGCCATGACGGAAGCCGGCCTTGTGAATGACAAATGGGCGCGTACGACCTTGCATCATTTGTTGCGGTTGGCGAAGTTATTGTCATCTAAATACACGCGTTCCAAGGTGCGTAAGGCCATGCCCGAAAGTTTCCGCTTTGTTATTGACGAGCTCTTGCATGCTCAACCGGATGAAGATAAGAATCGTCACGTCTATCATTCTAAAATTATTGATTCCATATTAGAGACCGGAAGCTCACGAGATTTTGTCTATGCTTTAACGGATTTAATAAAACGTCTGGCTGTGGATCACCTGCATATTATAGGGGATATTTATGACCGCGGGCCTCATGCCGACAGAATTATGGATGAGCTGATGGGGCACCATTCTCTCGATATTCAATGGGGGAATCACGATATCTTGTGGATGGGGGCCGCTGCCGGTGATGAAGCGTGCATTATCAACGTATTAAGAAATAACGTACGCTATCATAACTTGGAAATTTTGGAAAACGGTTACGGAATCAGCTTGCGTTCTTTGGCTCTTTTTGCCTTGGAAAACTACACGGCCGAAGACGGATTGGACCCGATGGTAAAAGCTATTAATGTTATGCTGTGCAAGTTGGAAGGGCAGACGATTATGCGCCATCCCGAGTATGGTATGAACGACCGCCTCATTTTTAAAGAGTTCGACTTTGACGGCGGTAAGGTAACCTTACCCTCAGGCACATATGAATTGACGACGACGGATTTTCCCACTGTCGATCGCAAGGACCCGTATCGGCTCAGTGAAGGTGAAGAGCGGCTTTTAAATGAAATTAAGCGAGAATTTCTGAACAGTGAGCGATTGCAGCGACACATGCGTTTTTTCTACAGCCACGGGTCTGTTTACCGTACATACAACGGGAACCTCCTTTTTCATGGAGGTATTCCGATGAACGAAGACGGTAGTTTTACGGAAGTATATGTAGACGGCAAACGGTATAAGGGTCGAGAATTTATGGATAAAGCCGACTTAATGGCGCGGAGAGCTTTTGAAAAGCGCGACCGGGATAGTTTGGACTTTATGTGGTATTTATGGTGCGGTTACGATTCTCCTATGTCGGGACGTATTGTAAAGACGTTGGAACGAAGTTATATTTCCGATGAGTCGACGTGGAAGGAACCGCAAAACCCTTACTATACGTTAAATCGTATTGAAACAGATTGTGTTCGTATTTTACATGAGTTCGGCATCGACTCGCCGCAAGGACATATTATCAACGGTCATACGCCGGTTAAGGTGAAAAAAGGGGAAAACCCTGTACGCGCCGGCGGTAAGGGGATTTGTATAGACGGCGGTTTTTGTAAGGCGTATCAGGGGTCTACGGGTATTGCCGGCTATACACTGATTTTTAATTCCCACGGGTTGCGACTAAAGGCCCACTATCCTTTCCGAGATGTAGAATCGGTACTGTCGTCCAATTCGGATATTTTATCCGAATCGGTTCAAGTAGAATTGGAACCGAAACGAGTTATGATCGGGGATACGGATACGGGTAAGAAAATCCTGCAAATGATAGAAGATTTGAAATGCCTCTTGGCAGCCTATCGTCAAGGATATATTTTTGAACATACATATAAAGAGTGGTAAGAAAGAGCCTTGTCGATAAGCGATACGTCGACAAGGCTCTTGTTACAAAAACAACGTCTATAGAAAAGAATAAAGAATATAATGAAGATATAATAAATAAGTTGTTGTAAGGAGGGAACGATATGGTTAAAAGGATTACGAATAAGGTTACATGGGTCGGCAAGGTCGACTGGGAATTGGTTTACTTTCACGGCAAGGAATATTCGACAGATAAGGGTTCATCGTATAACTCGTATTTAATTCGCGATAAGAAGACTGTTCTTATGGATACTGTCTGGGGCCCGTACGATCGAGAATTTGTCGAACGGTTAAAGGAAGAAATCGATTTAAAAGACATTGATTACATTGTCATGAATCATAATGAAAGCGACCATAGCGGTGCGTTGCCTTTACTTATGGCGGAAATACCTGATACCCCTATTTATTGTACGAAAAAGGGTGAGGCCATTATTCGCGGGCATTACCATCAGGATTGGAATTTTGTTACGGTAAAGACGGGAGATACCCTTGATTTGGGCGACAGTAAGCTTGTCTTTATTGAAGCCCCCATGCTGCACTGGCCCGATACGATGTTTACATATATGACCGGTGAGGAAATTCTTTTCAGTAATGACGGCTTTGGACAACATTTTGCCAGCGAATCATTGTATAATGACAAGGTGGACCAGGGAGAACTCTTTCATGAAGCCATGAAGTATTATGCTAATATTTTGAATCTTTACAGTCCTATGGTGACGAGAAAAATTAAAGAAATTTTGGATATGAATGTGCCTGTTAAGATGATTTGTCCCAGTCACGGGATTATTTGGCGAAACAATCCTTTGGAAATCGTCGAAATGTATCAAAAATGGGCCGACGCTTATCAGGAAAATCAAATTACGTTGATTTATGATACCATGTGGAATTCAACTCGACGTATGGCTGAATGTATTGCCGCGGGCATTCGTGAGGCCGATCCGACAGTAACGGTAAAGTTGATGAATTCATCTAAGGCAGATAAAAATGATATCTGTACGGAAGTATTTAAATCAAAGGCTGTCCTTGTCGGTTCTCCCACCGTTAATTACGGGTTTATGTATTCTATCGGCGGTATTTTGGAAATGATGAAAGGGCTGAAGTTTAAAAATAAGAAGGCCGCCGCCTTCGGTTCATACGGGTGGACCGGCGAAGCACCGAAGCAAATTCATGAACATTTGGAAGCCGGCGGTTTTCGGGTTATTGCCGATGACTTGAAGGTTATGTGGGTCCCTGACGAAGAATCACGAAAGCTGTGTGTACAATTTGGTCGGGATTTTGTAAGGGCCTTGGAGCAATAGACATAAAAGCGGAAGAGATGAACTCTTCCGCTTTTTCATTGCCAATAAGGCTTGGCAGGGCTATAATCAAACATAATTGTATAAATTATATGCAGGGGAGGATATATATATGAGAGTGTTATTATTAAACGGCAGTCGTCGTTAAAACGGATGTACCTATACGGCTTTGCAAGAAGTGGCGGGCGTGTTGAATAAAGAAGGAATTGAAACGGAAATTGTGCATGCCGTGCCGGATAAGGCTGTCGTAGCGGAAGCGGCGGAAAAACTGAAAGAAGCGGACGGAGTTATTATAGGGTCACCGGTTTACTGGGCATCGCCTTCGGGAGAAATGGTGACT
>ERZ773246.724-NODE-724-length-12911-cov-8.37749_pt1 | contig 12911 bp, 10 predicted proteins | sample MGYA00580519_ERZ773246 | MGnify/ENA primary metagenome ERZ773246 (study PRJEB29015, sample SAMEA2738153) | human oral metagenome | biome: human oral; feature: human-associated habitat; material: saliva | place: China | collected 2246 ...
AGGCGCGGTTTTTGCCTCGGAAACAGATACGGAAGTAGTCGTGCACCTGCTCGCGCGCGCCTACGATCAGGCGGATCAGGCCTCGTACACGGGTGAAGTTGCGCAGCTCAGCGGCACTGACGAGGCCGTCGCGCGCCGACTGGTCGTCGCCATGCGCGAAGTGACCGCGAAGCTTGAGGGAACTTTCACCCTGCTTGCACTGTCCACCGAATCTCCCAATGTCATCGTTGCCGCGCGTAGATCATCGCCACTGGTTATTGGCTTGGGCGAGGGAGAGAACTTCCTTGGCTCGGATGTACTGGCATTTATCGAGCACACGAATCGCGCGGTAGAAATTGGGCAAGACCAGCTGGTTGTCGTGAGCGCTTCCGCTGTAACGGTCATCGGTGCAGATGGACACCCGCTTCCCCTCAAGGAATATGAAGTCGATTTTTCGGCGGATCGCGCGACCAAGGGTGGGTGGCCGACCTTCATGGAGAAGGAAATCCACGAGCAGCCTCGAGGCGTTGCAGATACTTTGGCTGATCGTCTGGATTCCCACGAGCGCCTGGCACTGGATGAAGTCCGAATCCCAGAACACGTGCTTCGCGGAATCGACAAGATCATCATGATTGGTTGCGGGACTGCTTCTTATGCGGGACAGGTCGCCCGTTACGCGATCGAACACTGGTGCCGAATCCCCGTCGAAGTCGAGCTTTCCAGCGAATTCCGCTACCGCGATCCGGTCGTTGGCGAGAAGACCTTAGTTGTTGCAATCTCTCAGTCTGGCGAGACGATGGATACCATCCAAGCGATTCGCCACGCGCGCGAACAGGGCGCGAAGGTCGTCGCGATTGTCAATACTCCCGGTTCGACCATCTCGCGCGAATCCGATGCCGTGATTTTGACCCATGCGGGGCCTGAAATCGCAGTTGCATCAACGAAGGCCTTCACATCACAGGTCACTGCGTGCTTCATCCTTGGTCTGTATTTGGCGCAGGTTCGCGGAAACAAGTACGCCGATGAAATCGCTGACTACATGGAGAAGCTCGCCCGCGTACCCGAGGCGATCCAGAAGGTTTTGGATAGCGGAGAGACCGTTCGCCAGTTCGCCCGCACGATGAAGGATGCGACCTCGGTGATCTACTTGGGGCGGCACGTGGGCTACCCCGTCGCTCTTGAGGGCGCACTCAAACTTAAGGAAATCTGCTACATCCATGCGGAGGGTTTTGCGGCCGGCGAGCTCAAACACGGTCCAATCGCACTGGTGGATGAAGGCCAACCGGTCGTCGTCATCGTGCCAACCCCGCGCCGCCCCGAACTCCATGCGAAGGTCTTGGCGAATATCCAAGAAGTCCGTGCGCGCGGGGCCCGCACCATTGTCATTGCAGAGGAAGGCGACACGTCGGTTGATGAGTTCGCTGAAGTTGTCTTCCGTGTGCCTCCGGTTCCAACTTTGTATGCGCCGCTGCTGACAATTGTTCCGCTGCAGATTTTTGCGTGTGAGCTTGCGGCGGTGAAGGGGCTGGATGTTGATCAGCCGCGAAATCTGGCCAAGTCCGTCACCGTGGAGTAGGTCGAAGGCTATCGTTCCGTCGATGCTCAGGTAGAGGAGACGGAGGTTGGCAGACCCCGGGGGCACTCACGATTTTGGGCGCACTCACGATTTGGTGAGTGCGCCCATTTTAGGGAGTGCCCGCTCTTAACCTTCGCGAGATTTCACCTGCGCTGCAACAACTTCTGCGCGGAGTAATCGAACTTCTTGGGTCAGCTCTGCGATCTGCTTTTCTAGTTGAGGATTAACTGCTAGCTGTTGCACTGCAGCGGCGCTGGTAACTGCCGGCTCTTCATTCTTCACTCCCTCTTCTTGCTTAATCCTTTCAAGGAACCAAGAGGAGAAAATGCCGGTCACGATTCCAATGAGTGCAATCCCAAAAAGCATGTAGATCGCTGCAACCACACGTCCTGTAACTGTTACAGGTGCGATATCGCCGTATCCAACCGTCGTCACCGTAACCAGGGACCACCACAGTGCTCGTCCCAGGTCTGTCAGTGTCGCTCCTTCGGCATGGCGCTCGGCCTCGAGGACGGTGAGCGCCCCAACCCAAATGAGCAGCACAGATATCGCTCCCGTATAGAGAGAAATTTTGTTTCGCAGTTCCGCATCTGCAGAACGCTGAAAGATTCGCAATAGCGCTACCAAACGCACAAGGCGTAGTGGCCGAAGGAAAGGTAGGGCGACAGAGAAGAAATCAACCAGATTCGCTTTAAACCACCGCCATTTTTCAGGAGCGGTGATGAGCCTGACCAGATAGTCGACGCCAAATACGGCCCAACAAATATTCAAGACAAGTTCGTAACGCTCGTAGTCGACCCCACTTGCATCCGTCACGATTTGCGCAGAATAGGCAACCAAGAAAACGACGGCAACAACCATAAGCGGCCACTCCATTGTCCGCTCCCATTTTTCATGCATGTGATCTTTATACATGTTTACACAAAGAGTAGGGGTGGAGCCGCTCCCTGGCTCCACCCCCACGACACATCTTCAATGAGCGCTGAGGCACGCACTTACTTAAGATCGCACGCCTTGTAGACATGGGTCAGCATCGCAAGACGTTCCTCCAAGGTTGCATCCTTGGGAACGCACATCTTCGCGCCCAGATAATTGCATCCACCTTCGATCGCGGCCTGTGCGCAGCGCTTAATTTCTGCGTCGCTCATCAGCGATGCCGGTTCATCGCTCTGGCCGGGCAGGTGCCCATCAACCCACGAATAGCCGTATTGAGTTTCCTCGGGACCTGCACCGGAGAAGACAACACCATCCAGAACCCCGCGCTTTCCGGCTGCAACGATGTGATCGTAGGCAGCATCAGCACTGCGTTCTTCTAGAACGGAGCGTCCCCAGTTAATCAGGACACCGACCTCAAATTCCGCAGCGATCTGGATTTCTTCTTCGATCGAGAGGAATCCCTTTTCTGGCTTTTGCTCTGGAATGAAGCGATCACAGTGCTCAATAACCAGCCGGGCTCCATACCAGTCCCATTCGCGCAGAACTTCCAGCGAGCGCCGGAATGCATCCCCTTGCGCAGTTCGCGTGGGGGCCGAGTGCACCTCGATGCGCGTCACCACATTGCGGTCGGCATGCTCGCACAGCTTGCCCACGTCCTCGCGCAGCTGGCGGGTGAAAGCCAGCGCGGCCTCGCGACCCTCCCGATCTGGCGAGGCCAAGCCGAAGTTCGCGTCCTTCCCGACGTTTTGCATGGTGCCGGGGATGGCGGTGACGGTATTGAAATCCCAGTTCGCGGCGAGCAAGCCGGCGAGAAGTTCATTGTCGGTGGCAATCTGTCCGGGATATGGCATTTCGAGGCCGTTGATCCACGGCTGCTGAGCGAGAAGTTTGTAGTAGTCCTCTTGCAGCTCCAACGCTGGATGCGAGGCATAGGCTCCGATAATGAATGGGATTGTCATTGTGATCATCCTTCTGTGGTGATGTCGCCGTCGTGGGGACACGCACTGATAAGTCTGACAGGTCGAGCTGCAAAACGCAGCATATTCATCAGACAACTCTGACCAGAGTGATCCTCCGCGACGCCGCAACGACGCCTACCGGTTACTTTGCCAAGGGAACTACATATTCGAGCCGTTCCAACGCATCCCCAGCAATCTGCAGAAGTAACACTTCCACCACCTGCCGTGCCAGCGCTGAATAGTCCTGAGCAATGCTAGGTAGCTGTGGGTATACGGCTTCGGCCAAATACGTTCCGTCATATCCATAAACAAACAGGTCATCAGGAACGCACATGCCTCGCCGAAGAGCCTCTTGCTGAACTGCAACGGCGACTGGATCCGCCGAGAATACCCCATCTAAACCGGGATACTCGTCCAGCACTTGTTTCGCAGTCTCAATATATGTTGAGTATTGGAACTGGTTAAGTTGCAGCTCATGCGTGATACACGTAATCCCATTCAATCTCATCGCATTTGCAAAGGCCTCATGTCTGAGATTAGAAGGAGTCCTCACACGCCCTGAAGCTACAAGTTGCGCCACCTTGTGACAATGTCGATCAATGAAGGCTTGCGCAGCAATTCGCCCGCCTTCAGCATGGTCTGATGCAACCACCGGTATATCGTCCGCGAGATATCTATCTAGCGCAACCACAGGCGCAGCAACCTCGGAATAGTCAATATCAATCGAGTGCGAACCGATGATGATCCCATCGACCTTATTCGCAGTGAGCATATCGATGTACTGACGCTCCTTGCGTGTTGAATGCAAGGTATTGCAAAGAATCATTTTGTATCCGCGGGAATCGAGCTCGTCCTCAATTCGACTCGTCACCGCAGCAAAGAACGGGTGTTCAACGTTCGGGATTACAAGACCAACTAGATTCGTACGACTCGTATACAGGCTCCGTGCGATCTGGTTTGGTTGATAGTGCAGCTCATCGATAGCACTCGCGATCGCACGACGCGTTTTGTCTGAAATGTAGCCACGTTCATTGAGATAACGGGAAACTGTATTTTTAGACACCCCAGCTAAACGCGCAACATCGGTGATCGTCACCATGATCGTTCCTTTCGCGGGGTGCTGGCTAGACAGCCGCAAATACTTGCTCCAGTCTAGCCAGCACAGCCGTTATTTCAGTGCAATTCGAAGGTCAATGCGGGGTCGGCAACTGCTTTCATGGGGTAACCAGTCAAGTTCTTTATAACAAGCTGACCATCAGTGACTTTGAATCTGATCTCCTTGTTCTCAAGAGGAGCAAAATCATTCATCGAATGGACAATTCTTCCCCCATCAACAAATAACTCGACTGAACACACATCCACACAGATTCTGACGTCAAGCTGGGACTTACCCATGAGGCACAGCGGACTACGTGAAACCCCTGTGCTCCATCCGTCGGCACGATCACGTTCAACACGCAGCTCAGCATTGTCAAAATCCCATTGGATACGCAATCCTTCTTCTCCGTCACTCCTCAACAAGAGCTCAGCACACGAAGCCGAAGTAGCCTCCAAGTCAACTTCGAAGGAAAGGTCATAGGAAACTCCATCCCCCACATTGAGCTTGTACGTCGAATCAACTGCTAGCGAAGCATGTTCGGTCTTCTTTCCCAGATCGCGGAGGGTATTAATCTCAGCGATCGGTTTTGACACCAAATGGAGTGACTCATCGAGCGTAACTTGGCGCGGAACTCCAAAAGCACCACACCATCCATCACGCCAAGTCGGCCCCCAATCCTTCCAGAAGGGCATCCAATCCCAACCATTTGCCCATCCAACCATCACACGACGATTATCAGGAGTTTGGAGAGACTGCGGGGCATAAAAATCAAACCCCCAATCAACCTCTCCGTTCACCTGAGGGAAGAATCGCCCTCGCTCGGCATCAAAATCGCCAACGAAATAAACGCAGGTCCGCTCACCAACTCCCATCGGAGAACACACGAATACCCACTTCTCTCCTAGAGGGAAGAAATCTGGGCACTCCCACATGAATCCCCATTCACCTCGGGATTCGAACAACACATTGACGAACTCCCATTGAAGAAGATCTTGCGAAGAGTACAACAACGCTTGCGCTCGACCTTCTCTCTGCGCACCACAGACTAAAAAGTACTTTCCCCCGTACTCGAAGACTTTCGGATCGCGGAAAAAGTCAGTGGGTACTCCCTGTGGGGCACGAAGAACAGGATTGCCTTCATATTTCACAAAGTTAATACCATCATCAGTCCAGGCAACACATTGGGTCTGGACAAATCCATTCCCGTGGTTTGAAGTTCCTGTGTAGATCAGATACAAACGTCCGTCTTTTTCGATTGTGCTTCCTGAGAAGCAGCCGCCTCGAGGATGGCACTCGTATTCTTCAGAAGGGGCTAGAGCAATTGGAAGATGTTTCCAGTGAATCAGATCATCACTGACTGCATGCCCCCAGTGCATGTGGGACCAGAACGGCTCAAACGGATTGAACTGATAGAAGAAATGGTACTGTCCTCGAAAGAAAACCAACCCATTGGGATCGTTGATCCATCCTCCCGGCCCCATGAAGTGGTAACGCTGACGCAGTACTGACGCTGCAACAGAGGATGCATGCGCAGCAATGAACTCATTACCCCGTCGCAGCATCTGCTGCTCTTTTCGGTTATTCATCAGCAGACCGACCTTCTTGCATCATTTCTACCTGTTCCGTGTAGGCCTTGCGAAGCTGCGCTGCGAATGCGGTATTAAGCACTGATTCACGGCGCGCTTTATCTTCCTTGATACGGAATTGCGCTTCCCTGCGAGGCTTATATTCTTCCCACCGAGTTTCATACGCATCGCGTGCTGCACGTTGCTCCTCAGAGAGATCGACCTGCGGGCGTTCACGGGCTGGAAGCACTGGGACAACAGGAAGACGGTCTTCGACACTCGCAATTGTCAGCGGGGTTACCGTCGGAAGTACTTGGTACCAATAGGCTGTTGAACTCCAGTCATCAGCAAGGTGATTTGCATGTCCGTGTTCAATCGTTACTTTCAAACTCTTCTCGAAACGAACAGGATCGCAGATATGCCACCTGTATGAAACCTGGAATCCATCGGTATCACCCTCATGCACGATGGTGCCAAAGAACGGGTAGGCATTACGTTGCATTCCCCAAGCATGGTTGAAGTAATCTTCAGTACCTGTTCCGTTCAGGCTTGGGGATTCTTCACCGTCGATGAAGAACATATCATTTCCTTCTCCCCACCAACTTCCCTGAAAATGCTTCACTGTTAGGTTGCAGCCAACATAGTGTCCGCGTCCCTCAACATCAAGGACGGTATAGTTCCCTTCACCACTAAGATTCGACACATTGTTCACTTCTGGGGAGTTGACTTGTAGATCTGGCCCCCAGCCATCACAAGGGTTCTCCCTGTGCCAAGATGCATGGAAATATGCCGTCTCCTCAGGCAGCGGTTCGGAATACATCTCATAGTCGATATTGAAATAGAGGATGAACGGAAGTTCGTTCTCATTGACGATCTCGATTTTTGCCTTCTTATTGAAAGGCATTGGGAAATAGCACGATACCGAACAAGGGGCCCCATATCGCCCGGCTTCCTCCGGCTTGAGCGAGACATTAAAGGGAAGTGAAGAAAAGTTTCCTGGAAAGCTGTTGCCGATGCAGAAAAAATCCCCAAAAGGCACTAAAACACTAGGCACGTCTTGATCATCCCAAGTGATCTTAATGAGCGCCTTCCTATAGTAGTAGGGATCGTAGTCATCCCAAATAACACCTAGTGCCGGATGGATCTCCATGACTGGAGCTGCGGAGGCATTTTGCTCAGGGTTGAGAATTGACGGCGCGACGACACGTCGGCATGATGAGGTCATCCAAATGTGCGTAATGCAACCCGGGCCCTCGATCTCACCCAAAGAGATGGACTCACCAGCGGGAATCTCCCAGTAATCCTGATTTTTTCCTCGCTGATCCCAACTTGCAAGCCGCCCGTTGCGTGCATGCTTGACAGTCGTGAGGTCTCCAAGTAAACCCGTAACCTGTGTCATCTTAGTCTCCTATGACTTGTAGTACTTTTCTTCACCGGAAATAAAACCGGACCTGATATCAACTCTTATAAACTCAGCGAGGCTAGCCTTTTACCGCTCCAGCTACCATGCCGCCAACGATCTTCTTTTGAAAAATGCCATAGAAAATCAGCTGCGGAATGATGATCATGACACTCGAGGCAACAATGCCTCCGTAATCGACGGTGTATGTGCCTTTAAAGAAAGACGCTCCCATCGCAAGCGTGTAGTCAGATTGCTCGCGCAGCATAACCGAGGCAAATGGATATTCATTCCATATATAGAGCACATTAAAGATCACCACGGTAGCAATCACAGGTTTTGCCATCGGTATGACGATTCGGAAAAGAAGGTCCCAAATCGAACATCCATCGATAATTGCAGCCTCGTCGATCTCACTAGGCAACGCCCTTAAATAGTTGACAAATAACAACGTATTGAAGGAAATCGATGATGCAACATAGGGCATCACAAGCGCCCACTGCTCTTTCAGGCCGAAGAACAAATTAATCTTGTATACCGGAAAAAGCAGGATGAATGGGGACACAGCAAGCCCTGCGATAAGAAACATATAAAGCAGACGCACAAATCCTGGGTGACGGAAAGTAAAACGCGCGAGGACGAACGAACTCAAGAAAGTAATGCTCAGCTCAATCACAATACTCAGCGCACACACTACGAACGTATTCGCATACAACCGTGGATAATCTAGTGTCTTCAGTGCGTTCGAATAGTTGTCCCAGCTGATTGTTCGTGGCCTAGAGAGCGGTGAAGACAAAATTTCTCCATTGCTCTTAAAGGACATCAAAAGCATCCACGCAAAGGGCAGAACGACGACTAGAGTAATCAGCGCCATTAATACATAAAGCAGGATCCGCGTGTTCTTCGACATCAGTTTTCACCCCTATCACGTGAGAGAAGCAAATATGCTCCCGTAATAACCAGGGAAATCACGAAGGTTACTGTCGCTATCGACATGCCGTAACCGTATTGGCCATTTTGGAAGGTGACCGAATAGGCATAGGTTACGAGTGTCTCCGACAGGTGATTAGGCCCACCACCTGTTGTTTGTTGAACAATTTCGAAGATTTTGAAAATCCCTGTAATGATTAGAACTACAACTGTCGAAATTGTGGACCGCATCATCGGGATTACTATTCGCAGTGTTCGCTGCCAAGCATTGGCGCCATCCACGCGCGCCGCTTCAAGAATCTCTTCGGGAATCATCTTCAATCCCGCAATAAAAATTGTCGTTAGGTAACCCAGCTGTTGCCAGAAGAAGATAATCGCAATTGAGTAGGGGGTAAGCGTGGCACCACCAATCCACTGCTGCTGAAGACCATCTAGTCCAATGACATGCAAGAGGCTATTAATCAGGCCAATCTTGGGATCCAGAATATACACCCAGATGATTCCCACGATGATGGGTGCAATGATTGCCGGCGAGAAAATCAATGCTTTCGATGTATCAGAAAATTTCAATCTACTGTTGAGAAGCAACGCCAGCGCAAAGGAGAGCACAAGTAATAAGACTGATGCCACGACAAAGATCAGTACGGTATTGCGTAAGGAAGTCCAGAATAGTTTGTCGTGAAAGAGACGCTGATAATTACTCAGTCCTGTGAATCTTGCTTTCCCAATCCCGGTGTACTTCGTGAAGCTGTATCCGATACCAACAAATATTGGGACGACGATAAACAACGTGTAGACAAGCAACGATGGAATCAGAAATGCGATTTTATACCGCCTTTTACTGAGCCAATGCATAAGTCTGTACTTCCTAATGACAATGCGAACACAGGGTACTGGCCGGGAGCGCTTACCTTAAATTTCCTGTCTGAATTTCAGGGGCATTACGCCCCCGGCCACTTAGACTCACTTTGAGTTTTCGACTGCCCGATCCAACTTTTCTAGCGCCTCTGCAGGGGTATATGTCTTCTGCATAACACCGAACAAGGCATCGTAAAGTTCTGACTGAACTGCAGGCGGAACCGTGAGATCAGGGGCCGCAGCTGGCGACTTGTAACCGTTAGCCAACGCCGCAGTCATTGCATTCATTGCAAACTTGTCGCTCGCAGGCGCAAGCCCTTCATACGATGTCGCAGGGAACATCGAATTCTCATAGGAGAGCTTTGCAGCGTCCTTTGAGTAGTAGAAGTTCAGAAATGCGAAAGTTGCTTCCTTAGCCTTAGCGTCATCATTTACAGACGCGCTCACTGCAATCGGCGCCGACGGCACCTTCATGTCAACATCTTGGCTGTATTTACTATCAGTAAACTTCGGTCCCCACCAGAACCCGACTTTATCGCCCAGTGACTTATCAAATTCAGCGCAATCCCACTGCCCGCTTCCGAACATCGCAGCTTTTCCATCATCAAACTGCTGTTTTGCATCAAAATATTCGAGAGTCGAAATGTTATCGGGGAATGCTCCTGCATCCCTCAGTTTTTGCAGCTTGTCGAATGCGCCCGCAATATCGCTCGATGCAAACTTGCTACTTCCAGTCAGTATCGAATCAATATTTTCTGACCAACCACTTCGCGTCAGCCACAGGTTAAATTCCCACATCGCGAAGGAACTATTCTTCGACCCAATTGATACAGGAGTAACACCGCTTGCCTTGAGCGCACTCACCATATTCATAAAGTCATCGAAAGTAGTTGCGTCAGTGGGATAGGAAATACCAGCCTTGTCGAAGAGTTCTTTGTTGTAAAAGAATCCTTGCACATTGCTCTGATACGGGAGGCCAAACTGGACACCATCACTGCCCTTAAAAGCATCCTGTGCGCCATCCAAGGCTTTTGCAATATCAGGATTCTGCTTCAGGTAATCATTCAGATCCAAAAGCACACCTGAGTCTGCAAACTCTTGAACTTGAGCACCATCCACCCAGAAGACCTCCGGAAGCGTACCGTCTGAAGCATGTAGCTTGAGGTTCTTACTGTGCGACTCAGTGTCTGCCGCTTGAAATTCGACCTTATACTTTCCTTCATTTGCCTCGTTAAAGGCCTGAACAATTGCATATGTCGCAGGTTCTTGTTTCTCTGGGTTTGCAACGTTGATTCCAAATTTGATCACCGTTGTTCCGCTCTGATCACTCGAAGATCGCGAGGTATCAGACCCGCCACTGCAGCCTGTTAAACCTGCGACGAGTAATACAGAGACCATGCTGGCCGCCAGTGCACCAGCCCTATGATTTGCTTTCATGGCACCTTCGCCTCCATTGAGAATAGTCGAAGCGTATTTCAACCGATTAACATACGGAAGGAGAAAATTTCGCTCGACAATGATATAAATCCATGTTTCTACCGCTGATCGACCACACCATCCATGCGACAATGCACAGATTTGGATTGGACGGTCATCATGATAGCGCATCACATCACAATATGGCAACCGGTTAACATGTTTTATGTATCAGCCACACCTTCCACCTCGAGTTCCAATTCGCCAGAAAGGTACAAGCCAACGGCACGCCCATCTCCACTATTGCAGATGTCAAGGAACGCTATACTTGCACTATGGACCGCAATGAACTGATTCAACGCACATTCCCCTATCTTTTGAAGCGTCTGGAAGATGCTGGCATCAATGCGACTCCCGAAGTTGACCCCCAAACAAACGGCTACATTCTGACCGTCGACACCATGCGCTTCAACGTTGAAAATCTTCTCTCGGATCTATCGCGCTCCGACCCAGCCCAGCACCAGGAACGAATCGAACGCTGGGTTGCCTTCATGATCGAAACTCTGCGAATGCCCGAGTACTCGCTTAATGATCCCGACGAGCTTCGCCGACGAATTCGCACACGCATCATCCGGGGCGGACAGAGCTCAGTCTTGCTCAATACCCGCTTTCCGTCGATGAGCTCTTCTACTACGGCCAGATCAACACCGATAATGAGCCAATCGACACCAAGCAACAGGTGGGTCCATTCACCGAGCTTCTAGGAGAATCACCATTCATTGCCGGCAAAGCGGCAAACATCGGTGCCTTGGTAAGCAATCTCCAAATTGACGCTCCCCACGGTTTGTTCTTCGCTATTCCTCAACGATCCGTCCTGCTCTATGCGCCCATCGATCCGGAAGACATTTCACGACAGATACTCCAAATGGCCGACTACATGCGCTTCGCGGTCATGGAAGAATTCGGCAATAACAACGGTTTCGCGATCAGTCGCGATATCTTCTACTGCCTACCCACCGGAGAATTCGGCCCGATTACCCGGGGTGACAATCCCGAACTTCACGAGCTTTTCAGCAATCCAAAGATCGACTTTGAGACCTTTATGGGACTTGTAGAAAAGTACCTGTATGTACCCGAAAGTTTCGTCCAGCGCTTCCTCGCAAAGTAAAAGACGAACGGAAGTAAGCCACACGCAGACGGCACGCAGCATGGCAGACGCATCTCCACATGTCTCGAAGTGATGCGCGCCGCCTTTCATACTTCGGTTTGACTTCTGCGTCCTCATTCCCTAAAGTTTCCACGTACGCGCGAGTGGCGGAATAGGCAGACGCGCACGGTTCAGGTCCGTGTCCTAGTGATAGGGTGGGGGTTCAACTCCCCCCTCGCGCACGTAGTAAGGACCCAGCGAAAGCTGGGTCCTTTTGTTTTACCTACCGAGGCCTGGCCAGCCTCATGCGCAAAGCAGGCACATTGCGTACCTTGCTTAACCGAGGCGGCACCTTGCTCAGCCAAACTGTGAGGCCGGCTGACGCCCTTAAGCGCCAACCGGCCTCGTAAAAATTAGCAGTTCAGTCCTGCTCAACACCCGCAAGGAGCTCGCGCACCCAAGTTCGCGCGCGACGGTAGTCCTCGTCATCTTGGGGGACATCCGCACTATTGACCGTCGAGCTGGGGTACGAACCCATGAATCGCACATCCGGAGACACTCGATACAACCCGCGCAGTGCCGCCTGAATATGTTCCTGAGCGATGTGTCCAACCATGTCGATCGAGAAGGTATAGGCACCCAAACCATCACCACTGGGACGCGATTCGATTCGCGACAGGTCAACGTCATGCACCGAGAACTGTTCAAGCAAACGCATCAGCGATCCCGCTTGGTTCACAGGCAGCGCAACTTGAATCGTCGTCTTGTCATGTCCGGTCGGAGCTGTCAGAGCACCTTCAATCGGCCTTCTCACGCACACAAAACGCGTGATCGCACCCGGATTATCCGCAACATCTGTGAACAGCGATTCCAAACCGTAACGGTCCACCGAGGTTGCGTTACACAGAACCGCGTCAAAGGCGCCTTCTCCCGCGCCCAAGGTCTCAGCCGCTGCAGCAGTCGAGGTCGTGGGGACGTGAACAACTCCGGGAAAGGTTTCCTCAGCCCAGTTTCGACACTGCGCCCACGCGTGCGGGTGGGTTCCAA
>ERZ773246.725-NODE-725-length-12908-cov-8.91084_pt1 | contig 12908 bp, 8 predicted proteins | sample MGYA00580519_ERZ773246 | MGnify/ENA primary metagenome ERZ773246 (study PRJEB29015, sample SAMEA2738153) | human oral metagenome | biome: human oral; feature: human-associated habitat; material: saliva | place: China | collected 2246 ...
CTTCGGTGGAGGGAGGTGCCCCGAGGCCTTTCTGTTTTGTGGGGATTAGTCGAGCTTCTCCCACCAGTCGTCGGTGGTGAAGGTGCTGTCGGTGTAGTGGACGATATCGCCAAGGCGAGGCATCAGGATGGGGAAGCCCTTCTCGTCACGCAGGCGCTTAGCGTTCTGCAGCGGCTCCTTCCAAGGGTGCATTGCCAGGGCAAACTTCGCATGGTGCACCGTGAGGAAGCGCTTGGCGCCGAGGGCTTGCATCGTCTCGCCAAGGTGCTCGGGGAGCATGTGGATGCCGCTCCAGTTCTCCTTGTTGTACTGCCCGTTCTCGAGGATAGCCAGATCCAGCTGGGGGAACTGCTTCCCGATCTCGGCATAGTGCGGGCCGAAGCCGCCATCACCACCGACGTAGACCGAGTGCTTTGGGCCCTGCAGGACGAAGGAAGCCCACAGCGATTGGGCGGATGTGAGCCCACGGCCTGAGAAGTGCTGCGTGGGCAGGCAGTGGATGCGCCCACCCTCTGCCGTCGGGGTGCTTTCGCCCCAGTCCAGCTCTACGATCTGGTCGGGACGATAGCCCCAGCGCTCGAGGTGTGCCCCGACGCCAAGTCCCGTGTAGACCTTGCGCATACGGCTCTGCAGCTCCTTCGCTACGTGGTAGTCGAGGTGATCCCAGTGGTCGTGGCTGATGATGAGGTAGTCGATCTCGGGGAGGTCAGCGACGTCAAAGACCTGAGTGCCCTTGAAGAAGGCGTTGGAGATGCCGAAGGGTGCGCCCTCGACGAAGACGGGATCAATGAGGTAGCGCACACCGTCCATCTGCAGGAGATAGCCCGAGTGGCCGAACCATACGATGAGGTCCTCTGAGCGGTCGAGCTTCTTCAGGTCGTGGCGCACCACGGGGATGCTGTCGACAGGGCGGATATCATCGGGGCGGTCGAAGAGGAACTTCCAGAGGATCTTGATGCGGTCGCCCATAGAGCTGGTCTGCATAGCTTGGGGCATGGGGTAGCGGTTTTGGAAGCGCCCGTCACGATAGTTCGGCGAGTGCTGGATGCGTTCCAGTCGTGCACCCGAGGGGAGCGCCCCGAAGGAGGGGCTGTGGAGGACGAGGTAGCCGACGCCGAAGAGGACGACGACGATGATACCGAGGGTAATGAGGAGTGTCATAAGGCGGCGCTTGATTTTACTCATAGGAGCACACGTATATATGTATGGATAAAATGGCTTCGTAGCGAATGTTCCTTCATAACGCTCGCGCGGGGATAATTGTTCCTGCAGCCCCTCTGTCTGTCGATCTCATATATAGGTATATGGATGCGTGGGGTAGAGCTATATAGCTTTGGACTGATTCCTATATAGCTTTGTGCAGTGACCTATATTAGGTTGTTGCTCTGCGTAGGGATAAAAGTTGTGGATGAGTGGCAGATAAGTTTGGGCTACGTGCGTGGACGATAAATCTACGTGCGTGGATATTTGGATTTACGCACCATGTCTTCAAGACTACGTGCATAGATACAGAAAAACCACTACAGGAAGGCGCTTTTTTCTTCACGAGAAGGACACTTTTCCCTCCGCTGGATAAGAGGAGTATTCGCGATAAGGCGAAGGTCTTGCCTGATCGCTTCGGAGAGGTATATCGGGGAGCTGGGCGTGCGATGCCTTAGCACTCTAAATCGAGGACAGGGCTCTCCCGCAACAGTCTCCTATGAGGGGTGCTTCAAATCACTGACCAATAGTGGTTGCTATTCCTCCCCTCCTGCAGGGGGCGGTCAGCACAGGTGTATGACACGCCTCGGATGATTAGTAAAAGGGTTGTATACATTGTAATCGCCATAGCCCTTACTCGGGTGGTGGGTGAAGCGTCCTGGCGAGGTGGAGGGTTGTGCTCTTTGTGTGTGGCGAAACGTACTCTCGATGAATATATGCTGTCTATCTCCAGATAGAGAGGCTTCACTATTGTTTGTTAATATTTTTATATCTTTGTAATGTTTAAACAGGTGAGGTGGCTTCCCTTTAGAGGGAGGATCCATTGAGTCTACGACCCACTGAATCTAATGCCATCTTGCTCATGGAGGGCTATTTACGAAGCCTTAGTATACAGCTTCAGCCCTCGTCAGGACAAGTAACATAACAACCCCTAAAATAGAATGTATATGAAGAAACTTTCTTTGGTTCTTTGCGCTACGATGCTTGCTGGCATTGGTAGCAAGGCTATGGCTCAGGTGCAGGATGTTAGCTTCACGGTAGCACCCGTAGTAGGCTACACCCACTGGGACAGCAAGCTTAACCTCGGTGACTCACCCTTCTGGGGTGTGCGCGCTGGCTTCGGCTTCGGCCCCCTCGTTGAGATCCGCGGGATCTATGAGCGTAGCTTTGACCTCAAGGGCAAGCTCAAGAACAATTCCTCGACTCCCTCATGGCTCCTCAACTGGGCTGACAAGCTCGAAGACTCCAACGTAGACATCACGCGCTACGGTGGTGAACTCAAGTTCAACCTCTGGTCTAACTCCTTCATCACGCCTTACCTCACCGCTGGTGGTGGTGTCATGGAGCTCGGCTACAAGGCTACGCCCGTCGGTGGCACGGCTACGAGCTACAAGGAAAAGCAGATCTACGGCGCTGGTGGTGTCGGTCTGAAGTTCAACATGGGCCGTCGCGTATCCCTCTCGCTCGAAGGCAAGGACCTTATCTTCAACGTCAATCCAAGCAACCGCTACCTCGCTTCTGCCGCTAACGGTGGTGACCAGCTCCACAACTGGACGGGTCAGGCTTCGCTTGACATCTACTTCGGTGGCACGAACTACGACTCTGGCGATGCGATCTCTCGTGCGTACCGTAACATGTACTCCGATGGCTTCCGTGGCGTCAAGTTCGTCCTCGAGCCCGGTATCGCTTATGTAGACTACCCCGCTGCTTCGGGCCTTCAGCCTCAGTGGTTCCTCGGTGGTTCTGCAGGGTTTGACTTCTCGTCGATCTTCGGTATCCGCGGGTTCTACTACTCAGCTACGAAGACTCCTGGTACGCTCGACTTCGACCTGAACAACGAGCTCCGCATGTACGGGGGTAACTTCATCGCTCGTCTGAACATGCCTCGCGGTCTGACGCCTTACCTCAACCTCGGTGCTGGTTATCGCGAAGTCACGGGTAAGTTCACGCCTACCATCACGGGTGCTACGCCTAAGAGCGGCCTCTTCCTCTTCGGTGGTGGTGGTCTTGAGATCCCCCTCTTCAAGTATGTCGCTCTCTATGGTAGCATCAACGCTATGCTGAGCGAGCAGGAAAATCCTGCTATCACGAGCGTCACCGACCCTGCTGACGTGAAGGTCAACGCCTTCTACCAGGCTGGTGTCCGCTTCAACTTCGGTCGCTCTAACCGCGACGGTCGTGAGCTCTACCAGAGCTACAGCGATGCTCAGACGCGCTCTGAAGTCGCTCGCCTGCAGGAATCCAACCTTGAGGAAATGAACGCTCTGCGTGCAGACTACGACGCTCGTATCAAGAAGCTCAACGCTCAGCGTGCAGACTACGACGCTCGTATCAAGAAGCTCAACGAAGAGCTGGCTGATGCTGTCTCTCGCCGCGATACCGTCACGGTGACCCGCGTACTGCGTGAGAAGAGCGAAGTAGCTGACCGCATCACGGACGTCGACAACCAGACGGCTCAGGTCGCTACGCAGAAGCCTCAGGTCGCTCAGCAGGGCCGTACGGTCACGCTGACCAAGGCTCAGTTCGACGCTCTCGTCAATCAAGTCGTCAGCGACCTCAAGCGTGAGAAGGGTTCACAGGTATCTGTATCTGATGTCACGGGTAGCAACCTCTCTGACCTCGATAAGATCCTCCTGCTGAACGCTCTCTACCGTAGCCCCTACGCTGCTCCTAACTTCCTCGGCCAGCCCGTACAGGCTCAGCCTCAGGTACAGCCCCAGCAGCTGCAGAGCCAGGACTCCTCTAAGGCAGACCCCAACATCGCTCTCGTCAAGCGCCTCGACCAGGTCATCGACCGCCTCGACGCTATCAACACGACTCAGGCTCAGCAGATCGCTGGTGCTCAGCAGTCGGGTAAGTCCAGCGATGACATCCGCCTCATCGAGCAGTATCTGCAGAATGAGCAGAACCGTCGTGACCGCATCATCGTCGCTGGTCAGAACGAGAAGGATGAAGTCTACGCTAAGGAAGTCAAGGTAGAGCCTGCTAAGGAAACGCTGAAGTTCAACCGCGCTGCCCTCTTCGTAGGTCCTAACTTCGGTGATCAGTTCGCTCTCAACGTAGGCGCTCGCGGCTACATGCAGATCCTCGACTCTCAGTTCGACTTCGCCCCCGATGTCTATGTATCTCTCGGTAAGAAGACGGGCTTTGGTCTGAACGCTAACGTCCTCTACAACCTGCCTACCTTCCTCGACGGGGCTATCACACCTTACCTCGGTGTCGGTCTGGGTGTCAATAGCATCGGTGGTCTATCACGCTTCCTCCCCAACTTTGTCGTCGGTACGTCCCTCGGCAACGTCCTCGGTGGTCGTGTCTTCGTTGACTACACCGCTCGTGGTGCCTTCCGCAACAACCAGCTGGCTGTAGGCTATCGCTTCAACTTCTAAGAGACATGCGTCCTATGAAGTCCCTCCTCCTTGCTCTCTCCCTCTTCTCTGTTAGCTCTGTCGCCTTGGCACAGAGCGCAGGGCAGAGCGTGAGTCAGCCTCTCGCTGCGGCCGACACGCTCATCACCCTCTCTGAGGAAGATCTGATGCGTGCCGTGCGTGCTGTCGCCGAAGCCCGTATCGCATCGGAGAGCCAGCAGCAGACCAAGCAGACGGCCTACGGCCTCACGGCCGAAGATCTCCGTCTGGTGAAGCTGCAGATGCTCCTCAGTGCCCTCGGTCTCGGTGGTGTAGCACCCCAGCAGCCTATGCCCTACGCACCTGCTGGTAGTGTGAACTATACCTACGCACCTCATACTGCTACCCAGGCACAGCCTCAGGTGAGCAACAGCCGTCTCGATCGCCTCGAGCAGCTGATGCTCCTCCTCCTGCAGCGCCGTGACTCGGACCGCGATGCTATCGTCCTGCCCGCTCGCTCTAAGGGCCAGAAGCAGACGATCATCCGGCAGCCCGTCGTAGACAATAGCTCGAGCGACTCGCTCCTGCGCGAGCTTCAGCAGGAGCTCGTAGCTCTGCGTGCCGCACAGCAGGCTCAGCCCGCACAGCAGCCTCAGGTGATCATCCAGCAGCCCGCTCCCACGGTGATCCAGCAGCCCGCTCCTACGGTCATTCAGCAGCCCCTGCAGCCCGAGGTGCAGACGAAGACAGAGGTCCGCACGGACACGGTCGTCGTCTCCTACTTCAAGCGTCAGGTGTTCTTCGCCGTAGGTAAGAGCGATCTGCTCCCCGAAGCACGCCTCGCTCTCAACGAAGTCTATCGCGTCCTCGCAGGCGATCCCGATATGAAGCTCTACCTCACGGGCTACGCTTCCCCCGAAGGGAATCCCCTCGTGAACGAGCGTCTCTCGCAGCGCCGTAGTCAGGCTGTCCTCGACTACCTCATCGCTTGCGGTGTATCGCCTGATCGCCTCATCAGCATCGCTGGTGGCGTCGATCGCAATACCGACCTCAAGAGCAGCGCTCGCCGTGTCGACATTGAGCTGAAGAAGTAAGCCCATCGGCACGCTATCCACATAGCAAGAAGCCCCATCTATCCAGCTGATAGATGGGGCTTTTTCGTTATCTTTGAGGAGAATATGCCCTGCAGGTGAGTGCTAAGGCATCTCGTCTATAGGGGGCTATCCTCCCAAGTTTCATTTATCGTCCATGCTTCATCAGACACGCTCGCTCCTGGCGGGCCTCCTGCTCAGCCTCGTACTGGTAGGCTGCTCCTCGGCGGGTCTTGGTCGCTCAAAGAGCCTTGACCCGATCGACTATGTAGACCCCTACATGGGGAATATTAGCCATCTCCTTGTGCCCACCTTCCCCACAGTGCATCTGCCTAATGGGATGATGCGTGTGCACCCGCAGCGTACGGACTATGCTTCTGAGCAGATCGCAGGTCTGCCGGTGATCCTGACGTCGCACCGTGGCGTATCGGCCTTCACTATCAGCCCGCTGAGTGCGCTCAGCGATAGCCTCCCCGAGGTGTCACGCTATAGCTACGATAGTGAGAGTGTCCGTCCCTACCTCTATGAGGTGACCTTGCTGGAGCCTGAGGTGCGTGTGCGCTATGCTCCCTCGTACCGCAGTGCTATCTATCAGTTCAACTTCGAGCGTGCTAAGGCAGGCCATCACCTTGTCTTCTCCACGCCCGACGGGGAGCTCGTCGCTTCGGGGAAGAACCTCTTCGGCTACCAGCAGCTCGAGGACTCTACGCGTGTCTACCTCTATGCCGAGATGGATGCTGAGCCCACGGAGCGTCTCGTGCGTGATACACTCACGGGGCGCCTCGCGACGGTCGATGGCGTGGCACGTGGCAATACCCTCTGCCTCTCCTTCGCTAAGCAGGGCGTGACCCTCCGCTACGGCGTGTCGTACATCAGCGTCGAGCAGGCTAAGCGCAACGTCGAGCAGGAGATCCAGTCCTTCGAGGTCAATCTCGTGGCTAAGTACGGGCGCAACGAGTGGTCTAAGGCGCTCGATAAGGTCGAGATCGAGGGCGGTACTCCCGAGGAGCGCCGTGTCTTCTACTCCTCACTCTATCGCACCTATGAGCGTATGATCTGCCTCTCGGAGGACGGTCGCTACTGGAGTGGCTTCGACAAGAAGGTCCACGATGACGAGGGCGTACCCTTCTACACCGACGACTGGCTGTGGGATACCTACCGCGCTGCGCACCCCTTACGCATCCTCCTCGACCCTGTGAAGGAGCAGCAGATGCTCACGAGCTACCTCCGTATGGCCGAGCAGAGCCCCGAAGGATGGCTGCCTACCTTCCCCGAAGTCACGGGTGATACGCACCGTATGAACGGCTCGCACACCATCGCTACCTTCGCTGATGCCTATGCTAAGGGTCTCTCGGGCTTCAACCTCAGCGCCGCTTATCAGGCCTCGAAGAAGACCCTTGCCGAGAAGTCCTACCTACCCTGGACGCGCCGTCCTAAGGGTGAGCTCTCTGAGTTCATGGATCGCGAAGGCTACTTCCCTGGTCTGGATATCGGGGAGAAGGAGACCGTCCCCGAGGTGACGCTGTGGGAGAAGCGTCAGAGTGTCGCCGTCAGCCTTGCTGCTGCCTACGACTATTGGTGTCTGTCGCAGCTGGCGAAGTTCTCCGGCCACGACGTGGAGAGTGCGGACTATCTGCGTCGCTCCTACGACTACCGCAAGCTCTTCAACTACGATACGGGCTTCTTCCACCCCAAGAATAAGAAGGGTCGCTTCATCGAGCCCTTCAACTATGAGCTCTCTGGTGGCCTCGGTGCACGTGACTACTACGATGAGAACAATGCCTACACCTACCGCTGGGACGTACAGCACAACCCCGCTGACCTCATCTATCTGATGGGCGGTCGCGAGCGCTTCATCGAGCGTCTGGACGAGACCCTGCGCACACCACTCAGCATGTCGAAGTGGGAGTTCTACAGCAAGCTCCCCGACCAGACGGGGAACGTCGGGCAGTTCGCCATGTCAAACGAGCCCAGCCTCCACATCCCCTATCTCTACAACTACGCTGGTGCTCCCTGGCGCACGCAGCGTCTGGTGCGTAAGCTCATCGACACCTGGTTCCGTGGCGACCTGATGGGTATGCCTGGTGACGAAGATGGTGGCGGTATGACGGCCTTCGTGGTCTTCTCCATGATGGGCATCTACCCCGTGACCCCTGGGATACCTGTGTACAACATCGGTACGCCCTTCTTCTCGAAGGTGACGCTGCGTCTGGCTTCGGGTCGCACCTTCGTCATCGAGGCGGAAGGCGCTTCCTCGGAGAACAAGTACATCCAGAAGGCTACGCTCAACGGCAAGCCACTCGATCGCCCCTGGATCCGCCACAGCGACCTGGTTGCCGGAGGCAAGCTCGTCTTCACCATGGGCTCTCGCCCCAACAAGAGCTGGGGTGCGACTACGCCTCCTCCCTCTGCTGAGCGCGTCGAGCTGACGGAATAGACCGCGCACCGCTCTTGAAAAGTCATACCGCTCCCCCGCCTCGTGCCACAGCTGCACGGGGTGGGGGAGCGGTCGTTTATTCGCCTCACTCACATGCTACTCCGTGCACGAGAAGGCGTAACTCAGAATGTCCCCTTCGGGAGGTCATTGGGTGAACCAGTACTGGTCGACGAAGTGACCAGTACTGGTAACTAATATCGACCAGTACTGCTTCGCATCGTGACCACTACTGGTCCGATCGCTGACCAGTAGTGGTTTGTCTACCGACCAATATGGGTTCGTGCCACCCTTCACTATAAGGATGGAGAATGCGGCTCCCAAGCGTGACGAATAGAGATACGAAAGCGGGCTCAGATGACTATCATCTGAGCCCGCTTTATCGTGTCGTGTAAATGCTATGCCTTCGTGGAGGCCTTCGCCTGATGCTCCTCGAGGAGGCGCGTCAGCGTGACGAAGTCCTCGACACCAAGCTGCTCGGGGCGCTTAGAGAAGATCTCTGCCGTGTAGCCTGCGTAGTCGGCTCCGAAGAGTGGCTTGAGTGAGTTGCGCAGGGTCTTGCGACGCTGGTTGAAGCCTGTCTTGATGACCTGCTTGAAGAGGGCTTCGGAGCAGCCGAGGTCGGTGCGCTCATTGCGGATGAGGCGGATGACGCCGCTCTTGACCTTGGGGGGCGGGTTGAAGACGTGCTCATCGACGGTGAAGAGGTACTCCACATCATACCACGCCTGCAGGAGGACGCTCAGGATGCCGTAGTCCTTGTTGCCTGGAGGGGAAGCCAGACGCTGGGCGACCTCACGCTGGAGCATACCAGCGCAGCAAGGGATGCGCTCGCGGTAGTCGAGCATACGGAAGAAGATCTGCGAGGAGATGTTGTAGGGGTAGTTGCCGATGAGGGCGAAGGGGGCGTCGCCAGGGAAGTAGTCTTCGATGGGGATCTTGAGGAAGTCACCCTCGATGATACGCCCCTCGAGCGCGGGGAAATGTGCCTTGAGGTAGGCTACCGACTCGGTGTCGATCTCGATGACGTGCGTGTCGTAGCCCTTCTCCAGGAGGAATTGGGTCAGCACTCCCATGCCAGGACCGATCTCAAGTACGGGCAGATCGCGGTAGCTGGAGATGCTGTCGGCGATGCGCTCGGCGATAGAGAGATCGGTGAGAAAATGTTGGCCTAACGCCTTCTTGGCTTTAACTTGCTGCATGGGAGATAACTAAAAACTTATTACATTTGCTATACTAAAGTAGTACAATTTATTAAGAGCTATTAGAGTACACTCCCTTGCGTGGTGCCGAGCCTCGAGCTTTGCCCGCCTCTCGAGTGGGTGTGTGTCGAATGAAGATCCATCCTACCCTTAAGTCCATTCTCTGGATTGTAGTCCCACTGCTTCTCGGTGGGTTGGGCTTCTATGGCCTCTATCGTGATACCGACTGGCACGAGCTGCAGGAGACCCTCCGTACGGGGGTCAACTATCCCATCCTCCTTTTCAGCCTCCTCTTTGGACTCATGAGCAACCTCTGCCGAGGCTTGCGCTGGGAGCTCCTTGTGCGCCCGCTCACAGCTGGCGAAGCACCTCCACGGCGCATCAATGCCGTCTGCACGGTGCTCGGCTCCTATACGGTGAACATGGGGATACCTCGCTCGGGCGAGGTATGGCGCTGCGTCGAGATGGAGCGCCGTGAGGACATCCCCTTCGCTGGGCTCTTCGGTACGCTCATCGTCGACCGCCTGACGGACGTGACGATGCTGGGGCTGATCCTCCTCGGGATTATCCTCAGCTCGACGGACTTCTTCATCGGTTACTTTGTCTCCCATCCCGAGCTGGAGGCCTCACTCCGCGCCTTCATCTACTCCCCGTGGTCGGTGGTGCTGGTGGTGGTCGGGCTGCTCGCTCTCGGAGGCTTCATCTGGCTCCTGCGCTATCGCCGTGGGAGTCGTATCGCACAGTTCTTCCTGCATATCTGGGATGGGATGATGAGCATCCGTTATATGCCACACCGTGGGCGCTTCCTCCTCCTGACGCTCCTCATCTGGATCGGGTACTTCTGCTACTTCTACTTCGCGCTCTTTGCCTTCGAGGCTACGCGCGACCTTCCCCTCTCCGTGGCAAGCATCGCCTTCGCTATGAGTAGTATGTCGGTCATCGTGCCCGTCCAGGCGGGTATGGGGGCGTGGCATGCTGCGGTCATCATCACCTTCACTACCTTTGGTATGGCTGTCCAGCCTGCGAAGGACTTCGCCCTCATCGTGCACACGGCACAGACGCTGTGGATCACGCTCGTGGGCCTCATCGCGATCATCGCTCTTCCCATCATCAATAGACACTACACGCGCAGACGCATTGCACCCACTGCGAGCGTGCGCTGAGCATAACTATCCATTATTCATCTTAAGAACGAATCGACTATGGCTGCTGAAATCAAGACCCTGTCTCCTGCTCACGTGTGGAGCTACTTCTATGATCTCACACAGATCCCCCGCCCGACGTTCCACACTGAGGCGGTCCAAGAGTACCTCCTTGCTCTGGCAAAGCGTCTGAACCTCGAGGCTCAGCATGATGCTACGGGCAATATACTCATCCGCAAGCCTGCTACTCCTGGCCTCGAAGGACGCCCCGTGGTGACCCTGCAGGCCCACATCGATATGGTGCCCCAGAAGAATAGCCACATCGAGCATGACTTCACCAAGGACCCCATTGATGCCTACATCGATGGCGAGTGGGTGACGGCACGTGATACGACGCTCGGCGCAGACAATGGTATCGGCGCAGCCTATATGATGGCCGTTCTCTCTGACGACACCCTCAAGCACGGCCCCCTCGAAGCCCTCTTCACCGTAGACGAAGAGGTCGGTATGGTCGGTGCCAACGGCCTACAGCCTGGCTTCTCTAAGGGGGATATCCTCATCAACCTCGACAGCGAGGACGAAGGTCTTCTCTTCGCTGGCTGTGCAGGTGGCCTTGATGTCAACGTCAAGCTCGAGTACAAGGACCAGGAACCTACGCCCGAAGGGGATATCGCTGTGCGCATCAGCCTGACGGGTCTGCGCGGTGGTCACTCGGGTATGGATATCATCCTCGGCCGTGCCAACGCTAATAAGCAGCTCGTGCGCTTCCTCAAGGAGGCTATCGCCAGCTACGGTGCTCGCCTCGTGCACCTCGAAGGGGGCTCAGCTCGCAATGCGATCCCTCGCGAAGCCTTCGCGCTCGTGACCATCCCCGAAGCAGAGGCTGACGGCCTGTGGGAGTTCGCTTCGGACTTCCTCGACACCCTGCAGACGGAGTATAAGAATATCGAGGACGGCATCAGCCTCAGCCTCGAGCGCACGGATCTACCGAAGACGGTCATCCCCGAAGAGATCCAGGACGGCGTCATCGGCGCCCTCGATGCGTGCATCAATGGCGTGCAGAGCATGCTCACTGACTTCCCTGGCATCGTAGAGTCCTCTACGAATATGGCGAAGATCTTCGTCGGCGAAGGTACCTTCACCGCTACCTTCATGCTGCGTAGCTCCTCGGAGAGCCGCAAGGAGTACGTCGCTTCTCAGATCGAGAGCGCGATGAATCTGGCGGGTGCAGAGGTTGAGTTCGCTGGTGCCTACAACGGCTGGGCGCCCAACGCTGACTCCGCCGTCCTCAAGACGATGCGCCGTGCTTACGAAGAGGTTACGGGTAAGTCCCCCGAGATCACTGTCGTCCACGCTGGGCTGGAGTGTGGTATCATCCAGGGCGTCATGCCTGATATGGATATGATCTCCATCGGTCCAGACCTTCGCTCCCCCCACTCTCCTGACGAGAAGGTGCACATCGCCTCTGTCGAGCGCACCTGGAAGGTCCTCGTCAAGGCGCTGGAGCTGATTTAATTCGCATACCAAGACCCTAAGTATATCATCACAAGAAGAATTTAGTAAATGAGTAAGACAGCTTATGTATTCCCTGGCCAAGGCGCCCAGTTCGTGGGTATGGGGAAGGAGCTTTATGAGAATCATCCCTTAGCCAAGGAGCTCTTTGAGAAGGCTAACGATATCCTCGGATTCCGCATCACGGACATTATGTTCGCTGGTACGGACGAAGAGCTCAAGCAGACGAAGGTCACGCAGCCCGCGGTCTTCCTGCACTCCGTCATCCGTGCGCTCTGCCTCGGTGACGAATTTCAGCCCGATATGGTCGCTGGTCACTCCCTCGGTGAGTTCTCCGCACTCGTCGCTGCTGGTGCGCTGAGCTTCGAAGACGGTCTGCGTCTCGTCTCCAAGCGTGCTCTGGCTATGCAGGAGGCTTGCGAAGCTAACCCTGGTACGATGGCGGCTATCCTCGGTCTGCCCGATGAGAAGGTCGTCGAGATCCTCAAGACCATCGAGGGTGGGGTAGTCATCGCTGCCAACTTCAACTGCCCTGGTCAGCTCGTCATCTCTGGCGACGTCGACGCTGTCGACCGCGCGTGCGAAGCCCTCAAGGAAGCTGGTGCTAAGCGTGCTCTTCGCCTCAACGTCGGTGGGGCCTTCCACTCACCTCTGATGGAGCCAGCACGTGTCGCGCTCGCCGAGGCTATCGAGGCTACGGAGTTCCACTCACCTCGCTGCCCCATCTATCAGAATGTACCAGCCCACGCTGTCAACTGCACGCACGGCATCAAGAAGAACCTCATCGCTCAGCTGACGGCTCCCGTACGCTGGACGGAGAGCGTACAGGCTATGGTCGCTGACGGTGCTACGCGCTTCGTCGAAGTAGGCCCTGGTGCAGTCCTTCAGGGGCTGGTCAAGAAGATCGCTCCCGCAGTAGAGACCGAAGGCAAGCAGTAAGCTCTGCCTCCCCTCTATATCCCCCAATAGTCCGCCGCCCGACC
>ERZ773246.735-NODE-735-length-12781-cov-25.8904_pt1 | contig 12781 bp, 10 predicted proteins | sample MGYA00580519_ERZ773246 | MGnify/ENA primary metagenome ERZ773246 (study PRJEB29015, sample SAMEA2738153) | human oral metagenome | biome: human oral; feature: human-associated habitat; material: saliva | place: China | collected 2246 ...
CCATGTAGTAAAATTATGCATAAAAGGTCATGAATGGTTATCATTCATGACCTTTTTTATCTTTTATAACAGTTTTGAGGTATTATGGCAAAAGCAAAATCAGTATTCTTCTGTCAAAATTGTGGAGCAGAATCTTCTAAGTGGATGGGACGTTGTCCACAATGTGGTGAGTGGAATACATTAGTTGAAGAGATAATTAAAGAAACTAAACATAGCCGCACACCTTCACGAGGTGTGGGAAATCAAACAACAAAACCAACAGCTTTACCAGATATTGAGATTTCATCTATCGCTCGTGTATCTACTACCTTTGGTGAAATCGACCGCGTATTAGGTGGTGGGATTGTTCCTGGGGCTCTTATGCTCTTAGGTGGTGATCCTGGTATAGGCAAGTCTACACTACTTCTTCAAGTATCCCAAAAGGTGGCCGATACGGTAGGTACTGTACTATATGCATCTGGAGAAGAATCTCAATTACAGCTTAAGCTTCGGGCAGAACGACTTCATATCAATAGTGAGCGACTACAAGTTATTGCTGATACAGATTTAGATCATATCTTAGAGCAAGCTGATGCAATGACGCCTTCATTGTTAGTTATCGACTCCATTCAAACCATGTATACCGGAGATATCGATGCTGCCCCAGGCAGTGTTAGTCAAGTGCGAGAATGTACATCTCGACTTCTTCGCTTTTGTAAAGAACGCAATATTCCGACGGTTATAATTGGTCATGTCACAAAAGAAGGCAATATCGCAGGCCCACGTATGTTAGAACATATGGTGGATGTAGTGCTTTACTTTGAAGGCGAACGGTCTTACCAATTCCGTATTTTGCGCTCTATTAAGAATCGTTTTGGCTCTACATCTGAAACAGGTATCTTTGCCATGGTTGAGGAAGGGTTACAAGAGTTATCTAATCCATCAGCTTCCTTATTGGCAGAACGATCTGATGAGGAAAGCGGCAGCGCCGTTATGATTTATCTTGAAGGGGTTCGTCCTATCCTTGTAGAGGTACAAAGCCTTGTTGTTACGACTGCTTTCGGTATGCCTAGAAGGACGGCAATCGGTTATGACCTTAATCGTTTAATAGTACTTTTGGCAGTATTAGAAAAACGTTGTGGTTTTACGTTAGGTAATAAGGACGTGTACGTTAACGTTATTGGTGGTCTCAAGGTAAATGAACCAGCTTGTGACTTGTCTATGGCTGTTGCTATCGTATCTAATTTAAAAAATCGCATTGTTCCTACCGATATGGTCATTTTAGGTGAAGTAGGACTCACTGGTAATGTTCGTAGTATTCCACGCATCGAGCAGCGTATCAATGAAGCTAAGAAATTAGGCTTTAAAAAGTTTATTATCCCTGAAGGCAATTATAAGCAAATCAAGGATAATGATAGTTCTATCAAGATTAGAGGCGTTAAATCTATTCAAGAGGCAATGCAGTTGGTATTTTCTTAATTAGGAGGTGATGTAATGATTTATCGGATATTGCGCTATGTAATAGCTATTCTTGTGGGCACAGCGGCCTATGTTGGAATGGATAGCCTAGCACCTATTATCGACCCATATTTGGTTTCTCAATTTGAGTCCTTTGGGGATATGTCATTGACCATTGCACGTATTTCAGTATTAATTTTTGGTACTCTATTAGGCGTTATTATTGGGTATTTAATTTCTTCATTTATTTTAAAACAAGGCTTAGTCATTGCTAAACGTTTAGAACGCATTCTTACTCATATTCCAAATCAAGAATTGATTGCAGGCACCATCGGTTTATTATTCGGTCTTATTATTGCAAATTTAATTGGTGTTGCATTCCATCAAGTACCTATTATAGGACCTTATATTCCTATTATATTGAGTGCTATCTTTGGATATAGTGGCCTTAAAATTATGGCTCGTAAAGGCCCTGAAATATACTATAACTATGTACAACAATGGGGTGGAGAAGGTACTAAAAAAACAAGTCGTTTTAAAATGTTCTCTACTCATAAATCTGATAAAACTACGAGCACACCAAAACTACTAGATACATCTGTTATTATTGATGGACGTATTAAGGAACTATGTAATACAGGATTTATTGAAGGACCTCTAATGGTTCCCCTTTTTGTATTGAATGAGTTACAAATTATTTCTGACTCTGCTGATGCTACAAAACGAAATCGCGGTCGTCGTGGCCTCGATATTTTGAAAGAGATGCAAGATGCTAAAAAGGTAGCCATTGAAGTGGTAGAAGATGATTATGATGATCTTACAGAAGTAGATTCTAAATTAATGCGTCTTGCTTTGGATAAGCAGTGGAAGTTGATGACTAATGACTTCAACTTAAATAAGGTGGCTCGAGTGCAAGGCATTGAGGTCCTTAATCTGAATGAACTAGCCAATGTACTGAAACCAGCCCTCATTGCAGGCGAATGGATTCGCGTGCAAATTATGAAAGAAGGCAAGGAAATTCACCAAGGTGTTGCTTATCTCGATGATGGTACCATGATTGTTGTTGAAGATGGTAAACCTTATGTGGGCCAAACCGTAGAGGTTATGGTTACATCCATATTACAAACTAGTGCAGGTCGCATGATCTTTGCTCGTGTAGATGGAGGACAAAATGGATAAGGTAATTAGTTGTATTGTTCTCGCCGCAGGTGCAGGGCGTCGCATGGGATACAAAGAAAATAAGATATTTATCCCTTTGGGTCGATTCTCTATTATTCAGCGTACATTGCAAAATGTAGCAAATGTTGATGGCTTGAAAGAGATTATTCTTGTTGTAGCCGAAGACGAACAAGAATATATGACAAAACATTTACAAGGGTTGGATTTGACTGTTCCCGTTCATATAGTGCTGGGTGGAAAAGAGCGTCAAGACTCTGTAGCATGTGGCTTACAGGCTGTATCAGAGGATACCAATATTGTCCTTGTTCATGATGGAGCGCGACCATTAGCTTCTACAGAAATGTTTAATAATGTTGTTGACGCGGCTAATACCTATGGTGCTGCTACGGTAGGTGTTCCGGCTACAGATACCATTAAACGAGTTGATACAGACCATAATGTTCTAGAAACATTACAGCGTAGTGAACTATACCAAATTCAAACGCCACAAGGCTTTCAAAAAGAGTTATTTGTAGAGGCTCATCAAGCGGCATATGAAACTAAGTATCTTGGTACTGATGATGTATCACTAGTTGAGTATGTAGGTAAGCCTGTGCATATAGTTGAAGGGGATTATTGTAATATTAAAGTGACAACACCAAATGATATTGCAGTAGCTAAACGATATTTAGGAATTGAGGATACACGTATGCGCGTTGGATTTGGTTATGATATTCATCAATTAAAAGCAGGTCGCCCATGTATTCTTGGCGGTGTTCATATCGAATCTGAACTCGGCCCTGATGGTCATTCCGATGCGGATGTTCTCATTCATGCATTGATGGATGCTATGTTAGGTGCTGCAGGTCTACGAGATATTGGATATTATTTCCCGCCTGAAGATGACCAGTATAAAGGGATTTCTAGCATGCTTTTACTAGAAAAGGTTAATTCCTTATTGAAAGAACGTGGGTTACAAGCCTATAATATAGATATTATGGTTATTTCAGAGACACCTAAGTTAAAGCCACACATCGACACGATGAAATCTAACTTGCAATCTGTTTTAGAAATACCATTAGAACGTATTAGTATTAAAGCGACAACAAATGAAATGCTTGGTGCCATTGGGCGAAGCGAAGGCATTGCTGCACAAGCTGTCGTTTCTGTATATGAAGGAGAGGTATAATCATGAGTTCCATGAAAGTTCGTTTTGCTCCAAGCCCTACGGGTCCATTCCACATTGGTGGCGCTCGTTCTGCTTTGTTTAACTGGCTATTAGCACGTAAAGAAAAAGGCACATTTGTATTGCGTATTGAAGATACAGATTTGGCTCGTTCTACCCGTGAAAGTGAAGAAAATATCAAAGCTTCTTTACAATGGCTTGGCATGAACTGGGATGAAGGCATTGATGTAGGAGGCGATAATGGTCCTTACCGTCAAACAGAACGTCTTGACTTATATAAAGAAGTAACACAACGTTTGTTGGACGAAGGCAAAGCATATGAATGCTATTGCACACCTGAAGAATTAGATGCTGTTCGCCAAGAACAAATGGATCGTGGTGAAACACCTAAATATAATGGCCATTGCCAACACTTAGATGAAGAAACAAAGGCTAAATATATTGCAGAAGGTCGTAAACCAACCATTCGCTTGCGCGTTCCTTTGAATAAAACATATGCTTTCGATGATATGGTACGTGGTCATGTATCCTTTGAATCCAATGGTGTAGGTGACTTTGTAATTGTAAAATCTGATGGTATTCCTGTATATAACTTTGCCGTTGTAATGGATGACCACATGATGGGTATTACTCACGTTATTCGTGCAGAGGAACATTTATCTAATACTCCACGTCAAATGGCTATTTATGAAGCACTAGGCTGGGAAATACCTAAGTTTGGTCACATTTCCTTGATTCTTGGCAAAGATTACAAAAAAATGTCCAAACGCCATGGTGCTACATCTGTTGAACAATACAAACAATTGGGCTATTTGCCAGAAGCACTTGTAAACTTCTTGGCGCTTCTTGGTTGGGCTCCAGAAGGGGAAGAAGAATTTTTCACACAAGATGAATTGATTCAAGCCTTCTCCATGGATCGCGTAGCTAAAAACCCTGCTGTATTCGATATTGACAAATTGAATCATATCAACTTCCACTACATGAAAAATTTAAGCGATGAAGAGTTATTCCATCTTTGCTTGCCTCATTTGAAAGAGGTTGGTTTGGCTCCAGATAGCTTGAATCAAGCGGATATTGATTGGTTGACATTGTTATGCTCTACATTCCGCGACCATATTAGCTATGGTGCTCAAATTAAAGATCACGTAGGCATGTTCATGGGTGAAACTGTATTCCTTGAAGAAGGTCACGAAGAGGAATTGCGTGCTGTATTGAATGAAGAAACAGCTCCAACAGTTCTCGGCGCATTCCGCAGTGCATTGGCGAAACTTGATGAAATTACGCCTGACGTTGTAAAAGCAACAATTAAAGCAGTAATGAAAGAAACTGCTTTGAAGGGTAAATTCGTATTCATGCCAATCCGCGTAGCTTTGACTGGTCAAATGCATGGTCCAGATTTGAATAATATTGTTACATTGCTTGGCAAAGAAAAATGCTTACATCGTTTAGATAATGTAAGTGCTTTAACAAAATAGTAACATAAGTTAATTTAAAAGCTCTCATAGTTATGGTTATGAGAGCTTTTTTATGTATATTGAGATTATTCAATAGAAATGCTATAATAATCGGCGTCTTTTATTTTTATTTATTATGAAAGTGAGTGCTTTTATGAGTATTATTCGTTCTCTTAACCACTTATTCAATAGTTATCTTTCATGGATAGTGCTATTGATGGCAGTGTTAGCGTATTTATTACCAACTGTATTTTCTTGGATGACGCCGTACATTGCGTACATGCTACAATTTGTAATGTTTGCCATGGGGTTAACATTAACAGCTCAAGTATTCCTTGATGTATTTAAGCAACCGATGAAAGTTATCCTTGTATCTGTTATCCAATTCTTATGGATGCCATTAGCAGGTTTCTTGGTAGCCTTAATCTTCAATTTCCCACCAGAAATTGGTATCGGATTCATCTTGTTAGGTGCATGTCCTGGTGGTACTGCTTCTAATGTTATGACATTCCTTGCGAATGGTAACGTTCCGTTATCTGTATCTGCAACGACTGTTTCTACATTATTGGCTCCAGTATTAACACCTTTATTCGTTGTATTGTATGCAGGTGCCACATCTTCAATTGAAATTCAATTCATGCCGATGTTTATTTCTATCGTAAAAATCGTATTGGTACCAATCATCTTAGGTATCGTATTGAATTACTTCATTGGCTCTAAGATTGAACCTGTTAAATCTGTATGTCCTACAATTGCGGCTATTGCAGTATTGTTAATCTTGGCTGCTGTTACTGCGGTGAACCAAAAACAAATTGCTGAAACTGGTTTCATCATTTTCGTAGCGTGCTTAGTACAAAATGTGAGTGGTTATGTAGTAACGTACTTTGTATGTAAAGCATTGAGCATCGATGTTTCTTCTCGTCGCGCAATGCAAATCGAAGTGGCAATGCAAAATTCTGCATTATCCGTATCTTTAGCACTTAAACATTTTACTCCTCAAGCGGCAGTAGCAGGTGCAGTATTCTCTATCATTCATAACTTTACAGGATCTATCTTTGCAGGTATTTGCCGAAAACATGATGATCAAGAAAAATTAGAAAATGCTTAATCGTTAAGTCATCATCCTCATCTTTCAAATTTATATCCGAAATATGCATGTCTAATACATTATTTGGATATATTGAAAGATGAGGGTTTTCTTGTTTTCATTGACATTTTATAGGATAATTGATACAATATCTATATATCTGAATATGGATTTAATAGTAAAAGCTGAGACTGAAAGAAGTACTCTACAACTAACTTTTTAGCGAGAACCGATGGTGGGAGGGTTCAAGGATAGGTAGACGAAATGCATTCACGAGCTGACATTCCGATTATAGGTAGGTTTGTCCGGTGACGCGCCGTTATGCGATGAGTGGGTACTACATTGGTACCTAACAGAGTGGAACCGCGGACCATCGTCTCTGTATGAGATGAGGGGTCTTTTTTATTTTACGAAGATGGAGGCATCGGTAACGATGAGAGAAATTACAGTTTATAATACTATGACGCGCCAAAAAGAGGTGTTCAACCCTGTAACACCAGGTGAGGCAAAGATGTACGTATGTGGTGTTACACCATATAACCATCCTCACATTGGCAATGCACGTCCATTTGTAACTTGGGACGTAATTCGTCGCTATATGAAACATGTAGGCTATAAAGTAACTTATGTACAAAACTTTACTGATGTGGATGACAAAATCATCAATACATCCAATGGTGAAGGCGTATCTTGGGATACTATTGCAAATCGTTATATCGACAGCTATTTCGAAGTAATGGATGCCCTTGGTGTACAACGTGCTGATATTTATCCTCGTGTTTCTACACATATCGAAGACATTATTGCTATGATCTCTACATTGATTGAAAAAGGCTATGCCTATGAACTCGATGGTGATGTATATTATAGCGTTGATAAATTTGAACATTATGGCGAGTTATCTGGTCGTACCTTAGATGATATGGAAGCTGGTGCTCGTATCGAAGTTGATGGTCGTAAGAAAAATCCTATGGACTTTGCATTATGGAAAGCTGCAAAACCAGGCGAACCATATTGGGAAAGCCCTTGGGGTAATGGCCGTCCAGGTTGGCATATTGAATGTTCTGCCATGAGCCAAAAGTACTTAGGTACAGAATTTGACTTCCATGGTGGTGGTAGTGATTTGATCTTCCCACATCATGAAAATGAAATTGCTCAATCTGAAGGCTGCTCCGGTCAACATCCATCTGTACGCTATTGGTTACACAATGGTTTCATCACTATTAATTCTGAAAAAATGTCTAAATCATTGAATAACTTCTTCTTGGTAAAAGATATTTTAGAACAATATAGTCCAGATGCGTTACGTTACTTCTTGTTAAGTACACATTATCGTAGTCCATTAGATTTCTCTGATGAACGTTTAGAAGAAGCAAATAAATCTTTAGAACGTTTAAGCACTGCTATTGAAAATCTATTGTACCTTGAAAAATGTGAACCAGGTCCTTGTGATGAGGCTCAACGCTTATTAGAAAAAGCTAAAGAGTATGAAGAAGAATTCGAAGCAGCAATGAGTGATGATTTCAATACTGCTTTAGCTACATCTAGCATGTTTGGTCTTGCTAAAGAAATCAACATCTATTACCAAGCTGTGACAGGCCGTGAAGGCGTTGTTTGCCAAGAAGCAATTGCTGAGGTTAAACGTATCTTCAAGTTCATGACAGAGGTTATTGGTATTCTTGAAAAAGCATGGGAAGGTAACACAGGTGCCAATGCTGCTGAATATGAAGAATTAATGCAAGTTATCTTGTCTGTACGTCAAGCGTGTCGTGATCAAAAACAATGGGCATTAGCTGATTGTATCCGCGATCGTTTGGCTGAAATCGGTATTACTATTGAGGATTCCCCTCAAGGTGCACGGTGGAAAAAACGTGAAGTTTAAACAATTTCAATTCTTAAAGAATGAAGCGATAAAAAAGTTGACGGCTCTTGAACAAGAGCCGCTTCGTTTGCGTAAAAGAACTATAGAGGAATGCCTTAGTACAGATGCAGTTATGCTTGCCTATATTGGTGATGCCGTATACTCCATGTATGTGCGTGAACGAGTGGTACAAATGAATATAACGAAGGTGCAAGTGTTGCACACAATTGTTACTGAGTTTATTTGCGCTAAGTCACAAGCGAAGGTATTGGTAGAAATAGAGGATACTTTTACAGAACAAGAACAAGCTATTGCACGACGTGCTAGAAATAGTAATGTGAATGTACCAAAAAGCAGTTCAGTTCAAGAATATCGTAGTAGTACGGCCTTTGAAGCAGTACTGGGATTTCTTTATGAAACGCGTCAAGATGAGCGATTACAAGATGTTATGAAGCAAGCCTTTTCAATAACTCTACGAGGTATGTAGTATGGATAATTATATTGTAGGTCGTAATGCAGTTAAAGAGGCCCTTAGAAGCGGCCGCTCTATTCAACGCATTTTGGTCAGTGAAGATAAGGTTAAAACTGGTCTAGCTGATATTGTTGGTCTTGCTAAATCTCAAGGTATTGAAGTGCGTCCAACGCCTATCAAACAAATGAATAAATATGATTTAGAGGTACCACATCAAGGTGTTATAGCTCTTGTTTCTGCCGTTCAATTTAAAGAACTAGGTGAAGTGCTACAAGAGACGAATCATGAAGTACCTTTGCTTATTTTGACGGATGGCGTTGAGGATCCTCATAACATGGGGGCTATCATCCGTACTGCTGAATGTGTGGGGGCTACGGCTGTTCTCATTCCTAAGCGTCATAATGCTCCTATTAATGCGACAGTAGCTAAAACATCAGCCGGTGCTATTGAACAAATTCCACTAGTACAGGTTGGAAATGTAGCTCAAACCATTAAACAACTCCAAAAACAAGGCTTTTGGGTTATGGGCGCTCATATGGAAGGGGATCGCACTTTATATGAGGCAGATATGACAATTCCTACTGTTATCGTCATTGGTAACGAAGGAAAGGGCATTAGCCGCGTTGTGAAAGAGGCTTGTGATTTCCTCGTTACCATTCCTATGTATGGCAATTTAAATTCTTTGAATGCATCTGTGGCTGCTGCTGTTCTTATGTATGAAGCTGTGCGTCAGCGCCAAGCGAAATAATTATGCTAAAAGATATTTTAATTGTAGATGGATATAATGTGATATTCGCCTGGACTCATCTAAAGAAACTCGCTCATGAATCATTAGAACATGCCCGTATGGAGCTTCGAGATAGATTGTTGAATTACGGAAAATTCAAGGGTTATGAAGTTATCCTTGTATTTGATGGTAAATATACAAAATCTGGCGGTTCTGTAGAGGCTATTACGAGTGGATTCCTCGAAGTGTATACTGAGGACGGGGAAACGGCGGATTCCTTTATTGAGCGAGAGGTATTTTTGCGAAAAGGTAAATACACCAATGTATATGTTGTGACCTCTGATGGAGCTGAACAAAATCAAATTCTTGGATCTGGGGGCTTACGTATTCCAGCTCGAGAATTGCAAAATATGATTCGCATAGCTAAGGAAGAGGAACGACTACAATACGCTCATGAACATCGACGAGATCAATTTAGCTTGCGACGTAATGAAGTAGGAGGGTTATTATCACCCGAAGTAGCTGAAAAGCTAGAGAAATTACGGCGTGGCCATTGATAGTTGAAAATCACATATAGTTCCAGTATAATGAATATATTGGTTTTTCTGCTCAATTGTAAGGAGGAGCATATGAACAGCATTCATACACGCAAGTCCGATTACAATTTCAAAGAAATGACTGATGAGCAAGTTGTGGTCATAGCTCAAGAAGAGCAAAATGAGTTTGCAATCGATTATATTGTTAATAAATATAAAAACTTTGTTCGTGCAAAGGCGCGCTCTTACTTTTTAGTAGGCGCAGATCGTGAAGACATCATTCAAGAAGGGATGATTGGTCTTTATAAGGCTACGCGGGATTTTAAACATGATAAATTGGCGTCCTTTAGAGCTTTTGCGGAGCTTTGTATAACTAGACAGATTATTACGGCTATTAAGTCGGCTACTAGACAAAAACATGCGCCTTTAAATTCCTATGTATCTTTAAATAAACCAGTTTATACAGAGGAATCAGAGCGTACATTGATCGAGATGCTATCTTCAGCAAAGGTTACCAATCCTGAGGATCTTATTATCAGCCAAGAGGAATTGGATGATATTGAGCGCAATATTGGTCATATTTTAAGTGAACTCGAGTGGGAGGTCTTGGAAGGATATCTAGACGGACGTTCTTACCAAGAAATGGCTGAGGTCACTGATCGCAGTGTCAAATCTATAGACAATGCGTTGCAAAGGGTTAAACGTAAATTAGAGAAGTATTTAGAACATCGGGTTTTGGATTCTCCAAGAACCACACAGGAAGGATGACAGTCGTGACAAATTTCTTAATGATTGTAGAACTTATTGTATCTATTTTATTAATCGTAGTAGTTGTTGCACAAGAGAGTAAAAACGCAGGCATGGGCGGTGCTGTATCTGGTGCGGCAGACTCTTCTTTTGGTGGTAAGCAACGCGGTTTAGACGCTTTCTTATCTAAATGTACGATTATATTGGGGATTATCTTTGCTGTGTTGAGCTTAGTGTTAGGGGCAATGATTAATCAATTCTAATGATGAAAGCCTGCTTTGCAGGCTTTTTCTTTTTATCAAATGAGGAGGTGAAAATTTGAAGAAGAAAGTATTAGACTTTTATAAATCTATACAACCACATGCATATCATATTGAAGATGCTGCCATGGATAACCACATCCGTGGTGGTAAAGATCTTGAGATGTTTATTCGTTCTGCAAAAATGCTTGCTCGAGAAGGGGTATTAATATCTTCACGACCTGATGTATATCAATATGCAGAGCAACAACATGAAGAATATGAAGGTATTTATAAGGGCTATCGTAAGTCTTTTGGCTTTGTCATTATGCCTGAAGATGAAGATATATATGTAGCAGAACAAAATAAAGGTACTGCCATGCATAATGACAAGGTTCGTGTTCGCGTCGTACCTTCTAATTATACAAAGCATAAACGAGAAGGCATTATCGTTGATGTTATTGAACGAGCTAATGAAACCGTAGTGGGTACTTATGACCGACAACAACACTTTGGCTTTGTTATCCCTGATGATGAGCGAATTGGGACTGATATCTTTGTAGATTTAAAAAATACATTAGATGCTCGTAGTGGCGCAAAGGTATTAGTGAAAATTACTAAATGGCCTGAAGGGGATAAAAAGCCAGAAGGTGTTATTACTGAAATTCTTGGTTATAAGGGCGATGTAGGTCTTGATATTAACTGCATCATGGCTAATCATAAGATTCCATTTAACTTCCCCGATGATGTTATCAAAGCGAGCAAGAAAATTGATACCTTTATTCATGAAGACCCTGCCCGCTGGGATCTTCGTAATTTACAAATGGTCACTATCGATGGGGAAGATGCAAAAGATTTAGACGATGCTGTGAGTGGCCGAAAATTACCAAATGGTAATTATGAGTTAGGTGTACATATTGCAGATGTGAGTCATTATGTAGTATCTGGACAGGCTATTGATAATGAGGCCTATAAACGCGGTACATCTGTGTATTTAGTAGATCGTGTAGTACCGATGTTACCTGAGGTCCTATCTAACGGCATTTGTAGTTTAAATGCTCATGAAGACCGTTATGCTATGACGTGTATGATGGAAATAGATAAATATGGTAAGGTTGTAAATTATCGTATTCGTCCATCTATTATCCATGTAGGACGTCGCTGCAGCTATAAGGAAGTTTATAAAGCGCTTGAAGAAAATATTATTCCTGACGATTTAGTAGATTTTATACCTATGCTTCGCGATTTAGCTGAGATTTCAAAGATTTTAAATCGAATGCGTCGTCGTAGAGGTGCTTTAGATTTTGATTTTCCTGAATATAAAGTATTACTCGATCATGATGGTACACCGTTACGTATTGTAAAACGAGATCGTACCATGGCAGAACGACTTATCGAAGAATGTATGCTCATCGCCAATGAAACAGTGGCGACACACTTAAAGAATACGCATCGTACATCGGTATATCGTATTCACGAGAACCCAAGTGAAGAAAAGTTAGATTTATTCCAAAAGGTATTAAATTACTTGGGGCAAAATCTCGTCCTTAGTGCTGATGGTGTAACACCAAGAGATTTCCAAAAAATCTTAGATGTAGTAAAGGGTCAAGATATTGAGCAAGTAGCTCAAATTATGACCTTGCGTTCTATGCAACAGGCTAAATATAGTATTAACAATGTAGGACACTTTGGCTTAGCATCTGCATGTTATACGCATTTTACATCTCCTATTAGACGATATCCAGACTTAATGGTTCATCGCCTTTTAAAAGCTGATATGCATTGGAAAAATGGTTATTCTAAACGGGATGTAGAGGAAGCATTCTTAGCTGGAGCTGTTGAACATTCTTCTATACAGGAGCAAGTAGCTACTGAGG
>ERZ773246.736-NODE-736-length-12762-cov-29.7187_pt1 | contig 12762 bp, 5 predicted proteins | sample MGYA00580519_ERZ773246 | MGnify/ENA primary metagenome ERZ773246 (study PRJEB29015, sample SAMEA2738153) | human oral metagenome | biome: human oral; feature: human-associated habitat; material: saliva | place: China | collected 2246 ...
CTCAAGACATTCCTATGAATGTAGATATGGATAAGGTTATCGACGTAGACCTCGATGTAAACGGTGAAACCGTAACGGTCAGCTCTGTATTGCTCGGTGTACCGCACACAGAGGTGTTCATCGACGATATTACAAAAGCACCGGTAACAACACAAGGGCCTATCCTTGAAAAGCACGATGTATTCCCATCCAATACAAATGTTAACTACATCGAGGTAGTAAACGACAAGCATATCAAGGTCCGCACTTGGGAACGCGGCGCAGGTGCTACATTAGCATGTGGTACAGGCTCTTGCGCCTCTGCGGTTATGTCCTTTGAAAAAGGCTTAACAGGCCGCGAAGTAGATGTAGAACTCTATTTAGGAACATTACATATTTCATACTTGGAGGATGGCACGGTGCTCATGACAGGCCCGGCTGAGGAAGTCTTCGAAACAGAACTTCCTATCGACTAAGATGAAGTGGTTACAACTCATATTAAATACGTTCCTAAAATACCAACAAGGCCGTACGCTCATGCCGAGTAATGTAGAGCCGCTCATAGGCTTACTCGCATCCATCCTTGTCATCATCATAGCACTCGCTAACGGCATTGCTATCGGCTTCGCCTTAATTGCAGTATGGTGTATTATGGCTTTTGTATTTTATCGCAAAGGATATCAACCAAAGGAGCTGTTACACCTATCGTGGACAGGTGCTAAAACGTCCATCGTAGTGATGCAAATCTTCCTCCTTATCGGTTGGCTCATCGCCATGTGGCAAGCTGCAGGCGTTATCCCTATGATTATCGCTACGGGCATCGATTTAATTAGCCCCTCTATCTTCATTGCCTCCACCTTCTTATTAACTGCCTTAGTGAGCATGCTATTAGGCACAGCACTAGGAACCGTGGGTACCATGGGTATCGTGCTCATCACGATGGCAAGGGCTGGCAATATTCCAGAGGATATCGTAGCAGGCGCTATTATAGCGGGTGCGTACTTTGGGGATAGGAATGGTCCTTTATCCTCTAGTGCCTCTCTCGTAGCGGCTTTAACGCATACAAAGGTACCAACCAATATTCCTATTATGTTTAAGGATGGTCTGCCAGCACTTGTGATTTCCACAGTGCTGTATCTATTACTATCTCAATGGTTCCCGCTTAACTATGCTAATAGCTTGCTGTCCGATACAATCCACTTTGTGTTCAACATCGATTGGACCTTATGGATTCCAGTGATTATCGTCATCGGTCTATTGCCTTTGAAAGTATCTATCCGATGGCCTATCGGCCTCAGTGCATTAGCAGCAGCAATTCTAGCTTATACAAATCAAGGAACTACCCTTTCTGAACTAGGCTGGTATACCTTAACAGGCTTTGAACTACCACATTACAATCCACTAGCACATATCATTCACGGCGGTGGATTACAAACGATGTTCATCCCTACATTATCCATCTTTATGGCCACTGCCATTTCAGGTATGCTCGAAGGCGTTGGCTTCTGGAATGATGTTAGACAACTATTAGAACGAGCTAAAACGCGGAGCGATGTATTTGCTGCCAATGTAGGCCTCGCACTCTTAACCGGCGCTGTAGGTTGTAGTCAATCTATTGCAGTTGTGATGACACATTCTATTATGCGCATTACCTACGCAAAACGGGGTATTCAAGATGAAGATGTGATGCTCGACTTTGAAAACAGCGGCATCGTCATTGCCCCCTTACTACCATGGAACATCGCCGCTTACGTACCTGTAGTTATGATGGGTACTAGCATAGCAGGCTATATACCATTTGCTTTCTTCCTATATCTCGTTCCAATCATATATTGGTTGAGATTACGGAAGCAAGATCAACCAATCATACGCTAATTACAAGATTAGCCAATCATAGGCTAATTACAAGATCAACCAATCATACGCTAATTACAAAATCAGCTAATCATAGGCTAATTAATTTATCTTATCAAGGGGAATTTGTATGATTTACACCATTACCTTTAACCCAGCCCTCGATTATATCGTGCGCCTTGATCACCTCAAGACGGGCACTATCAATCGTACTACCCAAGAATACGTTCTTGGTGGCGGCAAGGGTATCAATGTATCTATCGTGCTCAACAACTTGGGCATGGATACTACGGCACTCGGTTTCATCGCCGGCTTTACAGGTGAAGAAATCGTAACGCAACTCAATAGCTTCGGCGTAAAAGAAGATTTCATTCGCCTCCGCCAAGGATTAACCCGCATCAATGTTAAGGTGAAAGCCTCTGATGAGGAAACAGAGATCAACGGCCGTGGTCCAATTATCTCGGACGACGAATTAAAAGCCCTCTACAAACAGCTCGATGCATTGACAGATAAGGATACACTAATCCTTGCAGGCAGTATTCCTTCTAGCTTACCTAGCGATATGTACGAGCTCATTATGGAGCGCTTACAACATAAAAACATTCGCATCGTCGTAGATGCTACAAAGGATTTACTTACACGCGTATTGCCATATAAACCGTTCTTGATTAAACCTAACAATCATGAACTTAGCGAAATCTTTGGCCGCCCCCTTTCTACAAAGGAGGACCTCGTAGAAGCAGCGAAAGCATTACAAGAGAAAGGCGCACAGCATGTGCTTATCTCTATGGCTGGTGATGGAGCTATCTTGGTCGCAGCTGATGGCACTGTATATACGAGCCCTGCCCCTAAGGGGACACTCGTAAACTCTGTAGGCGCCGGCGATTCCATGGTAGCAGGCTTTATTACAGGCTATGAAAAGACAGGTGATCTACAAGAGGCACTGTACTGGGGTATCTCCAGTGGCTCTGCCTCCGCTTACTCTGAAAACCTCGCTACACTGCCGGAAGTAGAAGCATTACTTTCACAAGTACGAGTTAACTAGTTTTACATTTTATTTGCATCAAGGAGTACATATATGCAAATCACTGATTTATTAAAACCTCAATCCGTCCTGCTAAATGCAGACCCTGTTACAAAGGCTGACGCTATTTATACCTTAGGCGAGTTAATGGAAAAAGGCGGCAACCTCATCGACAAAGGTGAGTACTTAGCAGCCGTGTTCGCTCGTGAAGAATCTGGCTCTACTGGCCTTGGCGACGGCATCGCTACACCGCATGCTAAATCCGCAGGCGTAAAAGAAGCAGGCCTAGCAGCTATGGTTGTGCCTCACGGCGTAGACTTCGAAGCACTCGACGGTCAACCATCTCGTTTATTCTTCATGATCGCTGCACCAGAAGGCGCAGCTGACACTCATGTAGAGGTATTGAGTCAATTAGCTATGATGGTTATCGACCCTGATTTCAAAGAAGCCCTCATTGCTGCTCCAACAGTAGAACGCTTCTTGGAACTCATAACAGCTAAAGAACAAGGTAACTTTGATCCATCCGTGGAAGGTTTCATCAGAACGGCAGAACCGCAAACAGAAGACGCTAAAGCATCTGATGCTAGCACAGCAGCTGTAGCGGCTGGAACGGCTGCAGCAGTTGAAAAAGTCACTGTAGAGAACCCACATTACGATGTACTAGCTGTAACTGGTTGCCCTACTGGTATTGCTCATACCTACATGGCTGCAGAATCTTTAGAACGAAAAGCCAAAGAAATGGGTATTTCCTTGAAGGTTGAGAAAAATGGTGCTTCTGGTGTTAAAGATGCGCTTACAGCAGAAGAAATCGCTCATGCTAAATGCATCATCGTCGCTTCTGACCGCCAAGTAGAAATGGCGCGTTTTAATGGCAAGCCTATGATTCAAACAAAGGTTGCGAACGGTATCAATAAAGCAGAGGAACTATTAACAGAAGCAATGGCCGGCACAGCAGCTGTATACCAAGCATCTGCAGCAGACCGTGAAGCTGCTGAAATCGCTGCTAGCGCATCTGACAGCGTAGGTCGTCAAATCTACAAACACTTGATGAACGGCGTATCTCACATGTTGCCATTCGTTATTGGTGGCGGTATCTTGATTGCCCTTGCGTTCCTATTCGACACATTAGATCCTGTGAATCCTAAGAACTTTGGCTCCGGCAATCCTCTTTCTGCATTCTTAATGCAAATTGGTGGTGCTTCCTTTGGCTTCATGTTACCAGTATTGGCTGGTTACATCGCTATGAGTATTGCTGACCGCCCAGGTCTTGTAGCTGGTTTCGTTGGCGGCTTATTGGCTAACCAAGGCGGTTCTGGTTTCCTTGGCGCATTAATTGCCGGCTTTGCAGCAGGTTATTTAGTATTATTAGTTAAGAAATTAGTATCTGGTTTGCCTCAAGCTTTAGAAGGTACAAAACCAGTCCTCTTCTACCCTGTACTAGGCGTATTGTTCATAGGTTTAGCTATAACCTTCGTAATTAACCCTCCAGTATCTGCGCTTAACCACTGGTTAATGGACTCCTTACAATCTATGGGTACGACTAGCCGCGTATTGTTGGGTCTCATCTTTGGTGCTATGATGTCCGTTGATATGGGCGGTCCTGTAAACAAAGCAGCTTACGTTATCGGTACTGGCGCACTGGCTACTGGCGAATATGGTATCATGGCTGCTGTCATGGCAGGTGGCATGGTTCCTCCATTGGCAATCGCTCTTTGTACTACATTCTTCCCTAGCCGCTTCACAGAGGCTGAACGCAAATCTGGTATCACAAACTACATCATGGGTCTTTCCTTCATCACAGAAGGCGCTATCCCATTTGCAGCTGCCGATCCAGTTCGCGTATTGCCAGCTTGCATCATCGGTGCTGGTACAGCTGGTGCGTTATCCATGTTCTTCGAATGTACACTACGCGCTCCACACGGCGGTATCTTCGTAGTACCTACAATCGGTAACCCACTTCTCTACCTTGCATCCATCGCAATCGGTTCCGTTGTGGCTTGCTTCATCTTGGCACTTGTAAAACCAAGCTTGAAAAAATAATTGTAAAAGCTAGTTAATACTAGTACATATGACAAAAGGACTAGAACCCTAGAGTTCTAGTCCTTTTCTTATATACCCTCCCTATGCCAATAGTGACATAGGGGGGGTAATCATAGCTTATACCTTTTACGGACCTATAAAATTTACATTTTTATAGTTTTTTACTGATAAAACTATGTATCTTATTTAGATTTTTGCTCTAAAAGCTGTTGTACGAGAGCTTCTAATCTATCTACGCGATTTTGAAGTTCTTGGTTTTCCTCTTTAAGTTCTTCCATTGCTTGGTTGTTTTTCTTAACGAGGTTTTCACCAGCACCTACACGCCATGTAGCGCCCATACCATACATTTGCTCTTCCTTCGCAATACCTACGGAAGCATTTAAGAACAATTTATCATTTGGTGCATAACCATACCCAAGCGCAAGCGCTTTTTCACCGTGATACAAGCCAACACCAGCCATGATTTGACCTTTTTCAGTACCATCTACATAGTAAGGTTTCAAGGAAGCCATAGCCGCACCCATAGCACCAACACGATCTACACGAGTCTTAGTGGATGCTAATTCGTTCATAGTGCCTTGTGTTGCATTATAAAGTTGGCTGCCGTTTACAGCATCAGTAGAAGTTGCAGAAACTTCACCAGGAGCAACGTTAGTAATTACACGTTCGTTACCTTTAGAACCAACGCTCACTGTATTCGCACGATCAGCTACAGAGCCTTGACCAAGAGCTACAGCATTATTAGCCGTTACAGATGTATTAGCGCCAAGAGCTGTAGCATTATCTGCCGTTGCCTTAGCATTTGTACCGATTGCAGTTGCATTCGTACCATTTGCTACAGAATCCTTACCAATTGCAATCGCACCTGTACCATTTGTAGTACCTGGTGTGATACCAGAATTAGCCATGTTTTGTTGGATTGCTGCTGCTGTAGAAGCTGCAGTATTCGCTGCAGTCGCAGAAGACTCAGCTTTAGTTGCAGAACTGTCGGCAGCCGTTGCACTGGACTCTGCTTTAGCTGCAGAACTATCAGCTGCCGTTGCACTAGATTCTGCTTTTGTAGCAGAGGAATCTGCTTTAGTTGCGGAAGAATCTGCTTTTGTGGCGGAGCTATCTGCGGCTGTTGCGCTAGACTCTGCTTTTGTAGCGGAAGAATCTGCCTTAGCTGCGGAGCTATCTGCTGCTGTTGCAGAGGATTCTGCTTTTGTAGCGGAAGAGTCAGCTTTTGTGGCAGAACTGTCTGCTGCTGTTGCACTGGATTCTGCTTTTGTAGCAGAAGAATCAGCCTTAGTTGCGGAGCTATCTGCTACTGTTGCAGAGGAATCTGCTTTAGTTGCGGAAGAATCTGCTTTTGTAGCAGAAGAATCAGCCTTAGTTGCGGAGCTATCTGCTGCTGTTGCAGAGGACTCTGCTTTTGTAGCGGAAGAATCAGCTTTTGTGGCAGAGCTGTCTGCTGCTGTTGCAGAGGATTCTGCTTTTGTAGCGGAGGAATCTGCTTTAGTTGCAGAGCTATCAGCTGCTGTTGCAGAGGATTCTGCTTTTGTAGCGGAGGAATCTGCTTTAGTTGAAGAGCTATCAGCTGCTGTTGCACTAGATTCTGCTTTTGTAGCAGAAGAGTCCGCTTTAATTGCAGAGCTATCTGCCTTTCTTGCAGAACTATCAGCTGCCGTTGCACTGGACGCTGCTTTCGTAGCAGAAGAATCTGCTTTTGTTGCGGAACTATCAGCTGCCGTTGCACTGGACTCAGCTTTCGCAGCAGAGAAATCCGCTTTAGTTGCTGCTTGATCTGCTTTTGTAGCACTAGATGCTGCGTTGTCTTCACTTACTTTTGCATTAGATGCAGACGTACTTGCTACTGTAGCAGAATAATCTGCTTTTGTTGCGGAGCTATCAGCTGCTGTTGCACTGGATTCTGCTTTAGTTGCTGCTTGATCTGCTTTTGTAGCACTAGATTCTGCGTTATCTTCACTTACTTTTGCATTGGATGCAGACGTACTTGCTGCTGTTGCGCTAGACTCAGCTTTCGTAGCGGAAGAGTCGGCCTTAGTTGCAGAACTATCAGCTGCCGTTGCGCTGGATTCTGCTTTTGTAGCAGAGGAATCCGCTTTAGTTGCTGAGCTATCTGCAGCTGTTGCACTGGATTCTGCTTTTGTAGCAGAGGAATCAGCTTTAGTTGCAGAGCTATCTGCTGCAGTTGCAGAGGACTCAGCTTTTGTAGCAGAAGATTCTGCTTTTGTTGCAGAGCTATCAGCTGCTGTTGCACTGGACTCCGCTTTCGTAGCAGAAGAGTCTGCTTTAGTTGCAGAACTATCCGCTGCTGTTGCAGAAGATTCTGCTTTTGTTGCTGCTTGATCTGCTTTTGTAGCACTAGATGCTGCGTTATCTTCGCTTACTTTTGCATTGGATGCAGACGTACTTGCTGCTGTAGCAGAAGACTCAGCTTTCGTAGCAGAGGAATCCGCTTTAGTTGCGGAGCTGTCAGCCGCTGTCGCAGAAGATTCTGCTTTTGTAGCAGAAGATTCAGCTTTTGTAGCGGAAGAGTCGGCTTTAGTTGCGGAACTATCAGCTGCTGTTGCACTAGATTCAGCTTTTGTAGCGGAGGAATCTGCTTTTGTGGCAGAACTGTCTGCTGCTGTTGCGCTGGACTCAGCTTTTGTAGCGGAGGAATCTGCTTTTGTGGCAGAACTGTCTGCTGCTGTTGCGCTGGACTCAGCTTTCGTAGCAGAGGAATCCGCTTTAGTTGCGGAGCTGTCAGCCGCTGTTGCAGAGGATTCAGCTTTTGTAGCAGAAGAATCTGCTTTAGTTGCGGAACTATCAGCTGCTGTTGCGCTAGACGCTGCATTATCTTCGCTTACTTTTGCGTTAGATGCAGATGTGCTTGCTGCTGTTGCAGAAGAATCGGCTTTAGTCGCTGCTTGATCTGCTTTAGTTGCAGAGCTATCTGCTGCCGTTGCACTGGACTCTGCTTTAGTTGCGGAGGAGTTAGCTTTAGTAGCAGAGCTATCCGCTGCTGTTGCAGAGGATTCAGCTTTCGTAGCGGAGGAATCAGCCTTTGTTGCGGAGCTGTCTGCTGCTATAGCAGAGGATTCTGCTTTTATCGCGGAAGAATCTGCTTTAGTTGCAGCTTGATCAGCTTTTGTAGCACTAGATACTGCGTTGTCTTCGCTTACTTTTGCATTAGATGCAGATGTACTTGCCGCTGTAGCAGAGCTGTCAGCTGCCGTTGCGCTAGATTCTGCTTTTGTAGCAGAGCTATCTGCAGCTGTTGCACTAGAAGCTGCATTATCTTCACTTACTTTTGCATTGGATGCAGATGTGCTTGCCGCTGTTGCACTGGACTCAGCTTTTGTAGCAGAGGAATCTGCCTTTGTTGCGGAGCTATCAGCTTTAGTAGCAGAGCTATCTGCTGCCGTTGCACTAGATGCTGCATTATCTTCGCTTACTTTTGCATTGGATGCAGATGTGCTTGCTGCTGTTGCACTGGACTCAGCTTTTGTAGCAGAGGAATCTGCCTTTGTTGCGGAGCTATCAGCTTTAGTAGCAGAGCTATCTGCAGCTGTTGCACTAGATGCTGCGTTGTCTTCGCTTACTTTTGCATTAGACGCAGACGTGCTTGCTGCCGTTGCAGAGGATTCTGCTTTTGTTGCAGAAGAATCCGCCTTAGTAGCGGAGGAGTCTGCTTTAGTAGCAGAGCTATCTGCAGCTGTTGCGCTAGAAGCTGCTTTATCTTCACTTACTTTTGCATTAGACGCAGACGTGCTTGCTGCCGTCGCAGAGGATTCTGCTTTTGTTGCAGAAGAATCGGCCTTTGTTGCAGAGCTTTCAGCTTTAGTAGCAGAAGAAGCTGCTTTTGTTGCACTTGCAACTGCATTGTCCTCACTTACTTTTGCATTGGATGCAGATGTACTTGCTGCAGTTGCAGAGGATTCAGCTTTTGTTGCAGAAGAGTCTGCCTTTGTTGCGGAGCTATCAGCTTTGGTAGCAGAGCTATCAGCTGCTGTTGCACTGGATGCTGCATTATCTTCGCTTACTTTTGCATTGGATGCAGATGTGCTTGCCGCTGTTGCAGAGGATTCTGCTTTTGTTGCGGAAGAATCAGCCTTAGTAGCAGAGCTATCTGCTGCAGTTGCACTAGATGCCGCTTTATCTTCACTTACTTTTGCATTAGATGCAGAAGTGCTTGCCGCTGTTGCAGAGGATTCTGCTTTTGTTGCGGAAGAATCAGCCTTAGTGGCAGAGCTTTCAGCTTTAGTCGCGCTGGAGTCTGCTTTTGTAGCAGATGCAGCAGCATTATCTTCACTTACTTTTGCGTTAGATGCAGATGTGCTTGCCACTGTTGCAGAAGATTCTGCCTTAGTTGCGGAAGAATCTGCTTTCGTAGCTGCTTGATCAGCTTTTGTAGCACTAGATGCTGCGTTGTCTTCACTTACTCTTGCATTGGATGCAGATGTACTTGCTGCTGTAGCAGAGGATTCTGCTTTTGTTGCAGAAGAGTCTGCCTTTGTTGCGGAGCTATCTGCAGCTGTTGCGCTAGAAGCTGCTTTATCTTCACTAACTTTTGCATTAGATGCAGATGTACTTGCTACTGTTGCAGAGGATTCTGCTTTAGTTGCGGAAGAATCTGCTTTAGTAGCTGCTTGATCAGCTTTTGTTGCAGAGCTTTCAGACTTAGTAGCAGAAGACGCTGCTTTTGCTGCACTTGCAGCAGCATTATCTTCACTTACTTTTGCAGTAGATGCAGACGTGCTTGCTGCCGTCGCAGAAGATTCTGCCTTAGTCGCAGAAGAGTCGGCTTTTGTGGCACTAGAATCAGCTTTTGCTGCAGAGCTTTCAGATTTAGTAGCAGAGGAAGCTGCTTTTGTTGCACTTGCAGCAGCATTATCTTCACTAACTTTTGCATTAGATGCAGATGTACTTGCTGCCGTCGCAGAGGATTCTGCCTTAGTCGCAGAAGAATCGGCTTTTGTAGCTGCTTGATCAGCTTTCGTAGCAGAGGATTCTGCTTTAGTTGCGGAAGAATCTGCTTTTGTTGCAGAAGATGCTGCCTTTGTAGCGGAGCTATCTGCTGCTTTAGCACTTGTAGATGCTGCTGTTGCAGAATTTGCTGCTTTTGTGGCAGAGGAATCTGCTGCTTTAGCACTTGTAGATGCTGCTGTTGCAGAATTTGCTGCTTTTGTAGCAGAGGAATCAGCCGCTTGAGCACTATTAGATGCAGCAGTAGCACTTGTGGATGCTACTGTAGCAGAAGACTCAGCTTTCGTAGCGCTAGAGTCAGCCTTTGTAGCAGAGCTAGCCGCGGAAGAAGCTGCCGCTTTGGCAGAAGATAAAGAAGAAGAGATTTCAGCTTTTGCTGCATTATATCCAGCAGCAGTAGAGTTAGCTGTAGCAACAGCTGCAGTCGCTTTAGTTTCTGCATCAGTAGCCTTTGTTAAAGCACTAGATGCTACAGTAGCCGTACTTTCAACAGCTTGAACTACTGCATGTAGTTGAGATCCGTTAACTGCGTCTGTAGATGTAGCAGATACAGTACCTGCTGCTACATTTGTAATTGTACGTTTTTTACTAGCGGAGCCAATAGAAACAGTACCATTTGCAGTACCGCCTGCTAAGGTATAGCTTTTACCAGCAACAGTCATTGTACTTGTACTATTAGCTGCACTAGTTTCAGATTGTGCACCTAAAGCAACACTACCTTCATGATTTGCTTTTGCACCCCTACCTAATGCAGTACCTAAACCTACAGTAGAGGAGGCACCATCGCCAATAACAACACTAGTACCACCTGTTGCGGTAGCAGAATTACCAATTGCTACAGATGTATAGCCAGTAACATTAGCACCATAACCAATAGCTACAGTCCCTGTGTTACCAGCTTTAGAGTCATAACCAATAGCTATAGCCGCTGAATCAGAGGAAGTTGCATTTGTACCTACAGCGATAGAATTAGAAGACTTTGCTTGAGTGTTTTTACCTAATGCTACTGCACTCTCACCAGTACTTTGAGTATCAGAACCAATGGCAATTGCATTATTTTTATTAGCGACACCACCACTTGCAGCAAATGTATTTTCCCCTGTTGCAACACCGCCGCTCGCAGCAAATGCATTATCACCATTAGCCGCAGTAACATCCGTTCCACCTAAAGCAACGGCACGATTTCCTGTTGCACTAACCCAACCTAATGCAACGGCACCTTGACCATTTGTTTCACCACCACCAATAGCAACTGAGGAAGATCCTTTAGCATTGCTATGTGCACCAACAGCAACAGTTGCAACGTTACCGTTAGCACTAGTTACATCACCATTTTTCAAACCAATAGCTAAACCTTGTGTACTATGAAAAGCAACACCTGAATTGCCATCGCTGAATCCAGCTCGATTCCCGCTACCACTAACAGCATGTACATCATGTACAGCAGTAGTCATAGCCAATGTCGCCAAAATACTAGCCACCACAATTTTCTTTTTCCCTGTAGTATTTTTAGCCATTTCAGATACAACTACGTAACATTGTTTAGATTTGCTCCAAATAACTTTAAAAATCTTATTCATACTAACGTTCTACTCCTAATTTCTCAATTAACATTTGATATGTTCTAATATTGTCATTATGTAGCGGTGATAAAGAATCTATTAGTTCTTTATTCCGTTTTACATGTGTTTCAAAATCAGTATCATAGCTTTTAATTGCATTGATCAACTGACGTGCCCCATCATAAGCATCGAATTCTTCGTAGTAATAACCGATGTGTTTAGCTTTCAGCATCGGAGAGTTATGCACCAATGGATAGTTGCCATATAGCGCCTCATAGTACACGTAATTCAATGCATTTTCCCACTGAAAGGACAGAACCACATCTGTATACTCAGCCAAAAAGTTTGGTGTAATATGACGCGTTTCCACAGTCATAACCGTATCTTTTACAGCACTTGTATAACCAATGTAGTTAAAGATAGCATCTTCATCCTTTTTGTCATATGTATTGCATAGATAGATATGTTTTACCAGTTCAGGATGATGGCGATACGCTTCTTCACCGATCAAGATTGGAATCATGCAGTTTTTCAAAACCGATATATTAGGCTCTAACACGGATACACGGGCACCATTCTTTGTGATATGCTCTCGTTCATATCCAAAGGGATGTTTCTCTTTCAGGGCCTCAATCTTATCGTCTAAGAAAATGGGGTGCCATAAGTGAGGTGCCTCATAAACAGGGGCTTTCGTCATAATTTCTAAATAACAACGATTGGTTTTGATGTGCTGTGGAATCATCCATATAGCATCATATTTTGTGCCGTTGAAAGCACGAGCCCCCGGTTTATCGTGGACCATTTTTTCCATGTCTGAGATAAAGTCATTACCCATTCGGTAAGAAACGATCTTAGCGCCCCGTTTCCGATACTCTTTTTCTATGTGCGGCTCTAAGGTCAATGTACCTTCGATTAGAATATCTGTCTTATCTACGACTTCATCTGTGTGAAAGACGTCTACCCCCATCAAGTCTAGCTGTAGATTGTCTGAGATATTCGCCTTATCATTACCCCAAAAAACAAAATAAACAGATTCGACGCCGTCAATCTGTTCTAAACATTGTTTCAAGAAGTACATATTCTGACCGGCACCATTAGACCAAATATGGTTATATGATTTTCCCCAGAAAAAAGTAATTCCTATATTGATGATAATCCCCCTCTCCTATGTTATTTCTCAAACTATTAAATTATTCATTGTAAGCAATTATATCATCTTATTTTCATTTGGAATAATTCCATTTCTACATCTATCAATGCGTTATGAATATGCATAAACAAAGGTTTTCTAGCACTTCTCGATTATTTACATTCAATTTTCAATATTAT
>ERZ773246.737-NODE-737-length-12753-cov-3.19145_pt1 | contig 12753 bp, 8 predicted proteins | sample MGYA00580519_ERZ773246 | MGnify/ENA primary metagenome ERZ773246 (study PRJEB29015, sample SAMEA2738153) | human oral metagenome | biome: human oral; feature: human-associated habitat; material: saliva | place: China | collected 2246 ...
ATCAGCGAAGATGATATTCAGGTTGCCATTCGTGACGTTGACGTTAACGATGATGAGCTTTCTGATCTGTACGATTCGCTGCGCGTTAAAGGTGTAGAGATTACTACCGCATCTGAAGCAACCGTTTCTTTCGCCATTGAAGATGACGCCGTAGAGGATGATTTTTCATCCGATGATGACTTGGATGACTCATCTGATTTTGAAGATGAAGATGATGAAGATTTTGATGCCGTAAATGAGGCACGTGAGGTCAAAGAGGCACTACGCTCTGTTTCTAAGGCAAAAGTCTCTAAGCCAAAACGTTCTTCTCGCGCTCGTGCTCGTCGCTCAGATACCACCACGGTTATGCTTACCGGCGATCCTGTCCGCATGTATCTTAAAGAGATTGGTAAGGTAGACCTGCTTACTGCATCAGAAGAGGTTCACCTTGCTATGAAGATTGAGGCAGGTACTGCGGCTTCCCAGAAGCTGGAGGACTTTGAGGATGGCCTCATCGAGCTCAACCGTGCAGAGCAGCGCCGCCTCATGCGTATTGAGTCCGTAGGACTTGACGCTAAGCAGCAGCTTATCTCTGCAAACCTTCGTCTTGTTGTCTCAATTGCTAAGCGTTATGTTGGCCGTGGCATGCTGTTCCTCGATCTTATCCAGGAAGGTAACCTGGGCCTTATTCGTGCTGTCGAGAAGTTCGACTACACCAAGGGCTTTAAGTTCTCAACATATGCTACATGGTGGATTCGCCAGGCAATTACCCGTGCTATTGCGGACCAAGCTCGTACCATTCGTATTCCTGTTCACATGGTAGAGACCATCAATAAGCTTATCCGTGTTCAGCGTCAGCTTCTGCAAGATCTTGGTAGAGATCCTTCTCCAGAAGAGATTGGCGCAGAAATGGGCATGTCTCCTGATCGCGTCCGCGAGATTCAGAAGATTAGCCAGGAGCCCGTCTCTCTTGAGACGCCTATTGGTGAAGAAGAAGATTCCCAGCTTGGAGACTTTATTGAGGACTCTTCAGCTGTTGCTCCACCAGATGCTGCTTCTGATTCAATGCTTCGTGAGCAGCTTGAGCAGGTTCTTGACGGCCTTGCTGATCGTGAGCGTAAGGTTATTAAGTTCCGCTTTGGTCTTGAGGACGGTCATCCTCGTACCCTTGAAGAGGTAGGCAAGGAGTTTGGCGTTACGCGTGAGCGTATTCGTCAGATTGAGTCCAAGACCTTGGCAAAGCTTCGTCATCCTTCTAGGTCCGGTCGTCTTAAGGACTACATGGAGGAGTAGCTTCTTGGTTTAGCTGTGTGAGATTGTGTAAGAGGAATTTGAATAAATTTTTTCTAAATAATGCTTGCATGGTTTGGAATGTCTCTCTATACTTAAACACCGCTGAGAAGCACACATATTCCCCGATGGCGCAGCGGTAGCGCAGCTGACTGTTAATCAGCGTGTCGCAGGTTCAAATCCTGCTCGGGGAGCCAGAATTTTCAAGACCAGGCAATGCCTGGTCTTTTTTTGTTTAAAGAACCGTTCTGCTTTTCTCGCATCACCAGTAGATTTTTATTCACAGATTTGAAGATGACGACTTTCTCGACAATTTGGTCATTTGACCGATTTTTCTTTATTTATCCTCAAAAACTTCAAAATTGACACCGTAAAAGGTACAAAACATAACGCTTACGGTATTTCTGCAACCGTTGAGCGACATCTCACAAAGAGCTGTGATGAGATTTGTTAACGTACTCATTAAGGTCAGTGTTATGCAAAAGGCATAACAAATGAGAAAGGTCACTACTATGGATGTGTCTCGTCGCAGTTTTCTAAAGTTCTGTGGTCTAGGCGTTCTTAGCGTTGGTGGATCTAGCGTTCTTGCAGCTTGCGCACCTAGCGAGAAAAAAGAGGAAGGCGCTAAAGATGCAAAGGTAGAGAACAAGGATAAGCCTGTTGTCTTCTTCAACCGTCAGCCTTCTAACAGCTCAACTGGTGAGCTTGATACAAACACTCTTAACTTCAACAAAGACACCTATTACGTTGGCTTTGATGCAGTTCAGGGTGCAGAGCTCCAGGGCCAGATGGTTCTTGATTACATCAAGGCTCACGCAGCTGAGCTTGATCGCAACAAGGATGGCATCATTGGTTACGTTCTTGCAATTGGTGACATTGGTCACAACGACTCTATCGCTCGTACTCGTGGTGTCCGTAAGGCACTTGGTACTGGCATTGAGAAGGACGGCAAGATTATTTCTGATCCAGTAGGCACCAACACCGATGGTTCCGCTTCTGTTGTTCAGGACGGCAAGCTTGAGGTCGGCGGCAAGTCCTACACCATCCGTGAGCTTGCTTCTCAGGAGATGAAGAACACCGCTGGTGCAACATGGGATGCTGCAACCGCTGGTAACGCAATTGCTGCTTGGTCTTCTTCCTTCGGCGATCAGATTGATGTTGTTGTTTCCAACAACGACGGTATGGGTATGTCCATCTTCAACGCATGGTCAAAGGCTCAGAAGGTCCCAACCTTTGGTTACGACGCTAACTCTGACGCTGTTGCAGCTATTGCTGACGGCTATGCAGGCACCATTTCCCAGCACCCAGATGTTCAGGCTTACCTGACTCTCCGCCTGCTCCGCAACGCTCTTGACGGCGCTGACATCAACACCGGCATTGAGTCCGCAGACGACGCTGGCAACAAGATTGACTCCAAGGACTACAAGTATGTTGCAGAGCAGCGTTCTTACTACGCTCTCAACCTCGCAGTTACCGCTGATAACTACAAGGACAACCTTGACGCAACCACTACTTACAAGGATGCTTCCGCTCAGCTGAGCGCAGACAAGCACCCAGAGAAGAAGGTTTGGCTCAATACCTACAACTCTGGCGACAACTTCCTTGGTTCAACCTATGTACCACTGCTCAAGAAGTATGCTCCACTGCTCAACCTCAACGTTGAGTTCATCGCAGGCGATGGCCAGACTGAGTCCAACATTACCAACCGTCTTGGCAACCCTGACGAGTACGATGCATTTGCATTCAACATGGTTAAGACCGACAACGGTTCTTCCTATACCCAGCTGCTTAAGTAATTAAGTAGTCGATAGCACGAAACAATACCGGAGGGGAGACACCTGCTCTCCTCCGGTGTTCTCGCGAATAAGCGCAATAACTTAGCGAGATAAGGGGTGATTACATGGCAGATACAGAAAACGATATCGTTCTAACAATTGATGGAATGAGCAAGTCCTTTGGACGTAACCGCGTTCTGGATCACATTTCAATGAACGTACGCCGTGGAACCGTTATGGGTCTTATGGGAGAGAACGGCGCAGGCAAATCTACCATGATGAAGTGCCTGTTTGGTACGTATCAAAAAGATGAAGGCAAGATATTTCTTGACGGCAAAGAGGTTAATTTCTCTGGACCAAAAGACGCACTTGAGAATGGCGTCGCTATGGTTCACCAGGAGCTTAACCAGTGCCTTGATAGAAATGTTGTAGATAACTTGTTCCTTGGTCGCTATCCCGTTAATGCAATGGGTGTTGTCGACGAGGGACGCATGAAAAAAGAGGCTAACGAGCTCTTCAGACGTCTTGGTATGACTGTGGACCTGACACAGCCTATGAAGAACATGTCAGTTTCTCAGCGTCAAATGTGTGAGATTGCAAAGGCAATTTCTTACAACGCTAAGATTATTGTTCTTGATGAGCCTACTTCTTCACTTATGACTCAAGAGGTCGAGAAACTCTTTGAGATGATTCACATGCTCAAAGAGCAGGGAATTTCTTTGGTCTACATCTCTCACAAGATGGATGAGATCTTTGAGATTTGCGACGACATTTCAGTTCTTCGTGACGGTAAGCTTGTTATGACCAAGCGCTCAAATGAGACCAACATGAATGAGCTTATCTCGGCAATGGTCGGCCGCTCACTTGAGAATCGCTTCCCAGATGTTACTAACACACCTGGTAAGACGTATCTTTCTATTCAGCACCTTTCAACTAAATATGAGCCATACCTTCAAGACGTCACCTTTGACGTAAAGAAGGGCGAGATCTTTGGTCTGTATGGTCTTGTCGGCGCTGGTAGAACAGAGCTTCTGGAAACAATCTTTGGTGTAAGAACCAGAGCTGCCGGTCGTGTCTACGTTAACGAGCACCTTATGAACTTCTCGACAGCCGCAGAGGCAATGGATCACGGTTTTGCCATGATTACTGAGGAGCGTAAGGCAAACGGCCTGTTCCTTAAGGGTGACCTAACGTTTAACACAACCATTGCAAATCTAAACCAGTATAAGGCTGGTCCAATTCTTTCTGATCCTAAGATGACTAAGGCTACCGTCAATGAGCTCAAGGTTATGAACACCAAGGCTCAGGGTCCATCAGACTTGATTTCAAGCCTTTCTGGCGGCAACCAGCAGAAGGTCATTTTTGGTAAATGGCTCGAGCGCTATCCACAGGTTTTCCTGATGGACGAGCCTACTCGTGGTATTGATGTTGGTGCTAAATATGAGATCTACCAGCTCATTATTGATATGGCTAAGAGCGGTACCACTATTATCGTAGTCTCTTCGGAGATGCCAGAGATTCTGGGAATTACTAACCGAATTGGCGTTATGTCCAACGGTAGACTCTCGGGCATTGTAAATACCAACGAGACAAATCAAGAAGAACTCCTGCGCCTCAGCGCAAAGTACCTGTAGGAGAGGATGATACAAATGCCAAAAACAGGTGGATCTGTTCTGACGGCCGAGCAGGAAAAAGAGCTGCTAAAGCCTATTGATCAGAAGATTGGTTCCATTCAGGCTCAGATTGATGAGCTTCGCGCAAATGGTACCAACAAGGTAATTTCAACACTGAGCGCTATTGAGTCTGCAAAGCGCGATAAGTCTATCTCTGCCGAAGAACGCAACACGCTTATCGAGGGCTACAAGACTGAGCTGGAGCTTGCAAAGAAGGTTGAGTCCGAGAACAGCGCTCAGGTCTCCAAGCTTATCGCAGAGGCCGAGGCTTATCTTAAGGAGCACTACAAGAACGAGTACCTGGAGCCTGTAAAGGCTAGCTGTGCTCTTGAGAAGGAGCAGGCAAAGCAGAACTACGCAGCCGCTCTTGCGCGCCTTAAGAAGGAGCATGAGGAGGCCGTCAGCAAGACTTCTGACGCTCAAGAAATCAAGGACGAGAAGTACGTCTATAAGAACCGTCAGTTTGATGCTAAGGTCAACTATCAGAAAGACCTTCAGCGCATTAAAGACCGTGCTCATAATGCGTTTAGTCATGAGTATCACCTCATCGACCTTCTCAGGATGTCTAAGTTCACTCCACTGGAGTCTCAGGCTCAGAAGTGGGAGAACTACAAGTACTCCTTTAACACCCGTTCATTCTTGCTTCAGAACGGCCTGTACATTGTTATTCTCCTGGTATTCATTGCCCTTTGTATTATTACTCCAGCAGTTAAGGGCACTCAGCTCCTGACATACTCCAACGTCATCAACATTCTTCAGCAGGCATCGCCTCGAATGTTCTTGGCTCTTGGTGTAGCTGGATTGATTTTGCTTACCGGTACTGACCTTTCCATTGGTCGTATGGTTGGTATGGGCATGACCGCTTCAACCATCATCATGCACCAGGGCATCAATACTGGTCAGGTCTTTGGCATCACGTTTGACCTCACTGGTATTCCAATTCCTGTCAGAATCATCATGGCTTTGGTTACTTGTATTGTTCTCTGCACCTGCTTTACCAGTATCGCTGGCTTCTTTACTGCTAAGTTTAAGATGCATCCATTTATCTCGACCATGGCTAACATGCTGATTATCTTTGGTATTGTTACCTATGCAACAAAGGGTGTTTCTTTTGGTGCTATCGAGCCATCTATTCCAGATATGGTCATTCCACGAATTGGCAAATTCCCATCAATTATTTTGTGGGCAATCGCAGCTATTGCTATTGTTTGGTTCATCTGGAACAAGACCACCTTTGGTAAGAACCTCTATGCAGTAGGTGGAAACCCTGAGGCAGCAGCTGTTTCTGGTATCTCTGTCTTTAGAGTTATGGTTGGCGCTTTTGTTATGGCTGGTATCCTCTACGGATTTGGTTCATGGCTTGAGTGCATGCGTATGGTCGGCTCTGGTTCCGCAGCTTACGGCCAGGGTTGGGACATGGACGCAATCGCAGCCTGCGTTGTTGGTGGCGTCTCGTTCACCGGTGGTATTGGTAAGATCTCCGGTGTTACCGTGGGTGTTCTTATCTTCACCGCACTGACTTACGCACTGACCATTCTTGGTATCGATACCAACCTGCAGTTTGTCTTCTCGGGTGTCATTATTCTGACCGCAGTTACCCTTGACTGCTTGAAGTACGTCCAGAAGAAGTAGCTTGCGCTCCCGCGCCGCGCGGCGTACAGCGCGGACATGCGCCGCAAGTGCGGAAAGCGTGCTATTACGTGCAAGTTTCGAGGCGTCTACTCACGTAGACGCCTCTTTTTTGGTGAAAGAAAGCGCTTGCACGTTAAGGAAAAGTGACTTTACGGGAAATTTATGAATCGGCTGGTAAAATACGATATCAATTTAGACATATGTCCTTTTAGAATTTTTGCACCACATCTATGTTAGATAATCTGCAATTTTTGTCCCTGAGAGCACACCTATGGCTGATATTCTGCAGTTTCAGAGAGAAATAACACACCTATGTCGGAAAATATGTTAACTATCGACAGATTATTCGACTTTGGTGTGGTCGGGCTTCTCGATACATGTAGATTATCTGACATAGATGTGGTCAGGGCATTGAGTAGAGCTATCTGCGGCAGATTATCCGACATAGGTGTGTTAGAAAGATCAAATCAGACCCCACATCCAACAGAATATCTGACTTTGCTGTGCTTGCGCATTGTTTAACTGTCGTGGGCTGACGGTTTGGCGGTAAAAAACAAGAGAGTCGATTTTCTCGGCCCTCTTGTTGGGTGAATTTTGCGATTGCAAGATACGCTATTGCTCGTGGAACGCCGTGAGCTGCGGCTCGTTGTGGCGCGCGAACCTGCGGGCGGCAGCAGCTACAGAGGCTCGAGGAAGCGATGTTGCGCAGCTCGTCCTTCTTCGTCCCATTTGAATACACCGGCGTCTTCAAGGACGTGCGAAAAGACAATACCAACCTCGTCGTAGATATACTTCTTGAGCTGCTCGGACGAGAGGGAAGCGTTGCCTTTGCTGGAGCCGTCACCCTGTTCAAGTAACTTAGCGTAAATCTGGCGTGCCCAGTCGGCGTGGGAGATGGTAGTAGAGTCCGTGGTTAGCTGACCGTAGACGGCATTGGCTTTCTTGTCATTTGCCAGGCACTGCTCCATAACAGACTGAACTTTGTTGAGCTCTGGCACAAGGCGAGGAGGAAGTACGGCAAGGCCCATGACCTCGATGAGGCCGATATTCTCTTTCTTGATGTGGTGATACTCGGCATGTGGATGGAAGATGCCAAGCGGATGTTTTTCGCTGGTAATGTTGCAGCGCAATGCAAGGAAGACCTCGTAGATGCCATCTTCCAGCTTGCGAACAACAGGGGTAACCGTGTTGTGGGGCTCGCCGTTAGTTTCTGCATAAACAGAGACGGACTCGTCGGTATAGGAGCGCCATGCAGTGATGATAAATTCCGCTGCTTTGAGCGCTTCTTCTCGACTGGTGGAGGAGAGGCGGAGAACAGAGAGCGGCCACTTGAGGATCGCGCCCGCTACCTCGGGGAACTGCCTGAGTTCAAACTCTTCCGCAACTTCCGCGCGCATCATAGGGAACTCGTAACGTCCGCCCTGGTAGTGATCATGCGAGAGGATCGATCCACCCACAATAGGCAGGTCGGCATTAGAGCCAATAAAGTAGTGGGGGAATCTGTCCACAAAGTCAAAAAGATTGACGAGCGCCTCGTGATCAATGTGCATTGGAATGTGATCCGAGTTCATGGCAATGCAATGCTCATTGAAGTACGCGTATGGACTGTACTGGAATCCCCAACGATGCTGATTGAGCTCAATGGGGATGATGCGAAGATTCTGCCTGGCGGGATGAGCACCCGCGCCAGACGAAGCACCGCGTCCCGAGTAGCCCTCGTTGTCCAGGCAGAGCTGGCATGCGGGGTACTTCTCGCCAGAAGTGTTTTGAGCTGTTTTAGCGGCGGCAATCTCACGAGGATCTTTTTCTGGCTTGGAGAGGTTGATGGTAATCTCAAGGTCTCCCCAGGTAGTTGGTGTAGTCCAGGTGATGTTTCTAGCAATGGCACTTCTTCTGACGTAACCGGCATCGCAGCAGAGCGTGTAGAACCAGTCAGTTGCAGCGCGAGGCCCCTCAGAAGCGTACAACTCGTTAAAATGGCGCGCCACCTCGGAAGGCTTTGGCAGCAGAAGGCCCATAACACGCATAGCAAAAGAGTCTTCGCCGCTTTGGGTGTTCTCGGCCAGACCGTGAGAAACAGCTAGATGGGCAAGCTCGGCCAGCGTCTGATCAAGATTAAACGCCGCCAGGTCAATCTTCTCCCAAGACTTAACAGGAGCAGGACCCTCATACGAGAGCATATCCAGCAGAGCGTTATAGCACCAGGTCAGATCCTCAGTTTGAATAAGTCCGCGCTCGCATGCATACGCAACAATCTGCTGAATGCACAGTGCGCTTTCGTTATCTGCTACAGCCATTGTGCACAAGCTCCCTGGTCAGAGATGGCGTAGTGGCGGCAAGCACCTTCGCCAAACCACTGGTTCATTTGTGCGATAAAGGTCTCGACAAGGGCGAGAGGAACAAAGCACTGGATAGAGCCGCCAAAACCGCCGCCGTGAATGCGAACGGCGCCAGAACCTTTTAAGATGCTCTCAGCCAAGCCAAGGGCAAGCATGGCCGGCTGATATGAGCCAGAAGTAGAAACGTTCTGCAGGTACATACCGGAACTTGCGCCGGAAGCGTTGGTGAGTGCAATAAAGGACTCAATATCAGAGTTCTGAAGATCTGCCCATCTCTTGTCTACCAGGTCATTCTCGTACCAATAGTGAATAGCACGGAGAAGAGCGCGGTCTCCAAGATCTTCTCGCAGTTCATTGACGTGAGCTTGGAAGTCTTCAACGGGAACCTCAGAGAGGCGAGTCTTGCCAAAGGCCGCGGCAACTTTCTGCATCTCAACAGGTACAGCGGCATACTCATCAGTGAATGCAACGTGATCGCAACCAACGTCAACAAGGCAGAGCGCATAGCCGTAATCCTCAAAGTTGAGGTCCAGCTTTTCCGCCTTGGGCTCTGCGGGATCTTCAAAGTTCATAAAGGCAAGGCCGCCAAGGCAAACAGCCAGCTGGTCCATAAGACCGCATGGCTTACCAAAGTAAACGTTTTCTGTGTTTTGGCTCATTTGGGCAAGTTTAACAGCAGAAATCTCGCTGCCACCTTCCCAGAGAGCTTCCATTGCACGGCCGGCTGCAGCCTCAAACGCAGCAGAGGAAGAAAGTCCGCCGCCACCAGGAACATTGCTAACTACTGCCATGTCAAAGCCGGATGGCTCAAAACCAAGTTTGACCAGGTTTGCTGCCATACCGCGAACAATAGCCTTAGTGCTCAGATACTCAGCTTCGGTGGGCTCAAGATTTGTGTAGTCAACCTCAAAAGGATCATATCCCACACTGGCTACACGAATAACGCCCAGGTTGTTAGGGGCGCAAATTGCATCAATAGCAACGTCTAAGGCACCAGCGATGACATGACCGCCCTCGTGGTCTGTGTGGTTTCCTGCAATCTCGGAGCGACCAGGCGCATGTACCGCAAGATAGCGGTCAGCTTTTCCAAACATTTGCTCAAAGTGCTCTTTTGCGCGATTGAGCTGAGCTGTGGTTTTCTCGTCAAACGTGTGAGCCATGGTGTTCCTTTCCCTTTAGTGCTGTGAAGCCAGGTTCTTAAAAGAATCGATAAACAATTTGCGAGCTGTAAGGCTGCTCAGGCGTGCAGGTAGGCTGAGGCCACTCTGCATGGTGAGCACAATCTGGATAAAACTCGCTCTCAAATGCAAAACCAGCCTGAGGCTTATAGATGGTGCCATCTTTTGCGCGCGCCTCGTCAAGCCAGTTGCCGGTATACAGATGGGCGCCAGGAGCGGTAATTTGAATTTCTAGTGAGCGTCCGCTTTCTGATGTGGCGAGAAGAGCAGGGCGTAGCTGACCATTTTCATAGTTATTAATAGCAAAGCAGTGATCATAGCCACGAGCAATCTTGAGCTGCTTGTTTTCTACACTAAGATCTTTACCAATGGTCTTAGGCGTTCGAAAATCAAAGGGAGTTCCTGCAACAGCATCGATGGTTCCCGCGGAAACCGAGTCTTCTCGTAGAGGTAGATACGAATCTGCATGAATGGTCAGACTATGACCGAGTACATCTCCAGAATCATGACCATTAAGGTTGAAGTATACGTGGTTAGTCATGTTTACAAATGTTGCAGCATCGGTTGTGCAGGTATACGTAAGATTCACCGTTGACTGCGCGCTCTCTTCGACAAGCTTATAGGTTGCGGTAATGTGGCGGTTTCCTGGTAGTCCATATTCTCCATCTACCAAGTCAATGCTGAAGGTTACCGTATTTTGAGCTTCATCAATTTCTGCCTGCCAAATGCGCTTATGGATGCCCGTAACCAGATCAGTATGCAGGTTATTTTGGTTGTCTGGACCGTTGTTTTTAGGAAGATGATAGATAACACCATTAAGTGGAATCTCTGCTTTATCTGCGCGGTTAGCGGAAGGTCCAATGGAGGCACCAAAGCAGGCGGGGTTATCTAAATACAGGTCAAATAGGCTATATCCAAGAACTACATCTGCCTGCGACCCATAAACATCTGGAACTGAAACGCCCAGAATGGTGGCACCAAAATTGCTTAATTTAATTGATGAATGGGCGCCGCGAATTGTATACGTAAGCGCAGCAGGGGAGTTAACAAAGCTATCAAAGGGTCGAACATCAATCATCGGATACCTCCGAGATACTACTCATAGTGCATTACACATACTATGTTAACGTACTCATAACAAACTAACAGGAAATTATTAAGTTTTCAGTCAGTGGTATCTTTGCGGGGGCAAACGGTTAGAGCGCAGGTCAAAAGTCCTTCTCGCCGAACGGTTATTTTTTTACCGTGAGCGTTTAATTTGCTGCTATATATGCAATTTTATCGCGTTATGTGAATCTGCCTGTTAGTATGAGTACGTAAACAAGCAGATAATCGGAGGAATTCGTGACTCGCTCGCATAGTTCTAGCTCAAATAAACGCTCTGTTTCAATGGCTGATGTTGCGCAAGCCGCTGGCGTTTCTCAGCAGACCGTTTCTCGTGTTGCTAATGGTGCTCAAAACGTTAGCAAGACAACGCGTGAAAAAGTCCAGGCCGCAATGGAGTCCATGGGCTTTAGGCCAAGCTTTGCAGGCAGGTCGTTAAGGTCTGGCTCGTATCAATCGGTGGGACTGTGCCTGTACGACATTCGTGAGTTTGGTAACTTGGCAACTCTCGATGGCATTGTCTCTGCTGCTCGTGAGCATGAATATGCAATTACGATGATTGAGAAAGGCTCTGACGACGGCCTCTGTCTGCAGGACATTTCTCATCGTATGTCTAATCTTCCTGTTGATGGCATGATTATCAGCATGAGCCTTATGGCATCAGACTTTGAATCATTTGTACCGCAGCCAGGCCTTGGAACGGTGCTTCTTACCATGCATGAGCACCCTTACTGCACAACTGTTGACTCAGATCAGTACGGCTGCTCAAAGCTGGTTATTGACCACCTCTATGAACAGGGCCATCGCAAGATCCGTTTTGTAGCAGGTCCTTCATACTCTATTGACTCGCAATTTCGCGAGAAGGGCTGGCGAGATGCCATGTCTGAGTATGGGCTAGAAATTGTTGAGCCTTTAGCTGGCGATTGGACCGCCAATAGTGGCTATGAAATTGGTAAAAAACTGCGAGAAACTCGTGATTTTACTGCGGTCTATGCAGCAAACGACCAGATGGCACTAGGTATCATTGCGGCATTTGAAGAAGTGGGACTGAGCGTACCGGAAGACGTGAGCATTGTTGGCGTTGACAACTCTCTTGAAGACTATCTGCCAAACTTCTCTTTGACCACCGTACGCTTTAATCTCCTAGAGCGCGGTCGTGTAGCGCTTGAGCATGCAATTCGTGCATCTCAGCCTGGATATAAGCCTGAAGCAATTAGAATTGCTCCAAAGCTTATTGTTCGTACCACCACAGCGGCACCACAGAAGTAGAGAAGTCTCTTAAAAAGTCGGGTTTCTCGTCATAATCAGCTATACTGTTCAGGCAATAGTTGATTAGAGGAGTTGTATGTCTGAGTCACCAAATAAAGAGTTAGGCTGGTCAGTTCAGGTTTCCTTGGATACGCACGAGATTCGTGCAGGAGAGACTGTAACTGCTACTCCTAAGATTATTGGTGCAGACCCTGAGGGCTTTAAATTCCACTATGTGTGGAGTTTGAACGACCGTTGGGATGAGGGTTTTTGGGATACCACAGAGCATCAATTTGGTGATTCAATTCCTAATACGTCGTGGACATATACCTTCCCAGAGCCTGGTCGCTATCATCTCTACATTGATGCATTTGACACACACAACAACCCTCAGACAGTTACTGCCTGGGTAGTTGTTGCAGGTGAGGATGACTTTATGCGCCCTCCGCTTCCAGCTGAGGATGCAGAAACCGTTGTTGCAGTAAACGGCGTTTCAGAGATCTTTAACATTGCCTCTGAGCAGTTCAACTCGCTG
>ERZ773246.739-NODE-739-length-12742-cov-31.4565_pt1 | contig 12742 bp, 7 predicted proteins | sample MGYA00580519_ERZ773246 | MGnify/ENA primary metagenome ERZ773246 (study PRJEB29015, sample SAMEA2738153) | human oral metagenome | biome: human oral; feature: human-associated habitat; material: saliva | place: China | collected 2246 ...
CGTGATCGCTACTAGCATACAAGACTTCGACGACTGCTCCAGTCTTCTCTTTTTCTAAAAATGCATTGATGATTATTCGAATAATAGACATCGACCAAATTCTTAGCTAATCTTTTATTTTGATAAACCCTAGCTAATCCCTCTATCTATTTTAAAAATTTCTATTTTTCAAACCACTCTTCATCTTCATTCAAAATCCGCTGATAATATTCTTCAAAAACTCTTTCATCAGGATCTTCATAATCCAATACAATTGAACCACTATCAATTAACTCCATATCTACAACTTCTGCTTCTTGAACTATCAAAATAAAATCATCAGAGCAATCCTCTATCATAATACCTTTTACATTATCTACCTGACTAGGAGAAAAATTAATTGTAACTTGAATACGAATATCTTCTACAGTGAAATCACCACCAACACTTCTATAAACTTCATCCTCTAATCCAGCAGAAACATAGAAAGATCCCCGTATATTAACACTAACAATAAGCTCTACAGAGACCCCGCCGTCTTCCCCTTCATCGGAGGAATCGATTTCTGCTGAAATTATTTCCGTGTCAAGGACCATTACACCATACTCATACGGAACGTATCCTTTTGTTATGTCTGAATTCCAAATGATATCATTGTCTGGAACGATCAATCTCTCATTATCATTAACAAATTCCAAAACCTGATCTGAAACGACTGACTCTATTTCAGCTATATTTTGGAATAAATAATTGCGCAAAGATTCTTGATTGTTATAACTCTCTAAAAAACTTATAAATAGATCAAAAGGAATAAATTCTATCCGCTTACCAGTTAATTCAACAAATTCTTCAATCAATTCCTTTCTAGGTTTATAAGATATTAAATCATAAGTTTTTTTTGGTATCTCCCACCAATCCTCTTTTAAATCAGAAGTGATAAATAGTGCATTTTCTTCTTTACTCAAAACATCTTTTATTATCTCTGACCAAATAAAGTAATCCCCCAGATATCTTATAAGTTCTTCCGGCCTCTTCTGCCCTTGACTCTTTTTTAAAGCTTCTTTTTTTAAACCATGGTATTTGTCCTTCATATCCATATAACCAGGAGGAAAATGATGCTTAGCTCTAGTGTATCCCTCATTCATCAATTTTATTTGCTCCACTCTAGATATTATCGGAAGCAAGTTTCCCGGTAACATTAGAAAATTTTCCATTAATCCTGAAACTTTATCTATTTTTTTCTTATCTTCAGATATTTCTAATTGTATAAAAAATTGATTAAGATCTGATAACTTTTTAATCGAATCATTCTGCAATGTCATAAATGTACCTAAATCAGGAGAATCACTATTTGAAAGAAGCTCAGAAATTTGAACCAAACTCTGATTTACCCTATCAAAAATATTATTCTGAAAGTTCTGTATGTTTTTAATTAATTCATTTTTTAAATGTGATTTGGCACTTGATACATTTCTATCATATTCTTTTTGTACCGTCGAAGGAATTCGGATATCATTGTTAACATTTTGAATATTAACATCAAAATAATCAACTAAATCTTGTCGTTTTCGATACAAAGAGAGCAACGCACTAGTATCGAAATAAAAATTGAAATCTTTATCTATTATGTCTTCTTTAAATTCATAGTATTCCATACGATTCTCTCCTAAAACTCCTCCACCTCATCCGGCACATCACTAAACAAAGTCACATGTCCCATCTTGCGGTTGTGCTTCGCTTCTATTTTACCATACATGTGAAGGTGGGCGCTTTGATTTTCTGTCACATATGTTTCAGCAGCCTCGACATGCTGGCCGAGGACATTGAGCATAACAGCTGGAGCATGCAGGTGGATATCTGGCAATGGTGCTCCCAGAACGCCTAGAATATGGGTATCAAACTGCGAGAAGTCGCAGGCTTCGATTGAATAGTGCCCAGAGTTATGTGGGCGTGGTGCAATTTCATTGACAATGATATCATCAGCTGTCGCAAACATTTCCACGCAAAGAGTTCCAGACAAGTTCAGTTGTTCTGCAATTCGTACTGCCATGGCTTTGGCTTTATCTGCTAGACTATCTGAAATGCGAGCTGGCACGATGGTTTTTGAAAGAATGTTGTTACGATGGATATTTTCCTGAACTGGGAAAACTGTCACGTCCTTGCCGTTACCAGACACGATAACCGAAATTTCGAGGTCGAAGTTGACAAATTCTTCTAGGACACAGTCTGCTGAATCGGCGATCGCATAGGCTTCTTCCAAATCTGCTTCGGAACGAATAACCTTTTGTCCATGGCCATCGTAGCCGCCGGTCGCAGTCTTGAGAACATAGTTTTTCGACAGGTCAATATCTGCCAAGTCTTGGCTAGAAGTCACGACCTTATAGGGTGCTACGGTGACTTGAGCCTTGTTTGACAAAAAGTCCTTCTCAAAGATGCGATTTTGAGAAATGCGGAGCAGGTCTGTCCCTTGTGGGAGCTGACCATCCTTGATGACAGCATCCAAACCGTCAGCATCCACATTTTCGAATTCATAGGTGAGGACATCGCAACGCTCTGCCAACTGATGCAAAGCATCCACATCGTTATAAGGTGCCACGATGATTTCCGCCACACGAGAGGCTGGGCAATCCGCCGCAGGATCCAGCGCGATAACCTTGTGCCCCATGTAGATAGCAGAAATGGCCATCATCTGACCCAGCTGACCGCCACCGATAATTCCGATTGTTTTAGATGAGCTCATTTGTGGACTCCTCTGCAATTTTTCCTTGTTCTTCTGCAAAGTTAGCAAGTGCGTCCGCAATGGCCTTGTCTTCTACTGAAAGAAGACGGAGAGCAAAGAGAGCCGCATTAATCGCACCCGCTTCACCGATAGCCATAGTTGCGACTGGTACTCCACCCGGCATCTGAACGATAGAATAGAGCGAATCCACACCGCTAAGAGCACGTGATTTGACGGGCACACCAATAACTGGAAGGGTTGTTTTAGCAGCAACCATCCCTGGCAAGTGAGCAGCGCCACCCGCACCTGCAATAATGACCTTGATACCGCGACTCCGTGCTTCCTCGGCATGTTTGAACATGAGGTCAGGTGTGCGGTGGGCAGAGACAACTTTCTTTTCGTAGGCTACACCGAAGCGGTCTAGGACTTCTGCGGTTTTTTGCATGGTTGCCCAGTCGGATTTTGAGCCCATGATGATGGAAATAATTGGTTTAGTCATAATTTTTCCTTTTTTCTTCTTTTTTGATAATGGTCTTAGGTGGTGGGGACGGAAGCAAACCTTCGGTTTCATTCCTAAACTTTGAGCCTAAGGTCTCAAATTTTCCCTAGACCAGAACAGTATCTGTTCTGGTCTTTTCACCACGGCGACCATTATCGTACTTGGCGACTTCGTCGCTTTTAAAATTTATTTATTCGCCTTACTACCAATATCGTTTCGGTAGAACAAGCCTTCTGTGTTTTGTTTGTTGAGTTCCTTGTAGATAATGTTTTGGCCGTCTTTGACGGTGTCTGCTGTGGTGACGAGCATGTAGACACGTCCTCCGTTTGAGAGGAGGTCTTGCCCGTTTTCAGCGAATTTGGCACCGGCATAGTAAGTGATGATGTCTCCTTCTGTCTTGGTAGGAAGTTTGACACCTTTCTCATAAGCCAGTGGGTAGCCGTTTGAAGCGACAACTACACCCAGAGTCACACCCTTGTCTGTCCAAGTAATTGCTAGCTCTTTGCCATCCAAAATGTCAGTGATATTTTGCGCAAAGTCAGATGTTAAACGAGGCAAGATGATTTGCGTTTCAGGATCGCCGAAGCGTGAGTTGAACTCGATGACTTTAGGTCCGTCAGCTGTCAAGATAAGTCCCGCATAAAGGACACCAGTGTAAGGACGACCTTCTTTAATCATGCCTTCAAGAACTGGCTTGACAATAGTGTCAACCGCTGTGTCAACCACGCTCTGTGGCAAGTGAGGAACTGGCGCATAGGCACCCATCCCACCAGTGTTAGGACCCTTGTCGCCATCATAGGCACGTTTGTGGTCCTGAGCCGTTGGCATGATGTAGAACTTGTCACCATTGACAAAGGCAAAAAGTGAAAATTCCTCTCCTGCAAGAAACTCCTCGATAACCACACGCGCACCTGAGTCACCGAATTTATTGTCCAAAAGCATCTCGTGAGCGGCTTCGACCGCTTGCTCGACTGTCTCCGCAACGACAACACCTTTCCCAAGGGCCAAACCGTCTGCCTTGACTACGATTGGAGCACCTTTCTCTTCGATATAGGCCTTGGCTTCCTCGAAATCTGAGAAGGTTCCATAGTCTGCTGTCGGAACGCCGTACTTGACCATGATCTCCTTAGCAAAATCCTTGGACCACTCCAACTCCGCTGCCAATCTTGTCGGACCAAAAGCCTTGAGACCAGCTGCATTGAACTCATCCACAATCCCAGCCGCAAGGGCGTCATCTGGCCCGATAAAGGACCAAGCAATATCGTTGGCTTTTGCAAACTCAATCAATTTAGAATGTTCGGAAATAGAGATATTTACCAATTCCAGACCATCCAGAGTCATCCCGTCATTCCCAGGAGCTACAAAGACTTTTTCAACGTCTTTTGACTCAAGCAACTTCTTAGCAATGGCATGTTCACGACCACCCGAGCCGACAACTAACAGCTTCATCTTTCAACCTCTTTTGCGAATTATTTACTAATATTATACCATAAACGTTCGTTTTAATCTTGTTTCGTTTCGCTTTTAAAGCAAAAAAAGGAAAGAAACTGTTTTCTTCCCTTTCATTTTCTTAATGTCTAAAATGTCTCACGCCTGTAAAGACCATGGTCAAGCCGTATTTATCAGCAGCTTCGATAGACTCTTGGTCACGGACGGATCCACCAGGCTGGATGATGGCCTTGATACCTGCCTTAGCGATTTCTTCCACGTTATCCGCAAATGGGAAGAAGGCATCCGAAGCAAGGACAGCACCGTCAAGGCGGTCTTTAGCTTGGTCAATGGCGATACGGACGGAAGCCACACGGTTGGTTTGACCAGGACCGACACCAAGTGTCATGTGATCATTAGTCACGATGATTCCGTTTGATTTGACATACTTGATAGCTTTCCAAGCAAACTCAAGGGCAGTCGCTTCTGTCTCAGTTGGTTGGCGTTTGGTTACCACTTGCCAGTCAGCTGGGCTTTCTTTGATCACGTCTTGGTTTTGAACGAGCAGTCCACCGACAACACCTGTGTATTCTGCTTCCACTTCACTAGCATCTTGAGCGTCAAATGGCAAGGCAAGAATGCGCAAGTTTTTCTTTTTGTTGGTCAAAATGGCTAGCGCTTCATCCGTATAGCTTGGTGCAATGATGATTTCGAGGAAAACACCGTGCATCTTCTCAGCTGTCGCAGCATCTACCTCGCGGTTAAGAACAACGATTCCACCAAAGATAGACACTGGGTCAGACTCATAAGCGTAATCCCAAGCTGTTTCGATGTCATCAGCTTGACCGATACCGCAAGGGTTCATGTGTTTGAGAGCCACAACCGTTGGGCGTTCTTTGAAATCGCGAATAATACGGATAGCAGCGTCCGCATCGCGAATGTTGTTAAAGGACAATTCCTTACCGTTAAGCTGTTTCGCTGATGCAATCGAATAGTCCGTTGGCAAGGCTTTTTGGTAGAAGTCTGCGTCTTGTTGAGGATTTTCACCGTAACGCATTGATTGTTTAAGGTCATAAGTCAGAGTGAGTTTTTCAGGTTTGCTTTCACCGACTTGAGCTGTGAAGTATTCTGCAATCAAGGCATCATAAGCCGCTGTGTGACGGAAAACCTTGGCTGCCAAACGTTGACGAGTTTCGTAGCTTGTTTCGCCATTAGCTGCCAATTCGTCAAGAACAACAGCATAGTCAGCAGGGTCTACAACAACTGTTACGCTAGCGTGGTTTTTAGCTGCTGAACGAAGCATTGATGGACCACCGATATCAATGTTTTCAACCGCGTCAGCGTAAGTTACGTCTGGTTTGAGGATGGTTTCCTTGAATGGATAAAGGTTGACCACAACAAGGTCAATCAACTCGATATTATTGTCCTTAGCAGCCTCTAGGTGACTATCGAGGTCACGACGAGCGAGGAGACCACCGTGGATATTTGGGTGGAGAGTCTTCACACGACCGTCCATCATTTCTGGGAAACCAGTCACATCGTCGATGGCGATAGTGTCTACCCCAGCATTGTCAAGGGCAACTTTAGTACCACCAGTTGAGATGATGTCCCAACCAAGTTTTTTGAGTTCTTGGGCAAATTCAACAATGCCCGCTTTATCTGAGACACTAATTAGTGCGCGTTTAGTCATTTTAGTTCCTTTCTTTGTATCAAGAGGTGCTTTCACATTATTTACACTAAAGACTGGCGATCATAGTCTGTAAGTTGATTTCCAAGTTCTTGTAACAATTTTCTAACCTCAAGCTTACTTGTTTCACTTTCGTACACACTTCGTAGTTCTGCATCTGTCGCACCAATCAGGGTTACAAATTCTACTTTCCCATGCGGAGTATCTATGGTATTAGCTAAATCATCAGCAGCAGTCAAGAATCCTGTCAGATTCGATTTCTGCTGGGCATCAATTCCTACTGTTTGCTTGGTATAAATGTATTCTTCTGGCAAAACCACTTTACCTGTTTGAAAAATATATCTTGCTACAAACTGCAACAAACCACAGCCGTTTTTAATTTCTTCGTCGTCGTTAGTTGATTTCTTTAACTTAAAGGTTAATTCTATCCCATAACCACTGTATTCAGGATCTTCACATTCTTTTGTATATAATTCTGACAAGCCATAGCTGACAAAATGCCAAAACTCTCCTGCATCATAAACACTGATACCATCTAACGGATCCGGACCACCTAACATATACTTGATGACTGTTCCATAATGGCGAGGATTGGGCTGATCAGGATATAAACGGTTAAATTCTGCATCAATCGCATCCCATCCAGGAGCACTATCATCTGTTTCTTCGGATTTAACAACAATCTTGTCTTCATCTTCAGTAGGCTTCTCTTCATCAGAAGATTTCTTCTTAAAAAAATCAAATAAACCCATAAACTTCTCCTTAGTTGCTACCTTTGGGGTTGTCATAAAATCATCTCTGATTTCTTTTTATCTTCTCTCTACTCCCAAGCTATCCAACACCTCTGGATACAATTTATACTCTGTTTCGTGGATGCGGGTTTCGAAAGTATCAAGGGTATCATCTGCTAGGCGTGGGACACGGACTTGTTTGATTACCTTGCCGGTATCCACACCAGAATCCACCCAGTGAATGGTCACGCCAGACTGATCAACACCTGCATTCCAAGCATCCTCAATACCATGAGCACCTGGAAATTCTGGAAGGTAAGCCGGGTGAATATTGATGATACGGCCTTCATAAGCTACTAGCAAGGTTGGGCCAACGATTTTCATATAACCCGCCAAACAAACCAAATCAATCTGGTGTTCATCCAAGAGTTTGACGATAGCTTCTTCATAAGCTACTTTATCGTCAAATTCCTTGAGTTCAAAAGCATGGCTAGCCACACCAAGGGTCTTGGCACGTTCTAAGACATAGGCATCACGGTGATCTGAAAAAACAAATTCTACTGGAAATTGTTCCGCAATCACCTGAAAGTTTGAGCCGTTGCCAGAGGCAAAAACAGCAATCTTTTTAGCCATTATTTAATCACCACACTTGCATCTGTCTTCTTGACAATCCGACCGATTTCATAGACAGGTTCGTCGAGAAGTTCTTTGACACGTTCCACATTTTCTGGTTTAACCGCAAGCATGAGACCAATTCCCATGTTGAAGATTTCAAACATTTCTTCATGTTTGATTTGGCCATATTTTTCAAGGGCTTTGAAAATTGGAAGAACTGGGACCTTGCTTTCGTCAATTTCAGCAGCCAAGTCATCCGCAAACATCCGTGGGACATTTTCGATGAAACCACCACCTGTGATGTGAGCAATCCCGTTGACCAATTCTTCTTTGATAAGAGGCAAAACAGCTTTGACGTAGATACGAGTTGGTTCAAGAAGGACATCTTTGAGTTTCTTACCTTCCAGTTCTGGGAGGACTTCTTCACCTGTGTAATCCGCAAAGACACGACGAACGAGTGAGTAACCATTTGAGTGGATACCGCTTGAGGCAAGTCCAAGAAGGACATCGCCTGCTGCCACTTTTGAACCGTCGATGATTTGGCTTTTTTCAGCAACACCGACCGCAAAACCAGCCAAGTCATAGTCGTCTTCACCGTACATACCAGGCATTTCAGCAGTTTCCCCACCGATAAGGGCTGCTCCAGCTTGCACACAACCTTCGGCCACACCAGCAACTACTTGTTCTAACTTAGCTGGTTCATTCTTACCAGTTGCGATATAGTCTAGGAAGTAGAGAGGCTCCGCACCTGCAGCGATGATATCGTTGACACACATAGCCACACAGTCTTGACCAATCGTATCGTGCTTATCGTACTTGATAGCCAGCATCAGTTTAGTACCGACACCGTCTGTTCCTGAGATCAAAACGGGTTCTTTGACACCTGTTTTTGAAAGGTCAAACATGCCACCGAAACCACCAAGAGCTCCCATGACACCTGCACGCTCCGTACGTGCGACATGTTTTTTGATCCGTTCTACAACCTCATAACCCGCTTCAACATCCACACCCGATTGAGCATATGCATTCTTATTTGTCATTTTATTTTTCCTTTTAATTTTTTGAGAAGATTGCGACGTATTTTTAGATAAACTATCATTTTATCTAAAAATACTAGTCAGGTCTCTAGCTTTGGTCCCATAGGGCAAAGCGTCTACTGACAAATGCTTTAGCCTTTAGTCAGTAGTGAGACGTGGGGCATAAGCATTCTTATTTGTCATTTGTTTATTCCTTTCCCTTTCCTTCAATGGGAAATTTTATTTGTAAAAACTCGTTTTTTCTTCTAAACTTCTACGATAGTCTTCTTCATAGTCATAGAGAGGAGTTGGATATTTCCCATCAAAGTAAGCCACACAGAGACCGCCATTTGGCGCATCTGTTTCGATTCCGATAGAATCAATCAAGCCATCAATCGAAAGATAGGTCAGGCTATCCGCACCAATGATTTGGCGAGTCTCTTCGACCGTATGATTGGCCGCAATCAGCTCCTGACGTGTCTGGATATCAATCCCGTAAAAACATGGGTAGGCAAGAGCAGGACTCCCAATAGCAACGTGCACTTCTGATGCTCCCGCCTCTTTCAAAAGTTGGACAATACGACGAGATGTTGTCCCTCGTACAATGGAGTCATCAATCATGACCACGCGCTTGCCTTTCACGACACCAGAAACGGCAGAAAGCTTCATCCGAACCCCTTGCTCACGCAATTCTTGAGTTGGTTGGATAAAGGTACGTTGCGTATATTGGTTTTTGATCAGACCCATTTCATTTGGCAGACCTGATTCTTCAGCGAAGCCCATAGCTGCGCTGAGAGAGGAGTTTGGCACACCGACTACGATATCTGCTTCGTGCTTGAACTCACGTGCCAATTGAGCCCCCATTCGCTTACGAGCTGTATGGACATTGACCCCATGGATATTGGAGTCAGGACGTGCGAAGTAGATATACTCCATGGAACAGATAGCCAACTGAGTATCGTTTGTATAGCTGTCATACTGGATGCCATTATCATCAATAATGACAATCTCGCCTGGTTTTACGTCGCGAATCCACTCTGCACCGATTACTTCAAAGGCACAGGTTTCAGATGAAACCACTACAGCTCCATTAGCCATTTTCCCGATTGACAGAGGTCGGAAGCCATTTGGATCAAGCGCTGCAATTAACTTATCTTCAAACATCAAGAGATAAGCAAAACCACCTTTAACAAGACTGAGTGCTTCCTTGATTTTACCCATCAGGTTTGGATTGTGGCTACGGCGAATCAAGTGAGCCAAGATTTCTGAATCAGAAGTCGAGCTAAAGATTGCCCCTCTTTGTTCCAATTCTTGCTTGAGCGATTCTGCATTGGTCAGATTCCCATTATGAGCCAAACCAAACTGCATATCGTGAAAGCGGAAGAGGAAAGGTTGGATATTGTCTACAGAAGCTTCTCCCGCAGTCGCATAACGCACGTGCCCAATCGCTCCAGTTCCTGTCAATTTATCCAAATTCGCAGGATTTTTGAAGACTTCTGATAAAAGCCCCATATCACGATGACGCTTCAATTTCCCTTGGTCATTGGAGAGGATTCCTGCCCCCTCCTGACCACGGTGCTGAAGACTATGGAGTCCAAAATAGGTCAATTTGGCAGCGTCTGGGTGACCCCAGATACCAAAAACACCACATTCTTCATTAAGAGATTTTACTTCGTATGTCATTTTATATACCTAATTTTTATTTGTGTATCATTCCTTAACGATACTAGAGCGGAATGATACGGCAGAAGCTCATTTCACTCGCAACAACAAATCATTTGCAATTCTCGCAAGTTACATCTACTTGATTTTACATTGACTAATGGTTATCTATTAGAAAATCTGCAAAGCCTATTTTCCAGTAAAGTATTTAACCGCTGACGCAAAGAGGTGTTGGTCTTTATTTCCTGGAATATTTTGGAAGAGACCGTCTTCGAAACGTTCTGAGTGTCCCATCTTCCCAATGATTTGACCGTTCTTGCTAGTGATTCCTTCAATCGCATGGACAGAACCATTTGGATTGTATTTAGAATCCATGCTAGGTTTCCCTTCGAAGTCAACGTATTGGCTAAAGATTTGCCCATTATCACGAAGCTCTGCAAATTCCTCAGCCGTTACGACAAATTTACCTTCACCGTGTGATACTGGGATGGCATGGATGTCACCAACTTGCACGCCAGCAAGCCATGGTGAATTGGTATTTGCAATACGTGTTTCGACCATCTTAGCCACGTGTTGATTGGCATCATTGTAGAAGAGAGTTGGACTGGTACTGCTTGCATCTTCAAAGTTACCGTATGGAAGGAGACCTGATTTGACAAGGGCTTGGAACCCGTTACAGATACCGATAATCAAACCACCACCTTCGATGAAGCTATCGATAGCTGCACGTACTTTTTCATTGAGCAAGATGTTCACGATAAATTTAGCTGATCCATCTGGTTCATCCGCTGCTGAGAAGCCACCTGCAAAGAAGATAATGTTAGCTTTTTCGATATTGTCAACCATAGTGTCAACAGACTTGACAATAGCTTCTTCATTCAGTGTGACAAATGGTACCAAGTTGACTTTTGCACCTTCTTTTTCAAAGGCCTTAGCTGAATCGTACTCAGAGTTAGTACCTGGGAATACTGGGATGTAAACCACTGGTGTCTCAACTGTTTCTTTAGCTTTGATCACAGCATCAGATGCTACAGCAGGTACTTCTTCCAACTCAGTTGCTTGTGCAAATTCCGTTGGGTAAACTTCTTCCAATTTACCTTGGAAGGCACTGTCAAGTTTGTGTCCATCAAGCGTTACACCATTGACAGTAAGTGTAAAGTCAGCTACTGTTTGTCCAATCTTGGCAACACCTGAAATCTCTTCCGGAGATGTGAAGACGAATCCACCCAATTGAGCTGTCAAGGCAGTCTCAAGATTTTCAAGGGTTACAGTGGCACCAATATGGTTACCAAATGTTGCAAGGGCAAGTGCTTCAACCACACCACCATATTTGACAGCTGATGCAGATGTGACTTTATGGTCAGCTTGGATGGCTTCAAACTTAGCAAAGTTAGACTTGATAAGATCAAAGTCAATTTCTTGTGCCAAAGCTTGACCTGGGATGTAATAGATATTTTCACCAGCAGCTTTAAATTCTGGAGAAAGGACCTTACGGCTATCTGCAGTTGTGACACCAAAAGCAACCAAGGTTGGTGGTACTGTCAATTCTTCAAAGGTACCAGACATAGAGTCCTTCCCACCAATAGATGGCAACCCAAGTTGAATCTGAGCTTCGATTGATCCAAGAAGAGCAGCTACTGGTTGACCAAAACGCTCTGCTTGTTTATCCATACGCTCGAAGTACTCTTGGTAAGAGAAACGAGCCTTAGACCAGTTTGCACCAACAGCAACCAAACGAGCAGTTGCTTCAATGACCGCATAAGCCGCACCATGATATGGAGACCATTCGGCTACATAAGGGTTAAATCCTTGGGCCATGACAGAAGCAGTCGTTGTCACGCCATGTTGGACTGGCAATTTCTGTACAGAAGCTTCAGTTGGTGTGATTTGGTAGCGACCACCAAGTGGGTGATTGACTGTTGAACGACCAACCGAGCTATCAAAGATCGTTTGCAAACCTTTTTGACTTGCATGGTTAAGGTCAGCCAAGACTTCAAGCGTATCTGCTTCAAGTGTTTCAGCAGATGTTTGACGTTCTTCTGGGATCTTGACATCCTTGTCAACCACCTTAGCATCTACGACTACACGCACACCATTTGTATCAAGGAAACGACGTTCCAAATCAACGATTGTCTCACCATTCCAGTGCATGACAAGGTTTGGTTTTTCAGTCACAGTTGCAACGACAACTGCATCAATATTTTCTTTGTTACATTCTGCAATGAAGGCATTTACATCTTCTGGGCGAACCACCACAGCCATCCGTTCTTGAGATTCAGAGATAGCAATTTCGGTACCGTTCAAACCTTGGTATTTCAATGGTACTTTGTCTAGATCAATTTCAAGACCATCTGCCAATTCACCGATAGCCACACAGACACCACCAGCACCAAAGTCATTTGATTT
>ERZ773246.740-NODE-740-length-12732-cov-3.40096_pt1 | contig 12732 bp, 4 predicted proteins | sample MGYA00580519_ERZ773246 | MGnify/ENA primary metagenome ERZ773246 (study PRJEB29015, sample SAMEA2738153) | human oral metagenome | biome: human oral; feature: human-associated habitat; material: saliva | place: China | collected 2246 ...
ATTTAAATATTATAGATAGATTCAATATCTTTTCTTATGCTGGCCAAGAGAATTCTATATTCAATGGTTCTATTATGGAATCTATAACATATCCGCATGCGATTGATGGAAATATAGGTGTAAGAGCGCGGGCGAATCTTTACAGAGTTTCGCTTTCATATTTGGAAAATCGTGTTATGTCTTCAGCTAATCAGACTTTATCATTCGGAGAGGGACGCAGAATAGTTTTAGCTAGAGCTTTGACACGAATCGCTCCTGTACTTATAACTGATGAAGTCACTTCAAATTTGGATCCTTCTTCTAAAATGATCATCGAAAATATTTTACTAGAAGAGAGTTTAAAACGCATAGTATTAGTTGCAGCACATGGAGCTAGTAAATTGCTAGTCGAAAATGCTTACTTGATTATTCGGTTTAGCTAATAATTTATACTAAATTTATTTGATGGAGTACATCGTCTCCGCGAAAGCGGACGACTCGGAAGGGCGGTCGGCGCTCCTCATCGGGCGTACTCTGATCGCCGAGGCAAGGCGCCACTGGCCGGATTCACCATGACGGCTCCGACGGGGCACGGTTGCACGATCGAAGGCGTCCCGCGAGTTCAGGCTGCGGATCGCCCCGCCCGACGGGCGCGTCGTCCACGGCGTCGAGCGCAGAGGCCGCCTGCTGCGTTGCAAAATGACCGCCTCCCGATTGGTCGGATCGACTCCGCTTCCTCCTGCCGGCGGGCTGTCCCCGCTTTGTGCGCGGTCCGGCGGGATGCGTGTATGGAGCTCACGCCGGGCCTGACGCCCGAACAGACCTTGGAGCCGGGGCGGCGGAAGGAAGGCGGAGACGTTCAAAGCTACGCCGAAACGCTGCAGTCGAGAAGGTTCGCCCCCTAACCGGCGGGCAACCTAGATCTCGGACCCGGCGAATCGAGCCCGGACGGCGTATCATTGAGTCGGTTTACACCGAACTCACGGACAAGGGGAGAGCTGATGTGACGACGCCGTGACTGTCAGCCAAGAATACCGCCGCTCACCTCGGCATCGCATGAGATTGCCGACGGCGGACTCCTCCCGAATAGCCGCTGGCACGCCCGCCTCACGGCAGACGTCGGTGGCCCGCCGTATTCTCTTCCACTGCCCTCAGCGATATCGGGCAAGTGGGAACAACAGTTTTCGCGGAGTATCATGAGAGCGATACTCACCGCAACCCCCGGAGGTCTAGGACATGCCCATCATCGATAATGTCAACGAACTCCTCGGAGACGATCTGAAAGCTGCGATGACGCCGGATTCGAAGGTGCGAATCGCGGCGTCGACGTTTTCGATTTTCGCTTTCGAGGCATTGCGCGAAGAGCTGGAACAGATATCCGAGCTGAAGTTCATCTTCACTTCGCCGTCGTTCGTCACGGACAAAGTGACGGACAGGCTGCGCAAGGAGCGCCGCGAATTCTTCATTCCGCCGGGGCATGCCGAATCCAGCCTGTACGGATCGGAATTCGAGATCAGATTGCGCAATAAGCTGACTCAACGCGCGATCGCCCGGGAGTGCGCAGACTGGGTGCGGCGTAAAGTCTCTTTCGGATCCAACGCCACCGGAAGCCAGATGCAGCAATTCGCAGTCATCGATGATAATATTGCGTATACTCAACTACAGGGTTTCACAACAGCGGATCTCGGCTATGAGCAGGGAAACGCCATATCGAGCTTTGTGAATCGCATCAACGATAGTTCAGATGCAGAACAGTATATGCAACTATTCGATAGAATCTGGAATAATCCCAACCAACGTCAAGACGTCACTGAGGCGGTATACGAACACATCGCCGCAGTATACACGGAGAATTCTCCGGCGCGTATTTATTTTCTCATCCTGTACAACTTGTTCGCTAACTTCCTCGATGACATAAACGAAGATGTCCTGCCTAACGACCGTACTGGATATCAGGATACAAAAGTTTGGCAAAGTCTATATAATTTCCAGTATGACGCCGCCATGGGAATCATCAATAAATTGGAGACCTACAACGGTTGCATTTTAGCGGACAGCGTCGGATTGGGGAAGACATTCACCGCATTGGCCGTCATCAAATACTATGAATTGCGGAATAAATCGGTATTGGTCCTCTGCCCGAAGAAACTCGCCGAAAATTGGACGAATTACAATGCGAATCTGACGACCAATATTTTCGCCGAAGACCGTTTCAACTACGATGTTCTCGCGCATACCGATCTGTCTCGGGATAAAGGCGTATCGTTGGGAATACCGTTGGATCGCATCAATTGGGGCAACTACGACCTCCTGGTGATCGACGAATCGCATAATTTCCGCAATGCGGATTATTCCGAGGGGAGGGAAACGCGCTACCAGAGGCTCATGCGCAAAGTCATCCGGGAAGGCGTGAAGACCAAGGTGCTGATGCTCTCCGCGACGCCGGTGAACAACCGATTCAACGATCTGAAGAATCAACTGCAACTCGCCTACGAGGGAGAATCCGAGGATTTCGCCAGAAAGCTGCACATCTCCACGACGGTGGAGAAGGTGTTCGCCGACGCACAGCGAGTGTTCAACGAGTGGTCAGAGCTCGATCCGAAGTACCGCACGACTGACCGCATCCTTCAGATGCTCGACTTCGATTTCTTCGAACTGCTCGATTCGGTCACCATCGCCCGCTCCCGCAAACACATCCAGGCGTTCTACGACACCACTGAAATCGGCGCGTTCCCCGAGAGGCTCGCACCCCTCTCGATCCGCGAGCCCCTCACGGACTTGCCGAATGTGCCGGATTTCAACGAGATCTTCGAGCAGCTTCAAGCGCTCACCTTGGCCGTCTACACTCCGCTGGCCTATGTGTTCCCGAATAGGCGAAGCAAGTACGAGGATCTCTACGCCGTCACCGCGGGCAACAGCCGCTCGAATCTCGGCCAAGCCGGGCGAGAGGCGGGTTTGAAGAAGCTGATGACGGCCAACCTCCTCAAGCGGCTGGAAAGCTCCATCGACGCCTTCCGGCTCACCCTTTCCAAGATCGAAGCATCCGTTACGAGAGCCCTCAGCCACATCAGCTGGGGCGCCGTCGGGCCCGAAGACGTGAAACCGGATCTGTCCGAACTCGACTTAGACGAAGAGGATGTGAATATCGAGGTGTTCACTCTGGGCGAGAAGATAAAAATCGATCTAGAGGATATCGACATCCAATCGTGGCAGAAGGATCTGTGGAATGACCGCGAAACCCTCTCCGAGCTTTTGGATGAGATGCGGAAGATCACCCCTGACCACGATGCCAAACTTCAAAAGCTCCGCCACCTCATTCAGGGCAAAATCCGGCTTCCCGTCAATCCCGGAAACCGCAAAGTCCTGGTGTTCTCCGCCTTCGCCGACACCGCCGAGTACCTCTACCGCGAACTCTCGCCGGCCTTCGAAGCCATCGGATTGACGACGGCGCTCGTCACCGGCGGCGGCAGCGGCGCTAAAACCACACTCGGCACCGGTTACGACGTCCAAGAGGTCCTGACTCTGTTTTCGCCTCGATCGAAGCAGCGCCATCTGATCATGCCCGGAAAAACCGACGAAATAGACATACTCTTCGGCACTGACGTCATCAGCGAAGGCCAGAATCTCCAGGACTGCGATTACATGGTGAATTACGATATCCATTGGAACCCTGTGCGCATCATCCAACGATTCGGCCGCATCGATCGCATCGGTTCCACGAACAAGCAGATTCAAATGGTCAATTTCTGGCCTGACATTTCCTTGGACGAATACATCAACCTCAAAGAACGAGTTGAGAATCGAATGGCCGTGGCCAATCTCGTCGCCACGGGCGACGACAACATCCTCAAACCGGACGATGACGACACCGACTTCCGCAAGGAGCAGCTTCGCAAACTCCAAGACGAGGTCATCGAGCTCGAAGACGTGCGCACCGGCGTGTCCATCACCGACCTCGGCCTCAACGATTTCCGAATGGATCTGCTCGCCTATGTCAAAGAGTACGGCGACCTCGCCGCCACGCCTAAGGGCCTGCACGCGGTCATACCGGCGGATTCGCAGAGAGGCCTCGTGCCCGGGGTGATCTTCGCGCTGCGAAACGTGAACGCGGACGAGAACATCAACCGCGGCAACCGGCTCCACCCCTACTACCTCGTCTACTTGGACGACGCCGGAAATGTGGTCGCCGATCACACGGAGGCCAAGAGGCAACTCGACCTCATCCGCTCCGGCTGCCGTCCCTACGACGAGCCTATCGGGGAGGTCGTCCGCATTTTCAACAGGGCCACCCGTGACGGGGTTCGGATGGACGCGTACTCCGAGCTGCTCACCGGCGCGATCCACTCGATGATCGACGTCACGGAGAAACGCGATGTCGACAGCCTGTTCACGCCGGGGCACACGACGGCGCTGACCCAGACCATCGCGGGCCTCGACGATTTCGAGCTGATCGCCTTCATCGCCGTCGTAGACCCCGAGGGAGCGAGAGCCAGTGGCTGATCTGCTGTATCTTTGGCCTGCCGCAGCGGAATTCGGCAGCCGTGTGCCCGAAGGGAAGTTCTTCGATCACCCTGCCTTCACCCCCGCTGTACGGGAGAAGTTCGCCTCGGAGGTGCAATGCGTCACCTGGCGTTACAAGCTGGCCGAAGCCACCCTCGATCTTCAGGGAACCGCCGACGTCCCCGAAGTGCAGGTCCTTCGAATCGACGCCAGAGACGCCGATGTCTCCAAGCAGGTGCTGACGGCGATCGACAAGGCGATCCCCTTTCCCATCGTCTTCGAAATCGCTCGCAGCCCGGGGGAGAGGAGGGAAGTGCGGATGGCCGCCGCCCACAAGCGGCTCGAGGCGCGCACCGCGAAGATCAGCCGGTATTTCACCACCGGCTGGCAGCCCGACGACGCTCCGCGACAGCCCCTCCCGGAGGCCGCCACGCTGCCTTGCCTCTACGCTGCGATCTTGGAATCGCTGGCGCAGGTGAAGATCCGCCCGGGCGAGGACGTATCGGAAATCACCGCAAGGTTGAAACAGGCCGGCAGGCTCGAGCGAGAGATCGCGGTGCTTGAACGCAAAGCCGGCAGAGAGAGGCAATTCAATCGCAAAGTGGAGTTGTATCGCACGATCAGAGCGAAACGCGAGGAATTGGCCGAATTCATCGGCGAGAACGAGAATGCGGAGGTTCGTCGAAGTTACGCATGACATCGCCCTGACCTTCTCCCCGGCCGGAGGACGCCTTAAGACTCCGCCTGAATAGCCGCTGACGCGTCCGCCGTACGGCAGACGTCGGTGACCCATCGTATTCTGTTCCACTACCCTCAGCCAAAGGAGGCATTCGTGGGCGACACGCCTTTGACCCTGGCGATGTTGCGCGCCGGCCAGCGCCTCCGGGGCCTCATACCCGGTCAGGCGGTCACGCTCGTCGCCGTCGATCACATCGACGCGGGACTGTGCGAGGTCTTCTATCGCGACGATTCCGGCCATTCCGACGCTCGGACCATCACCGATGCGGACATCGTGCGCCTCGAGATCGCGAGCGACTCCGATTCCGCTCCACCGTTCGACGGCGACCCCGACGAATTCCGTCTCGCCGCCGAGGCGCTGCGCATCAAGTACGCCGCCCTCTACGACCCGATGGCTGCTGTCAACAGTTCCGACGTCGACCCGCTGCCGCATCAGATCCGCGCGGTCTACGACGAGCTCCTTCCACGCATCCCGTTGCGGTTCCTCCTGGCTGACGACCCCGGCGCGGGCAAGACCATCATGGCCGGCCTGTACCTGAAGGAGCTGATCCTGCGCTCGGACTGCGAGCGGGCCGTCGTCGTTGCGCCCGGCGGGCTGGTGGAGCAGTGGCGGGAGGAGTTGGCGCAGAAGTTCGATCTCCGCTTCGAGGTGTTCGGCCGCCACATGGTCGACGACGCGCAGGGCCGCAACGTCTTCGCCGAGCATCCCTACCTGATCGTGCGGATGGATCAGGTCTCCCGTAACGACGGCTTGATGGAGCAGCTCTCCGAGGTCAGTTGGGATGCGGCGATCGTCGACGAGGCTCACCGTATGTCCGCGCACTATTCGTCGTGGGCGGGGGAGGTCGACGAGACCAGGCGCTTCCGGCTGGGCCGGCTCCTCTCGCAGACGGCGCACAACTTCCTGTTGATGACGGCCACGCCGCACGCGGGCAAAGAGGAAGATTTCCAACTGTTCATGTCCCTGCTGGACCGCGACCGTTTCGAAGGCCAGTTCCGCAAGGGCGTGCACCGCACGAACACCAAGGGCCTCATGCGGCGCATGGTCAAGGAGGACCTGCTCACCTTCGAGGGACGGCCGCTGTTCCCCGAGCGCCGCGCCTACACGGTCGAATACGAGCTCAGCCCGGCCGAGCGGGACCTGTACGAGCAGGTCACCGACTACGTGCGCACCGAGATGGGGCGGGCGGAGCGTATCGCACAGGACGGCGACAGGAAGCGCGGCAACAACGTCGGCTTCGCCTTGACCGTGCTGCAACGCCGCCTCGCCTCCAGCCCAGAGGCGATCCTGCGTTCGCTCGAACGCCGCCAGGCGCGTTTGGAGGCGAAGCTGCACGAGATGGAGCGCGCCGCCGAGGAGGCCCGGTTCGCGGGGAACGGTCAGGCGCTTCTCGCCGACGCGGCACTGCCCACGCTCTCGGTGGACGGCTTCGAGGACGCCGAGGAGGAGACATCCGAGGAAGAGCGCGCACGGTTCGAGGAACAGGTCGACGAGGTCGTGGATCTGGCGACCGCGGCGCAGACGATCCCCGAGCTGCGCGCTGAGATCGCGATCCTGGAGGACCTCATCCGCGTCGCCCGCCGCGTCCGGGTTCAGGATGACGACAAGAAGTGGGTGGAGCTGCGCACCATCCTCGACGAGCAGATCCTTTCCCGCGGCGAGTCGGGCGAAGTCCGCAAGCTCATCGTCTTCACCGAGCATCGCGACACGCTCGACTACCTGCGCGGCAAGATCGCCACCCAGCTCGGCCGTGCGGATTCGGTGATCACCATTCACGGAGGAACCCGGCGCGAGGACCGCAAGGCGGCCCGTGAGCAGTTCACCCACGACCCCGACGCGGTGGTCCTGCTGGCCACCGACGCCGCGGGCGAAGGCTTAAACCTTCAGCGCGCGCATCTGATGGTCAACTATGACCTGCCGTGGAATCCGAATCGGATCGAGCAGCGATTCGGCCGAATCCACCGCATCGGCCAGAGGGAGGTGTGCCACCTGTGGAATATGGTGGCCAAGGGTACTCGCGAGGGCGACGTGTTCACCCGGCTGCTGGCCAAGATCGCCCAGATGTCGTCCGCCTACGACGGCAATCTCTTCAACGTCCTCGGGGATTCCGGCGCCTTCCGGGAGCGCTCTCTGCGCGATCTGCTCATCGAAGCGATTCGCTACGGGGATCGGCCCGATGTCAAGGCCAAGCTCGACCACATCATCGACGAGGGGGTCGCGGACGGACTGGAGGAGATGGTCCAGGAACGCGCCCTGCACCCCGAGATGTTCAGCGCCCTGAACCTGGACGAGGTCCGCGCCCGGATGGAGGCGGCGAGGGAGCGGCGGCTCCAGCCCGGCTATATCGCCGCGTTCTTCATCTCCGCCTTCGAACGTCTGGGCGGAAGCATCCGCCGCCGCGAGAGGGGCCGGTACGAGATCACCCGCGTCCCCAAACGAGTCGGCGACACGGCCCGCCGCTTGAACCGGTGGGCGCCCGTCGCCGACCACTACGAGCGCGTCACCTTCGAACTCGACCGCATCCGGCCCAGCGGCCTCGCGACGGCCGCCCTCATCGCTCCGGGCCATCCGCTGCTGCACGCCGTCATCGAGGCGACCGTCGAGGATCTCGGCCCCGTCTTGAAGCGCGGCACCGTACTGATCGACCGCCGCGGCAAGCAGGCTAGCGAGCCGATGTTGATGTACACGGTCGAGCAGCGCATCCACAACGGCAAGCCGGAGGCGGACACCGTCTCGCATCACTTCGACTATTCGCTCCTGGGGAGAGGCGGTGACGTCACCGTCTCGCCCACGCCGCCGTATCTCGACTACGACGGGCCCCGCCCGGACGAGGGAGAGGCGATCGGCGAAATCGCCGGCAGCGACTGGGCGCGCGGGATTCACGAGAAGGCCATTCGGGCGCGCGCTTACCGGGAGGGCCTCCTGCCGCGCATGGAAGAGGTCAGAACCCGCGTCGAGGCGGAGACCGACCGTACGCGCCGCCAGGTCAGGGAACGCCTGCTCGCGGAGATCAACCACTGGGACAGCGAGTACACCCGGCTCGAAGCGCTCGAGCGTTCCGGTGCCATCGGCAGACTCCGCGCCGAGACGGCTTACACGCGCGCCCGCCAGCTCGACGAGCGCCTCGAGCATCGGCTTGACGAACTCGAGCAGACCGCACACCTCGTCGCGGTCCCCTCGGTGATTCGCGGCATCGCGCTCGTCATTCCCAGCCGAATCGTCGCCGCGGGGGACGGCGAGGCGTCTACCAGTGAAACCGAGGCTGTGGAGCGGCGGGCAGTCGAGGCCGTCCTCGCCGCCGAGCGCGCGCTGGGGCGGGTGCCGGAGGAGATGGCGCGCAACAACCCCGGATACGACATCCGCTCCACCGACCGGGACGGACGCGTCTACTACATCGAAGTCAAAGGCCGACTCGAAGGCTCCGAGACCTTCGCCGTCACGACGAACGAAGTGACCTTCGCTCAGACCCAGGGCGAACGCCACCGCCTCGTGCTCGTCCAAGTCTCGCCCGAGGGCGCCGCCGACGACCGGTTGCGCTACGTCACCGGCGCTTTCACCCACATCGGACCTTCGACGACCACCCGCTCCTTCACGGAGGAGTGGCGCGACTACTGGACCAGGGGAGGGCCGCCCCGATGACGCCCCACAATGAACTCTTCAACCGAACCACCACCGACGAAAGAAGCACTGTGACCACTCCTAAGAAAAAGCTCATCGAGGTCTCGCTGCCGCTCGAGGCGATCAACACGGCCTCCGTACGCGAGAAGTCGATCCGCCATGGGCACCCTTCGACTCTGCACCTGTACTGGGCGCGGCGTCCACTTGCCACGGCCCGGGCGGTCCTCTTCGCCCAGTTGGTGGACGATCCTTCGGCACGCCCGGAGGAGTTCCCGACCGTGGAGGAACAGGACGCGGAGAGAGCCCGCCTACACGCCCTCATGGAGAGACTGGTGGTGTGGGAGAACAGCAATGACGAGGAGCTGTTCCGCGAGGCCCGCGAGGAGATCCGCAAGAGTAACGGCGGCGAGCTCCCCGCGGTTCTCGACCCGTTCGCGGGCGGCGGGTCGATCCCGCTGGAGGCGCAACGCCTCGGCCTGGAGGCTCACGCCAGCGATCTCAACCCGCTGGCCGTGCTCATCAACAAGGCGCTCATCGAGATCCCCCCGAAGTTCGCGGGGATGGAGCCCGTGCATCCCGGCGGAAACGAACAGAACATCTATCAGCGCGCCGAAGGCCTCGCCGAGGACGTCCGCTACTACGGGCAGTGGATGCGCGACGAGGCCGAACGCAGAATCGGTCATCTTTACCCGAAGGCCATGGCGCCCGACGGGACCAAGCACACGGTAATCGCCTGGATTTGGGCGCGTACAGTGAGAAGCCCCAACCCGGCGAATCCCATCGAGACGCCGCTGGTTAAATCGTGGTGGCTGAGCAAGAAGAAGGGCCACGAGGCGTGGGTGCGTGCCACCGTCGAAGACGGACGGGTGCACTACGAAGTCGTGCACAACGCGGACGGGCCGACTGTTGACGGCACAGTTGGCCGGAAGGGTGCGGTCTCTCTGGCGGATTCCACGCCGATTGACTTGGCCTACATCAGAGCGGAGGCACGCGCTGGACGAATGGGAGCGCATCTCATCGCTGTCGTCGCGGAAGGCCCTAGGGGTAGGATCTACCTCCCGCCAACTCCAGAGCACGCAGATGTCGCAAAACTTGCTCGGCCTAAAGATCTGCCCGATGCCGAACTTCCGGAGAAAGCGCTTGGGTTCCGCGTTCAGAACTACGGCTTCAAACGCTGGGTCGATCTGTTCACGAATCGACAACTGATCGCTTTGACGACGCTGAGTGACCTTGTGACCGAAGCGCGTGAGCAGGTGCTGGCCGACGCGCGTGCTGCGGGAATTCCTGATGGGGAGCGCCTTGAAAAAAATGGCAGAGGTGCTCAAGCCTATGCCGATGCGGTTGCCACGTACCTCGCTCTCGCCGTTAGTCGCCAGACTAACCGGCTTTCGTCATTGAATACTTGGCAGAATGTGCGTGAGGTAATTGCGCAAGTATTCACTCGGCAGGCCATCTCTATGGTTTGGGACTTCGCTGAAGCTAATCCATTTTCTAGTTCTTCCGGTAACTTTTTTAGTCAAGTGGACTGGATAACTAAGTCAGTAGAACATATCTCGGCAAACAACAATGGATATGTCGATCAAGTCGGTGCGAATTCTCGAAGTTACGGTCAAATGGTTGTTTCCACCGATCCTCCATACTATGATAATATAGGTTATTCGGATTTATCCGATTACTTCTATGTTTGGTTGCGTCATTGCTTACAGAATGTTCATCCAGATGTCGTTGGGACCATGATGACACCTAAAGTTGATGAACTCGTTGCTAATCCGTATCGACATCACGATAAAGATGGTGCGGCGAAGTTCTTTGTCGGCGGTTTCAATTCGGTGTTCCACCACATCCGCATGGGCGCGAATTCGAATGTGCCAATGACTGTTTATTATGCTTATAAACAACAGAATAAAGAAGATACTACTTTAGGTTGGTATACTCTACTGATTGGTCTTATAAGCGGCGGGTGGCGAATTTGTGCCACATGGCCTGTACGCAGTGAACGTGTGGGTCGGGTGCGTGACATCGAGAGCAATGCTTTAGCCTCATCTATTGTTTTGGCCTGCCGCCCTCGCCCCGAGGATGCTGAGGCGACGACTCGCCGGGCCTTCATCGCCCAGCTTAAGTCGGAGCTGCCGGTGGCGTTGCGCACGCTCATGCAGGGCGGCATCGCCCCGGTTGATCTGGCGCAGGCGGCGATCGGGCCGGGGATCTCGGTGTTCTCCCGGTACTCGCGTGTGCGCGAAGCCGACGGCTCAGACATGAGCGTGAAGGACGCGCTGCTGCTGATCAACGCCACGCTCGACGAGGTGTTGGGGGAACAGGAGTCGGACTTCGACCCGGAGACCCGCTTCGCCGTCAGGTGGTACCGGCAGTACGGCTGGGAAGAGGAGAGTTCCGGCATCGCGGACCAGCTGGCGCGTTCCTCTGACACATCTATCGGCGCCTTGGAGCGCGGCGGGATCTTCGAGGCGAAAGGCGGCAAGGCCCGGCTGCTTTCACCCTCGCGGCTTGAAAGTGACTGGGACCCGACCGCGGATGATCACGTGAGCGTGTGGGAGGCGACGGTGCGCCTCGCCGCGACGATGGCGAAGGGCGGCGTGGACAAGGTGGCCGAATTGCTGCCCGCGGTCCATGACCGTGTGAGCCTGGACGCGGTGAAGGAACTCGGCTTTCTGCTCTTCAAAGAAGCCGAGAAAAAGGGAGACAGCGAAGACGCCCTCCTGTTCAACAGCCTCGTGAGCGCATGGGGCGACGTATCCGAGCAGGCCCGCAGGATCGCATCGATCCCGCGGGCGGCCCAGCAGGAACTCGATTTCAACGAGACGGACTAGGCGCATGGGAACGAAAAGGCAGGAGCCGGGGGAAGAGAATCGCCTCGGCGCGGCGGCCGCTAACGCGACATCGTGCGGAGCTTACGGACTCGATTCTGCCGCAGGAGCGTCGATAGTGCTCCTCGCGGCGCGGAAAGCGAACGGAAGTGTCACATTTAGGAGACGATCATGGCGATGAACAACCGGGGGCGGATCGGCAAGGCTTTCGACCTGCTGTCCGAAGGATTGCTGGACGCAGTCGATCCGGTCATGACTCAGGCTTTCGGCACGTCCGATTGGCCTGCCCGGTGGGCCGCGGAGGACGCCACCAAGTACGGCGGTGCTGTGCGCACAATGACGAAGCGGGACGTTCAGGTCCAGTTGCGGGCGATCACCGAGAAGGGCTTCCACTTCAAGGACGTGCTCTCCCGCGCGCAGCAAGGCTTCGCCTCCGAACTACGGGACACCCGCAATAGGTGGGCCCACAATGAGCAATTCAGCTCCGATGACGCCATCCGCGCCCTCGACACCATCGAGCGTCTGCTGCAGGCCGTCGACGCGATGGACTCGGCGGCGGACGTCCGCAAGCTGCGAATGGACCTCCAACGCACCGTGTTCGAGGAGCAGAACCGCAGGAAGACCAAACGGGTGGCCCTCGACCCGAGTTCGGGTCTGAAACCCTGGAGGGACGTGATCCGGCCCCATGACGACGTGGCGCGCGGCGAATTCACCGCCTCGGAATTCGCCGCCGATCTGCACCTCGTCCACACCGGGCAGGCCGTGAGCGCGGAATACGGGGACCCGGTAGAGTTCTTCAGCCGCACCTACCTCACCGAGGGCCTGCACGACCTTCTGTCCCGTGCACTGCGCCGGCTGAACGGCGACGGGAACGCCAGCCCCGTGGTGAACCTTCAAACGAACTTCGGCGGCGGAAAAACCCATTCGATGCTCGCGCTCTACCACCTGTTCGGCGGCACCCCGGCGCACGACCTGCCGCAGGAGGTCCAGGAGCTCGTCGCCGCCAGCGGCAACCCGGATCTCGCGAAGATGGGGGTGCGGCGGGTCGCGCTCGTGGGGACCTATCTCAAA
>ERZ773246.752-NODE-752-length-12640-cov-70.7348_pt1 | contig 12640 bp, 5 predicted proteins | sample MGYA00580519_ERZ773246 | MGnify/ENA primary metagenome ERZ773246 (study PRJEB29015, sample SAMEA2738153) | human oral metagenome | biome: human oral; feature: human-associated habitat; material: saliva | place: China | collected 2246 ...
ACTGTCCAACCGACAAAAAGATTTATTTGGATATGAGCTTCTACAAGGAATTGACAACCAAATACAAGGCAAGCGGGGACTTCGCCATGGCCTACGTGATCGCCCACGAAGTCGGCCACCACGTGCAAAATGAGCTGGGAATCCTTGGTAAATACCATCGGATGCAACAAGGTCTTTCTGAAAAGGAACGAAATGCCATCAGTGTCCGCATTGAGCTACAAGCTGATTATCTAGCCGGTGTCTGGGCCCGCTCCATTCAAGACCGAAACCTTCTAGATATCGGCGATATCGAAGAAGCCATGAATGCAGCCCATGCAGTCGGGGATGATACTCTCCAAGAGCAAGCCTACGGCTACTCGGTACCAGATAGCTTTACCCACGGAACTTCCGAGCAACGCATGCGCTGGTTCAAACGGGGCTACCAGTACGGAGATCTCCAACACGGCGATACCTTTAGCTTATCAGATAGTGAACTTTAAACAAATAGAGGCTGGGACAAAAGTCCTAGCCTCTCAATTATTTTTGGATTATCGAGCAAGACGCAGTGGTTGAGTGGGCTCTACTACGCTGATTTCATCAGCTTTTACAGCCCTACTCAACTGTGCGGAGGTGGGACGACGAAATCGAATTCTAACGAATTACCGATTTCTGTCCCACTCTCTTTTTGATTAGAAACCAAGCCAGCCTTTGAAAGTATCCCAAGCGTTTTTCGCTTTTCCTGGGATATCGGCCTCGTCGATTGCTTTCTTCGCATTATCGACCATATTCGACGCCTTTTCTTTGACATCCTCAAAGAAACCTTTGTCTTCTTTGCTGTCTGTTTCTGTAGTTTCTTCTCCGACTGGCGCAATGCCATTTTCAGCATAAGAGTTCTTCACCGAGTCAAACTGGGTACCGTCTGTATAAGGCAGAACACTGTTGGCAACATTGCGGAAGATCTCGGACGCCGTTCCAGCACTACTGTCCGTCAGGTAGTGATTTTCATCGGTCGTTGGGAAACCAAGCCATTGACTGATGACCACATCTGGCGTGTAGCCGATCACCCATTGGTCTCCAGAGAGGTCCTTGTTAAAGCTGGTCTCTGTCGTACCGGTTTTCCCTGCCATGGTATAGCCATAAGGCGCAGCATTAACCCCTGTACCATTACTAAAGGTACCAAGCATCATATTGGTCATCTTATCTGTCGTTGAACCACTAAGCACTCGGGTTGATTTCTGGCTGTGGCTCTTGACCACTTGGCCACTTGCATTTTCGATCTTGGTAATGAGGTGAGCATCATTCATGACCCCGCCGTTAGCAAAGGTTCCATAGGCCTGAGCCATCTGCATCGGATTAGTTGTCACACCAGCTCCCAAGGCAACGGCAAGCGACTTGTCTACCTTATCCATGTTGAGTCCGAATTTTTTCCCGTATTCAAAGACCGTATCGAGACCCAAATCATTAGCGGTCGCTACGGCTGGAAGGTTAAGGGACTCTGCCAAGGCCTGGTACATCGGTACCGTTGGGCTAGACTGGATTCCCGCGTAGTTATTGACCTCATAGCTTCCATATTGGGTGGTACTATTGTCCAATTCCTTATTGGTCGACCAACCTTCAGCAACAGCTGGGCTATAGACAACCAAAGGTTTGATGGTTGATCCTGGACTACGAGCAGCCTGGGTAGCGTAGTTGTAGGTACGGAAACCTGGATTTTGATCGCTTCCGACACGCCCTACGAGAGCCCGAACCCCTCCGGTCTTAGGATCAAGCGCCACACTACCAGATTCCGCGCGCGTGCCGTCTTCCGCTACTGGGAAGAGGGCCGTATTGTCATAGATCACCTGCATGCTTGCTTGGTAATTTTGATCCAGCTCGGTATAGATCCGGTAGCCATTTTTGACAATGTCTTCTTCGGTCAGGCCATATTCATTGACCGCTTCATTGATGACAGCATCAAAATAGGATGGGTAGCGGTAGTCCTCCGACTTGCCTTCATAGGCATCGACCAGCTGGCCATGGATATCGACAGCAGCAGACTGATCAGCTGTTTTCTGGTCAATATAGCCAGCCGCCACCATATTTTGGAGGACAGTATTGCGGCGATTGGTCGCATTCTCTACTGAATAGAGCGGGTTATAGATCTCAGGTCCCTTGAGCATACCGGCGAGTACCGCAGACTGATCCAGGCTTAATTGACTGGCTGAAACCCCAAAATACTTCTTGGAAGCATCCTCAATTCCCCAAACCCCATTTCCAAAATAGGCATTGTTGAGGTACATGGTGAGGATTTCTTTTTTACTGTATTTCTTATTGATTTCAAGCGCCAGGAAGAATTCTTTAGCCTTACGCTCCACCGTCTGGTCCTGAGACAGGTAAGCATTCTTGGCTAGCTGCTGGGTGATGGTCGACCCACCACCTGAGCGCCCCAGGGTCAAAATCGCTAAGAAGAAGCGACCATAGTTGATCCCGCTATTCTTGTAAAAGCTCCGGTCCTCTGTTGCGACCACGGCATTTTGCAGATTCTCACTAATGGCATCGAGTTCGACATAGGTTCCTTTTTGCCCGGTCAAACTTCCCGCCTGGTCCCCATTCTTATCATAGATAATGGTAGTCGCCTTCAGTGCATTCTGCAAGTCCTTGACGTTGGTCGTCTTAGCGAGGTAGAAGAGATAGCCTCCTGTCAAGAGGCTAAAGCCTAGCCCAATGATCAGGAGAATCTTGGTCAAATGGAAGCGGCGCCAAAAACGACGGAAGGGATGCTGAGAGAGAGGCTTGCTTCTGTGCTTGCCTGAGCGACTATAGGTCGGCTCTACTGTCTCTTCCGGTAGTTCCGTGTCTGGCACTTCTTCTGCCACCGCTTTGGGCGGATGATCCTTTCTAAAAAAAGTGATCAGGTTTTCAAATAATTCTTTTATTCTATTCATACCTGTTATTGTAACACCTTATCCTTGTCCTAGCAAGAAAAGATAGCTCATCCCCTTCTCCCATTTAGTTTTCTTTAAGCTTAGATTTTGCTACAATAGGGTCATGAACTATCAATTTACCATTCCACAATCCTTTCCCCAGATGACTGTGAAAGAGCTGCTTGAGGACTACTTCCTCATTCCCCGTAAGATCCGGCATTTTTTACGAACCAAGAAGCACGTCTTGGTCAATGGCGAGACCATCAACTGGCAGAGCCCCGTTCAAAAAGGAGACCAGATCCAGCTGATCTTTGACGCGGACGATTACCCTGAAAAAGAGCTCCCAGCCGGAGACCCGAGTCTGGTCGAAGAACTCTATCAGGATGAGCATGTCATCATCGTCAATAAGCCCGAAGGTATGAAAACCCATGCCAATGAGCCGACAGAAATTGCTCTTCTCAACCATGTTTCCAGCTATGTTGGATCTACCTGCTACGTCGTGCACCGCCTAGACAAGGAAACCAGCGGAGCGATTTTATTTGCTAAAAACCCTTTTATCCTGCCTATTCTCAACCGAATTTTGGAAGATAAAAACATCCAACGCGAGTACTGGGCCTTGATCCAAGGCAGCTTAGCACAAAAGACCATCGTCTACAAGGATAAAATCGGACGCGATCGCCACGATCGGCGCAAGCGCCTGGTCGATCCACGCAAGGGGCAGTACGCAGAAACTCAGGTGACGCAACTGAAAAAAATCGGACGAAACAGCCTGGTCAAATGCCAGCTCAAAACGGGGCGTACCCATCAGATCCGGGTTCATCTCTCCCATCATGGCCACCCGATTGTCGGGGACCCTCTCTATAACCCTGCACGCGGAGAGCGACTCATGCTCCATGCTCACCGCTTGACCTTCACCAATCCATTAACCCTTGAAACCATACAAGTCGAAGCACCTTCTAAGAGTTTCGAAGAAGGGTTGAAAAAATAAGAAAAGAACCGAAATAGTATTCTTAGAGACTTTCCTTAAGTGAGTACGGACGTCAGCGAACTTCAAAGAAGTTCCATGACTTAGTTTTGAGCCCAAGGTCTCAAAACTCCCGAGTGCTTGAAATTCTAATATTTCAAGCACTTTTCTCACTGCGTAAAGTCTCCAGTCATTATCGAATAATTCAAAAGATAAAAATCATTTAAAACAATTGACAGAATCTCTCATTTTATTTTAAAAACTTATCTGCATTCAAAAAAGAAGCCACAAAAAGAGGCTGGACAAAAACTGTTCAGCCTTTTTATATTTGATAGAAATAACTGTATGACGCAGTGGTTGATTGGCATCTTTGTTCTCTTTTTAAGCTCCAAAGATAACCTAATCAACTGTGCGGGGGTGGGAAGACGAACTCTTTTTACTAGTCGGAGTTCTTTCCCACTCCCTTTTTATTATTGATAGCGTGGGGTGGCAAATCCACGGATATTGCCATGTCCGATCCTATAGGTATTACGACGAACTTGGTTGTTGGAGTTTCCTTCAATGGTGTGAATGATCCCATTTGAGACGCTCTCGACAATTCCGATGTGATCCGCAAAGCCATTGTTTTGTTGGGTATTTTGATCCCAGTTAAAGGTGATGATGTCCCCTGCTTTTGGTGTAGTGGTACCATCTTCATTCCAGATGCCCAAGCGTTTGAAGATCTGGATGTGACGTTCGACTCCACATTCACGACCAATCAAACCGCTCAAACCTTCCCGCTGGAAGACTGTTGTGACAAAGATATCACACCAGTCATCGGTCGTCTTCACTGCATAACCAACTGGAAGTGGTTTGACACTGTTGTAATCATTGACCAATTGATGGTGAGCTGCAGTTCCGCCACGAACACCGACTAGACTAGCTGCTGCCCGTAAGACACGGTCCCGTTGTCCATTCGTTACACGAGGACTAAAAGCAGTTTGATCTACAGTCGCACGGGGATGAAGGGCTGTTTGACCAAGGTTAAAGCCTTCAACGCCACCATCGACATAATCCACATAGACGTGAGTGGTATAGTTACCTGATTGGTACTGGTGATTTGCTGCTGAGACCTGCACTTCTGTATGCATTCCAGAAGGTGCTGTTGAATACCAGAAAAGATTTTCTTGGTGTGCTTGAGACCAGGCTGCGACACGGATATTCTTAATCCGACGGCCTTGAGGCGCTTGATCCACCGTTACTGTATAGGTTCCAGCACCAGAATTGACATTCTTGATCCCTGTTTGTGTCTTCGTCTGAGCATTTCGGAATTCAACTTCTGTAGTCGTTGAACCGACACCCACACGAGAACCATCATTTTGAATATAGTAAAGATGAACATGGTACTGACCAGTAGAGTTCTTGTGGTCACTCGCTTTTACAGATACCTTGTAGTCTCCGTTTGCTTGACGAGTCGCTTCATACCAGCGGATGTCGTCTTGGCCGTCCTTATCAGACCAAGTAGGAACTTGCACAGTCCGCACACCTTTAGGGCTATAGACATCCTTGATGATGACATCAAAGGTACCCGCATCCTTGTTGTTGTTTTGGATTAAGAGACTAGCAGTTGGACGTGATTGATTTTTGAAATCAATAAAGTCTTTCTTGACAAACTTGTTTTGGCCTTTGGCATCCACATAGAAGACTTGCGCTTCGTACTTGCCATCCGCGTTTTCGTGGTCACTGGCTTTGGCTGTTACGGTATAAGAACCATCTGCTTGACGATTTGGAGTGTACCAGATGATGTCTTTCATCCCATTGGCATGAGACCAGAATGGAATCTTCACTTCTTTATAACCATCGAAACCTTGAAGGTTCTTAGCTGTAATAGTGAAAGTACCGTCTTTTTCTGATTTTGTAATGGTCAGATCGGCTGACGGTTTAGGAGCTGTGTAGTCAATAAAGGCTTTCTTGACAAACTTGTTTTGTCCGTTAGCATCCACATAGAAAACTTGCGCTTCGTATTTGCCATCAGCATTTTCGTGGTCACTGGCTTTGGCTGTTACAGTATATGAACCATCTGCTTGACGACTTGGAGTGTACCAGATGATATCTTTCATCCCATTGGCATGAGACCAGAATGGAATCTTCACTTCCTTGTAGCTATCGAAGCCTTGAAGGTTCTTAGCTATAATGGTGAAAGTCCCGTCTGACTCTGATTTCGTAATGGTTAGATCAGCAGATGGTTTAGGAGCTGTGTAGTCAATAAAGGCTTTCTTGACAAACTTGTTTTGGCCTTTGGCATCCACATAGAAGACTTGCGCTTCGTACTTGCCATCCGCGTTTTCGTGGTCACTGGCTTTGGCTGTTACGGTATAAGAACCATCTGCTTGACGATTTGGAGTGTACCAGATGATGTCTTTCATCCCATTGGCATGAGACCAGAATGGAATCTTCACTTCTTCATAACCATCCAAGCCTTGAAGATTCTTAGCCGTAATGGTAAAGGTGCCGTCTGACTCTGATTTTGCAATAGTCAAATCTGCGGAAACCGGAGATTCCTGTTGAGGAACACTCTCATTTCTTGCTGCTACCACTCGTGCGCGTGCGCCATATGGTGCACGACTAGCTACCACAGCTGGTGCTGGTTGCTCTGATACAACCTTGTCGCTAGTGCCCTTGTCAGAAGACTGGTTATTGCTAAGAGTCGGTGTGACAGGTGCTGCCTCTGTTGCAACGGTATTTTCTGTCTGAATACCTTTCTCAACTCCCACTCCTTCGTTCACAGTATTCTGCGCTTCTGATGAAGTTGTTGTTTTTGCAACGACAGCTGATGTATTTTCTGGTGTTTGATCGGACGCATGTTGCTCATCGGCTTTGACTTGTTGTGTCGAAAAAGCCAACAAAACGGCTGTCCCAGCATAAAAAATAAGATCTTTCTTTTTCATGTATCTTCCCTTACAATTTTTTATACGGATTGTACCCACATAGTAGTATTATAGCACAAACCGCCGGATCAAGAAACAATATCATGAGAAGAATCCTATTTTTAAAGAAAAAAAGAAGGCCAGATTGGCCTTCTGATTAGCTTATGCAAAAATTGAGAAGAAAGGTGCTCCAAGCTTGTTATCCATCGGGTCCTTACTCTTAATAGAGTGAAGATAATTGATGGAGTACCAGCCGTTGTTGCCGCTATTATATGGATCACGAACATAGGTTCTTCCATTGTCATAACCATGCAAGACCAATTCATGAGTATAAGGATCACTAGTAAATTGGCTATTACCTACTGCAGCAAGTACATGCTTGCCAGCCATGAGGGCTTCTGCAATGCCTCCAGCTCCATTAACCAATTGGCTCTTCAAGCCCCAGTTACGAGTGGCAGCTACAATCCCATCAGAATCTGTTCCTGCTTCACCTTTGTTGAATGAATCAGTATTGTTGTAGAGATAATCAGCTACTGTTGTTGGCAAAATAGTTCTACCTAGGATATCTGTGAAGGTCATAGCAAGGGAGGTTGGCACACAACCTGACTGATCGACATTGCTCACACCGTAATATTTCCCAGCCCAACGAGGATCCCGTTGAGAATAATAGGTTGTTTGTGGGTTCACCTTTTGATTTCGTGGAGACAAGGCTGTTTGACCAAGGTTAAAGCCTTCAACACCACCATCTTTGTAGTCCACATAGACGTGTGTAGTATAGTTACCCACTTCATTACCGTGATTATTGGCAGAGACTGTGATCTCTGTGTGCATACCTGTCGGCGTTGCGGAATACCAGTAAAGATTTTCTTGATGAGCTTTGGACCAGGCAGCAACACGGATGTTCTTAATCTGACGACCTTGAGGAGCTTGATCCACAGCTACTGTATAAGTCCCGTTCGTTGCATTGACATTCTTGATAGCAGCTTGCGTCTTGGTCGTCGCATTTCGGAACTCCACGTCTGTAGTCGTGGTACCAATACCAATCCGAGAACCATCATTTTGAATGTAGTAAAGGTGAACATGGTACTTACCAGTAGAGTTCTTGTGATCGCTCGCTTTGACGGATACCTTGTAGTCCCCGTTCGCTTGGCGAGCCGCTTCATACCAGCGGAGATCATCCTGTCCTTCCTTATCAGACCAAGTTGGGACTTGAACAGCTCGTACCCCTTTAGGGCTGTATACATCCTTGATGATGACATCAAATGTTCCTGTATCCTTATTGTTGTTTTGGATCAAGAGAGTGCCGGTTGGACGTGATTGATTTTTGTAATCAATAAAGGCTTTCTTGACAAACTTGTTTTGGCCTTGAGCGTCCACATAGAAGACCTGCGCTTCGTATTTGCCATCAGCGTTTTCGTGGTCACTAGCTTTGGCCGTTACAGTATATGAACCGTCTGCCTGGCGAGTTGGAGTATACCAGATGATATCCTTCATCCCATTGGCATGAGACCAGAATGGAATCTTCACTTCCTTGTAGCCATCGAAGCCTTGAAGATTCTTAGCCGTGATGGTGAAGGTACCATCTTTTTCTGATTTTGTAATGGTCAGATCAGCAGATGGTTTAGAAGCTGTGTAATCAATAAAGGCTTTCTTGACAAACTTGTTTTGGCCTTTGGCATCCACATAGAAGACCTGTGCTTCGTACTTGCCATCAGCGTTTTCGTGGTCACTGGCTTTAGCTGTTACAGTATAAGAACCGTCTGCCTGGCGAGTCGGAGTATACCAGATGATATCCTTCATCCCATTGGCATGAGACCAGAATGGAATCTTCACTTCCTTGTAGCCGTCGAAGCCTTGAAGGTTCTTAGCCGTGATGGTGAAGGTGCCGTCTTTTTCTGATTTTGTAATGGTCAGATCAGCTGTGACAGCATTGGCCGGTTTTGTCGCCGTATAATCGATAAAGGCTTTTTTCACAAATTTGTTTTGACCTTGGGCATCTACATAGAAGACCTGCGCTTCGTATTTGCCATCAGCATTTTCGTGATCGCTTGCTTTGGCTGTTACAGTATATGAACCGTCTGCCTGGCGAGTTGGAGTGTACCAGATGATATCTTTCATCCCATTGGCATGAGACCAAAATGGAATCTTCACTTCCTTGTAGCCATCGAAGCTTTGAAGGTTCTTAGCTGTAATGGTGAAGGTACCGTCTTTTTCTGATTTTGCAATAGTCAAATCAGCTGATACTGGTGTCTGATTTTTCTTTCCAATGGCTACTGTCGTCGTTGTTCCACCCACACCCGTCATTTGTCCATTATTCTGAACATAGTAAAGGTGAACATTGTAAAGACCAGTTGAGTTTTTATGGTCCGCTGCTTTTACATTGACGGTATAGGTCCCATTTGCTTGACGATTGGCTGTATACCAAACAAGGTCATCTTGACCGCCTGTTTCTGACCAGATTGGTACAGAAACGGTTCGAACTCCATTTGGTGCCTTAACATTTGAGATGACAACATCAAAGCGGCCCGTCATAGTATCGTTATTGACAATGTCAATCTTCCCACTTAAGCTGCCTTCTGTCGGGTCTGCTGCAGGTTTTGCGTTCGCTGTGAAGCGGCCTGTATAGTCCACACTGTGGTCAAAGAGGTGTTTTCCTGGAAGCAATTCCGCTTGAGAAGTGAACTGCCACGCGCCAGCTTTCCCATTGTAACGCAAGCTTTTCGCATCGTTTACAGACAGTTTTGGAGAAGGATATTGGGCAATCCAGAAATTCTGAAGGCCAAATTGAGCGGTGTTGACAGGACCTTTCTTGCGAAGATTGTTTTCATCCAACCAGCTAGCACTGGTGTAAAACATCAAATTGGTGTAGCCATTTTTACGCATTTCATCTACCCAAGCTTGGATGTTGCGGTTGATATTCGGCTGCATCTTGGCATCCTCAAAGTCATTGACCATGAGGGTGTTCTTTGGAAGATTCAAGTGTTGCGCCTCTGCAATGTAGAATCGCGCTTCTGCACGCGCTGCTTCCTCAGAAGTATAGCGTGAGAAGTGGTAAGTCGATACTTGCAGACCCGCAGCTTGTGCATTGCGAATTTGGTTCTCCGCATTCGGGTTCTTGTACCAAGTGTCTTCTGTCAATTTGACAACGACACCGCCCACGCCTTTATTAGCTAGGGTACGGTAGTCTCCAATACTAATGTCTCCGTTGTGGCTACTCACATCAACGAATGATTTTGGCTGAACCGCTACATCTGTTGAGCGACCAGCAGGAGCGTGAGCGCCTGTGTTAAAGAAGGTCGTGCTTCCTGTATTAGACGGAAGAGGAGTTTCTTCTTTCTCAGTCGTCGATGCTTCTGTAGCTTTCTCTACAGATGGAGTTCCACTTTCTGAAGCCGTGGTCTTGCTCGCAGGTGCTACAGACTGTTCAGTCACATTTGCTGGTGCTGCATAGTTGCTTGCGACAGGTGCTACCGACTTTTCAGCAACGGCCACTTCTGGCGCTTTTTCAGCTTGGACTTGGTTGCCTTCAGTAGTAGCGGCCTCGTTTGAAACCAGCTCATCTGCACTGACTCCCTGAGCAGATACAGCCATCAAGACTGCCGCTCCGGCATAAAAAATAAGATCTTTCTTTTTCATATAAACTTCCCTTTATACAAATTTTATACGTTAATCATTTTACCACACGGTTTCAGCGATGAAAAGTTTTATAAGGCAAATTTTTAAAATTAGTGATATTTTTTTGAAAAACTAAAAAAGAAGTCTGTCTGGCTTCTTTTGATCTTATGATAAATGCTTTAAGGCTGTCTTTAAGTAGTGACCATCTCGGATTTCCTGGCCAACACGCTTGGCATTGTCCACTAAATCTTGGTAATCGGCATCTGAAAGATTGTCGATGGTCTCCTTCAAGTCATGAAGCGAGTCTACGGCAATCCCACAGTCCTTCTCAAGCACAAAGTGAGACAAGGCTGACTGTTTCCACACCACCAGCGGAAAGCCCGATGCTAGATAAAGCGACGCCTTGTGAGAGTTGTTGTAGCGAAGGTACTCCCCAAAGACGCCACTACAGGTTTCCGCACTATCCCCATCCCAGACAAGTCCAAAACCACCCTCAAGGGCTGCAGGAAGCTCATCCGGTAGGAAGGATCCAAAGTAAGTTTCATTCTCTAAAGCTCTACTTTCATCAAAACCAACACCATAGAGATTATAGGCAGGTTCTGCAGGAAGACCATAGAGATAACCAGCTTTTTCCTGGGCCAAATTACCTGCCACAATGATCGGCTGGTCTTTTGTTTGGCCACTCTTTTCTTGGAAATTTGGAATCAAATAGTCGAAAATGCCCAGGCTGACAATCTTATCTTCCGCAATTCCTTTATCCACCAAGACAGATTTCATCACCGGGTTGTGGGCGATGATCCCATCAGCTGCTTTGAGAAAACTTGCTTCTTGAAGGTACATCCGAATTCTGTGTTTTAAAGGTAGTGAAGTCATGTTGGCATGGCGAAGCACTTCTAGGTCATGAATCAAGAGATAGACTTTAATCCCTCTTTTTTGCGCTTTTTTGACCAAATGGGTGGAGAAAAAGCTATGGTGAAGCATTGGAAACTGGATCAACAACTCATCTCCTTGCTTTAGTTGATCCAAGGCTTGTCCAAAAGCCTTGGCCTTATGGCGTTGAGCCGCAAGGGTACCCATCTGATACCAATTGTCGACAGAAAGGACCAAGGGGTGATAGCCTTCTTCTTTCACAATACTTTCTACGTCATTGCGTGCTTTATTTCCTGCGTTCTTTGCGTTGACATCATGCAGGAATTCTTCTTTTAAGTAGTATTTCATAGATTATGGTTTCTTTCCATCAAACTCATTTGCTACGACTTCCAAAGCTCGCTCAATGACCACGTGCATGTCGTAGTATTTATAGTCTGCCAAACGTCCACAGAAGATAACCTTGTCATTTTTCTCAGCTTCTTCTTGGTACTTGGCAAACATGGCGTTGTTCTTTTCATCATTGATTGGGTAGTATGGCTCATCTCCACGTTTCCAATCAGCTGGGTACTCACGGGTGATAACTGTCTTGGGTTGTGTACCATACTCGAAGTGCTTATGCTCAATGATCCGAGTATAAGGAATCTCACGCTCTGTATAGTTGACAACCGCATTCCCTTGATGGTTTTCCTCGTCCAAGACTTCGTGTTCAAAACGAAGACTACGATACTCCAACTCCCCATGTTTGTAATCAAAATACTGGTCAATCATCCCTGTAAAGACCACTTTATCAGCTGAAGCTTCAAGCTCTTCACGATTGGCAAAGAAGTCAACGCCAAGTTCTACTTCTACATCGCCCAGCATATTTTCGATGATGACGTTGTAACCACCGATTGGAATCCCTTGGTAACGGTCATTAAAGTAGTTATTATCAAAGGTCAGACGAACCGGAAGACGTTTGATGATAAAGGGTGGAAGGTCTGTGGCAGAACGTCCCCATTGTTTTTCTGTATAGCCCTTAATCAACTTTTCGTAGATATCTGGACCAATCAATTTGATGGCTTGTTCTTCCAAGTTTTTCGGTTCAACATCTTTCATGTCAGCTGTTTGCTCGGCAATCTTGTCCTTGACTTCTTGAGGAGTCTTGGTTCCCCACATAGCATAAAAAGTATTCATGTTGAAGGGAAGATTGTACAGACTGCCCTTGTAGTTAGCTACTGGTGAGTTGATATAGTTGTTGAATTCAGCGAACTGGTTGACATAGTCCCACACTTTTTTGTTGGAGGTATGGAAAATGTGGGCACCATACTTGTGGACGTTGATGCCTTCAATCTCCTCGCAGTAGATATTTCCACCGATGTGATCACGCTTGTCAATCACTTTTACTTTTTTGCCACGTTTTGTAG
>ERZ773246.762-NODE-762-length-12555-cov-6.81832_pt1 | contig 12555 bp, 10 predicted proteins | sample MGYA00580519_ERZ773246 | MGnify/ENA primary metagenome ERZ773246 (study PRJEB29015, sample SAMEA2738153) | human oral metagenome | biome: human oral; feature: human-associated habitat; material: saliva | place: China | collected 2246 ...
GCTCACCCCTTGTATGCGGGACTGAATCAATGAGAGCTCCGTGGGAAGGCGATGCTCGCGTTCTGGACGGTACAGCGTGCGCGGCTCAGATCAAGGATGAGCTTCGAGGCCGAGTCCAAACCTTGCGGGAGCAGGGAGTAGTCCCTGGCCTTGGTACCGTCTTGGTAGGGGAAGATCCGGGGTCCGTTGCCTATGTTGCTGGAAAGCATCGGGACTGTGCCGAGGTGGGAATTGAATCGATTCGCGTCGATTTGCCTACCGAGGCTTCGCAGGAGGAAATCCTTGCGGCAGTTGAAAGGCTGAACGCTGATCCTGCTTGCACGGGTTTCATTGTTCAGCTGCCACTTCCTCGCGGCGTTGATACCAATTGGATTCTCGAGGCTGTGGATCCCGACAAGGATGCCGACGGTCTTCACCCGACAAATCTGGGCCGATTGGTCCTGCGGGGGAGTGAACCCATTCAATCACCGCTTCCGTGTACGCCCCGTGCTGTCATTGAATTAATTCAGTGCAATGGGATCGACCTTAATGGCGCAGATGTGTGCGTTGTAGGACGCGGAGTAACTGTCGGTCGCTCAATTGGGCTGTTGCTCACGCGTAAAGACATCAATGCGACGGTGACAATCTGTCATACCGGAACACGGGATCTGGCTGCGCACACGCGGGCGGCAGATATCGTTGTTGCTGCGACGGGTTATGCGGGCTTAATTACTGCGGATATGGTCCGTCCTGGAGCTGTTGTGCTGGATGTGGGTGTTTCTCGCGTCGTCGACCCGGAAAGTGGGAAGGTGCGTCTGATGGGTGACGTTGCAGACGGTGTTGACGGTGTTGCAGGCTGGCTCTCGCCGAATCCTGGGGGAGTGGGGCCAATGACGCGCGCGCTTTTGCTGATGAATGTCGTCGAGGCTGCGGAGCGTGGCGTGAACGGCTGAATATGCGCTTTGTTGATCTCTCTACACTAAAAGCCTGGGTTAACCCCCAGGCTTTTAATGTGTTTTGCATCACATGTGACGAATATTTCAGGAATATATTCTTTTGTTTACTTATCTGACAAATTAGGTTAGCTAAGTCTGATCGACACATTCCGCAAGAATAGTGGATTTCTGTTCGTATATTTATGCGATCTGAGTATTTTCTCAGCTTTAGATAAGCGATTTTTCTGAAACTAAGTGGTACGCTTGTTCCATCTCCAGGTGATCTAACTCATGATGCGAAGAAGCAGAAGAGGACCACAAGAAATGCAACCAAGTGTAACTTCCGAGATCGGGCGCCTCCGCCAGGTGATCATTCATCGCCCCGGACGCGAAATGCTGCGCCTGACCCCATCGAATATGGAGCATCTCCTATTCGATGACATGCTCTGGCTTGAACACGCTCAAGCAGAGCACGACGACTTCGCGAACTCCCTGCGTACTCAGGGAACAGAGGTTCTCTACTTCCAGGAGCTACTGGCCGAAGCAATGGATATTCCTGAGGCTCGCCAGCACGTTCTGACCTCCGTATTCACCGAAGAGAGCCACGGTGTTGCGATCGCTGAAGCGATGCGTGCCTACGGAGAGTCCCTTACAGGAGCTCAGCTTGCAGAACTCATGGTTGCAGGCCTGACCAAGGAAGAATTTGCCGAACTCAACCTTGGCCCCATCTCTTCCGTGATCTACGACGCAATGGGCCCGACTTCCTTTATCGTTGCTCCTCTGCCGAATCACCTCTTCACTCGCGACACCTCCTGTTGGGTTTATGACGGCGTTGCAATCAACTCGATGCGCAAGGAAGCGCGTCGCCGCGAGACCATTAACTACGAGGCGATCTACAACTACCTCCCGCGTTTCCAGGACCCTTCAATTAAGAAGTGGTGCAATGGCAACGAGGCAGGCCCGGCAACCGTTGAAGGCGGAGACGTCCTGGTTATCGGAAATGGCGCTGTTCTGGTCGGCATGAGCGAACGCACCACCCCCGCCGGTGTGGAGCGCATGGCTCGCCGTCTCTTTAGCGACAGTGAGGTCAAGCAGGTTATCGCCTTGGATATGGCGAAGGAACGTGCGCAGATGCACCTCGATACCGTCATGACTCAGGCTGACTACGGAGTCTTCACTAAGTACGCAGGCATGGGAATGGTTGAATCCATGACCCTCACCTCCGACGGTGAAGGTGGCATCAAGGTTGCAGCCCACGATCCTCAGGACATGCACAAGGTCATCGCACACGCCCTCGGCTTGGACGACATTAAGGTCCTGACTCCTCCGATGGATGCCCTCGCAGCAGAACGCGAGCAGTGGAACGACGGCTCCAACGTCCTCGCTGGTGCCCCAGGCGTTGTCTACGCCTACGAGCGCAATATCACTACCAACGACTTCTTGACCGAACATGGCATCACAGTGATCACTGTCCCAGGCGATGAGCTTGGCCGAGGCCGTGGTGGCCCGCGTTGTATGTCGTGCCCGGTCGTGCGTGAAGCGGTCTGAGCGGCCTGCCCTCCACGCGGAAGAAACAACAAAACTCTCTGAAAGGAAACAACAATGGAGTTCCCCCTGCACGGACGTCACTTCTTGAAGGAAACCGACTTCACCGTTGAAGAGTGGCTCTACCTTCTCGATCTGGCAGCCGAACTGAAGGCCGCAAAGAAGGCCGGCCGCGAGGTAAAGTACCTCGTCGACAAGAACATTGCGCTGATCTTCGAAAAGACCTCGACCCGTACCCGCTGCTCCTTCGAGGTTGCGGCATACGACCAGGGCGCACATGTCACCTACTTGGATCCCTCCGGCTCCCAGATGGGCCACAAGGAATCCGTCGCCGACACCGCTCGAGTTCTCGGCCGCTTCTACGACGGCATTGAGTTCCGTGGCTCCAAGCAGGCTCACGTTGACGAGCTCGCCGCTCTGTCAGGTGTTCCGGTGTGGAACGGTCTGACCGATGACTGGCACCCCACCCAGATGCTCGCCGACCAGCTGACCATGCTCGAGGCCTCCGGCAAGAAGCCGAACGAGATCAGCATTGCTTACGTAGGCGACGCCCGAAACAACGTCGGCAACTCGATCCTCATCTCCTGCGCCATGATCGGCATGGATGTCCGTATGGTTGCCCCCAAGGAACTCTTCAACGCTCCCGAGGTCGTTGCAGCTGCTGAGGAACTCGCCGCTAAGTCCGGTGGCAAGGTTCTCGTCACCGACAACATCGAAGAGGGCGTCAAGGGCGCGGACTTCATCTACACCGACATCTGGTTGTCGATGGGTGAAAGCAAGGAAAAGTGGGATGAGCGCATTGCACTGCTCCGTCCCTTCCAGGTTAACGCAGAACTCATGGCAGCAACCGGAAACCCGGATGTCAAGTTCCTGCACTGCCTGCCTTCCTTCCACGACATCAACACCACCGTTGGCCAGGACATCTTCGAGAAGACCGGCATGGGCAACGGCTTGGAAGTCACTAACGACGTGTTCGAGTCTCCCGCTTCGATCGTCTTTGATCAGGCTGAGAACCGCATGCACACCATCAAGGCCGTCATGGTCGCCACCCTCGGAGAAGAAAAGTAACATGCGCATCGTAGTTGCACTGGGCGGTAACGCTCTTCTCAAGCGCGGTGAGAAGCCGGACGCTCGCAACCAGATTGAAAATGTCAACCTGGCAGCAGAGCAGCTCGCCAAGCTCGCAAAGGACCACGAACTGGTCATCACCCACGGCAATGGTCCGCAGGTTGGTGTCTTGGCACTGGAATCCGCTTCGGATACTCGTCTGTCCGAGCCCTACCCCTTCGATACGCTGGGTGCAGAAACTCAGGGCATGATCGGCTACTGGCTCCAACAGGGTGTTAAGAATGCTCTCCCCAGCGCCAACGTCATGGCTTTGATCAACCAGACCCTGGTTCTGGCCGACGATCCCGCTTTCGCGAACCCCACCAAGTTCATTGGCGAGGTTTACTCGAAGGAAGAAGCTGAGAAGCTTGCCGCAGAGCGCGGTTGGGTTGTCAAGGCAGACGGCGAATACTTCCGCCGCGTCGTGGGTTCGCCCAAGCCGCAGCGCGTCATCGAAACCCCGCTCATCAAGGTTCTGCTTGAGGCTGGTGCCACGGTGATCTGTGGTGGCGGCGGCGGTGTTCCGGTTGTCCGCAACAGCGAAGGCAAGCTCGAAGGCGTCGAGGCCGTCATCGACAAGGACCTGACGGCAGCTGTCATGGCAGATTCGCTCGAAGCTGACATGCTGATCATTTTGACCGACGTTGATGGTGCACAGCTTGACTACGGCACCCCCAACGCTCGTCGCATTGATCGTGCAACTCCGGCCGAGATGCGTGGATATGGATTCCCCGCTGGCTCAATGGGTCCGAAGGTCGAGGCCGTGTGCCGTTTCGTCGAGCTGACCGGCGGTGTCGCTGCAATCGGTCGCCTCGAGGATGCCACGAAGATCATTGCCGGTGAAGCCGGCACGATCGTGACGCCCGACGGAACCTACAACGCCTGATAAGGCTCAATAGCACTTCCGCTTCCCCCTCACGCTCCACACACCTCCCGAGGGGGAAGCGGACCCAAGGGCCACAGTGCCCAAGGAAACAATGCTTCTTCGGGAAACCGAAGAAGGGCGGGAAAACCCGCCCACTTGGAGATCGTCAACTTCGGTTGGCAACTGATTCGAGAGCGGTTTTCTCCGCCATCCCTCAAAGAAATTTGAGGAAAAATTACTAATACACTCACAAGGGAGTGAACACAATGACGAAGATCGTCAATTCGTGGAACGATTTCGATCCGCTGAAGCATGTTATCGTTGGTCGCGCGGACTTCTCCGTAATTCCGCCCGAAGAGCCCGCCACCTCCGAAAAGGTGCCGATCGACTCCGAGATGCGCGGCATGTGGGGACCCCGTCCCACCGCCACCGTTGAGCGTGCTAACGAGCAGCTCGACAACTACGTCAAGATCCTCGAAGGCCTCGGCGTCAAGGTTGACCGCCCGACCCCGCTGCAGTGGAACCAGGAGATCAAGACTCCCGACTTCCGCACCGAGTCCGGCTTCACCCAGATGCCTCCTCGTGACATCCTGCTCACGATGGGCAACGAGATCCTCTCCTCAGCAAACTCCTTCCGCTGCCGCTACTTCGAGTACCTGGCTTACTGGCCGCTCATGAACGAGTACTTCGAGGAGGACCCCGAGTTCCTCTGGACCCAGGCTCCTCGTCCTCGTCTGACCGACAAGTCCTACAAGCACAACTACTACGATGAGCGCATCACCCTCGAGGAGCGCCTCGTTCGTACCGCTAACAAGGACTTCGTGACCACTGAAGTTGAGCCCATGTGGGACGCAGCTGACGTTATGCGCGTCGGCAAGGACCTCTTCATCCAGCACGGCCTCACCACCAACCGTAAGGCCATGGAGTGGTTCAAGCGCTACTACCCCGACTTCCGCGTTCACGCTGTGAACTTCCCCGGTGATCCCTACCCGATCCACATCGACGCGACCTTCGTGCCGTTGCGTCCGGGCCTGATCATCAACAACCCCCACCGTCGCCTGCCCGAAGAGCAGCGCAAGATCTTCGAAGCCAACGATTGGCAGATCGTTGACGCCGCAGATCCGGCACACACCACCCCGCCGCCGCTGTGCTACTCCTCGGTGTGGTTGTCCATGAACTGCTTGGTCATCGACCACAAGACCGTCTGTGTTGAGGCCTCTGAAGTCCACCAGATGGAGCAGATGGACAAGCTGGGCATGAACGTCATCCCCGTTCCCTTCCGCGATGCTTACGCATTCGGCGGCGGCCTGCACTGCGCGACCGCTGACGTTTACCGTGAAGGTGGCTGCGAGGATTACTTCCCCAACCAGGTCGACGATCCCACGCTGGTCTGACGATCTCACGGCTAGGCCCCCCCGATTCCTCCATTCTGTATCGGGGGGGCCTAACCCCTATCTGCACAAGAATTCCCCGGTGGTGAAATGTCGTGACAAACCGGGGGAGTAACGGGGACGTGGTTGCCCAATCGGGAACGCTAATCGAGCTTGTTGTTCCCTTTAGCCCGCGGACCTGGTTCTGCTGAAGCATTAACACTTCCAGGTTTTAGAAAGGACGAAGATGTCCACACAATCTAGCTACAAAATGAACGACAAGCTCGGTGTCATCGCGATCCTCATTGCTGCTACCGGTATGGCAATGGTTGGTACTTTCTCGCGCGGCGCCACTAAGGGACTGCTTCCCGAAGACAAAGCGGTTATCGGTTCGTTCTTGTCCTTTGGTCGTATGACCACCGCGATGTTTGGCTTCCTGCTTATCGCGATTATCACCGGAAAGTTCCATGATCTGTGGAAAGCAAAGGTTTCTTTCTCCGTCATCATGGGCGGCGTGAGTATTGGCCTGTCCCTTGGCTTCTACATTTCATCGACGCTGATGACATCGATTGCAAACGCAGTCTTCTTGATCTACACCGGTCCTCTGTTCTGCACGATCTTGGCTCGAATCTTCCGTAAAGAACACATCAGCCTTCTTGCAGGAACATTCCTCGTCATGGTCTTCGTCGGCATGCTCATGACCATAGGAATCATCGACTGGGAGAACGGACACCTGAGCTTCGGTCTTGACCTTTCAGGTGCCAGCGCAGAGTACCCGCAGAAGCCTCTTGGTGACCTCTTCGGCTTCCTCTCCGGCGTTTTCTACGGCCTCTCGATGTTCTTCTACGGCTACCGCCGCGATATGGACTCCACCGTTCGTGGTTTCTGGAACTTTGTCTTCGCAGCCAGCGCTGCACTCGTCATGAGCATCATTCTGCGCCCCTGGCACGGCGTTGCCTCCTTCACTGCTTCGAACTGGAGCTGGGCCGTTGTTCTCTTCATCGTCTGTGGTTTGATCGCCCTTGGTTCACTTGTTATCGCTGGCCGGAATCTCACTGCTGTGAAGATCTCGACGATCTCCTACTGGGAATGCCCGGTTGCAATTGCTCTTGGCATCTTCGTTTGGGGCGAGAGCATGACCGTCATTGGTGCCATCGGTGGCCTGCTGATCATTGTCGGCGGCATTGGCCCGATCTTGTTCAAGGATAAGACCGCGGCTCCCGTAGAGGAGGGGGATGCGCTTCAGGAGGTCGAGGCGCGATGAGCGGTCAAGCACAGTCTGATAGTGGCAGCGAACACCACGCATTCCTTCACCACGAGATGAGCGCCGAAGAACACGAGAAACTCAAGACTCTCAGGCGTGCTGCTGGCGCCTCGTTCATCGGTAACTTTATTGAGTGGTTTGACTACGCCTCGTATGGCTACCTGGCAGCTGTTATCGGCATCGTCTTTATCCCATCGGAGGATAAGAACATCCAGCTGATCTCAGCATTCGCAATCTTTGCAATGTCCTTCATCCTGCGTCCCATTGGTGGTCTCATCTGGGGCATCTGGGGTGACAAGTATGGTCGTCGATCGGCTCTTTCTTGGTCGATCCTCATCATGTCGGGTTCGACATTCCTGATTGCGTTCTTGCCTGGCCACAAGACAATCGGTCTTGCTTCAGCCATCTGCCTGCTCGTCCTCCGTATGATCCAAGGCTTCTCGGCCTCAGGTGAATACGCTGGAGCGGGTACATTCCTCGCAGAATATGCACCGCCGAAGAAACGTGGTATGTACACTGCGCTAGTTCCCGCGTCGACTGCAGTTGGTTTGCTTGCCGCATCGTTCTTGACCGCCTGCCTCTTCCACTTCCTGTCGGATGCACAAATTGAATCGTGGGGATGGAGAATTCCGTTCCTGCTCGCAGGTCCCCTCGGTATGATTGGTCGCTACATCCGACTCCACCTGGAAGATTCGCCAACCTACATCGCGATGAAGGAAGCGATTAGTGGGGGACAGAAGCAGAGCGTTCCAATGGTGAAGGTTCTCAGGGATCACACCCGTACGATTTGTGTCTCCTTCGGCGTTGCAGCGCTGAATGCAGTCGCTTTCTACCTTTTGCTGAGCTACATGCCGACCTATGTTGAGCAGGAACTTGGCTTCTCGTCTGATTTAGCGACAGCACTGTCAACCGCACCGCTGATTGTCTACATCGGATCGATCATGATGATGGGTCACCTGTCAGATACCCATGGGCGGCGAAAGATGCTGCTGATTGCATCAGTTGCCTTCATCGTGCTGACAGTTCCGATCTTCATGCTCATGGGAACTCGTAACGTCTGGGTCGTCCTGCTGTGTGAAATTGCTTTTGCAATCATGTTGACGATCAACGACGGTACTTTGGCGACCTTCCTCGCTGAGTCCTTCCCGACCGAGGTTCGTTACACCGGATTCGCATTGTCCTTCAACACGGCGAATGCTCTTCTCGGTGGAACGGCTCCGACAATTGCCACGGCACTGATCCAGTACACGGGTTCGTCCATGGCACCCGCCTACTACCTGGCGTTCATCGCCTTTTTGGCGCTCACTGCCATGCTTGCGATTCCACAGCACACGACAAGTGCTCTCGATCGCGAGCAAGCGGAAAGCGCCCAGTCGCAGGGGTAACAGGAAAATAGAACTCGGAACCCTTGTACGGTGTTGCGACGGCAAGGGTTCCGAGTTCTTTTTCTCACGTATTTCAATCTGCGAAAGAAATAGGCGGGGGATAGTATGACCGTTAAGTGCATAACTCTGAATAAATAAGATTGTTTAGGACGATCGTACTAGAAAGGAGACCCGGATGTCTGCTGGCGCAAACTCGCACACTGCAAGTACGCGAAAAGGCTTCGATAAGCGCCAGCTGATCATTGACGCCGCTGCCACATTGCTTCGCGAGGGTGGGCCGGAAGCGGTTTCGCACCGTTCCGTCGCGCGGCTTGCCGGGTGTTCTTTGTCCGCAACAACATACTATTTTGACGGCCTCGAGGATCTTCTTCACCAAGCGGGCCTGGCTAACATGAGCCGTTGGTCTGAGCGTGCCGAACGTGCTGCTTTTAGAGCTCGTAAGCTCAAGAGTGATGCTTCGGTAAAGGAGAGGATTGATTTGATCCTTTCAGCGACGCTTCCTGATGATGAAAATCTTAAAGGGCACTATGAGCAACTTGTCTCCGCAGGCGGAGCGGCGCTTGTAGCCAGTGCATATCAATTCGGTCGTGTTCGACTGAATATTGCGGTGACGACTGTGTTGTCGGAGGTCGGGGTCGACCTTCCTGCAGAAGTTGTTATTGCTCTTGTTGATGGTGCTGCCGTTTCTGCGCTTTCTGAAGGTCGTGATGTCTATGTCACAGCCTTTGAGCTTCTCAATAGCGCGCTACATAAATATTGGACAATTGGCATAGTTTAAACGCGCAGGTTGACCCAAGTGGGGAGCGTTCTTCGCAAACTTTGCCAACATGTCCAATTAATGGGATCGTAAAAAGAAAGAAAAGTCTGCAATCTTGCCATTTCTGCTGCGAAATTTCTGCGATTGCACTGAGAATGGTTAGTATTGGCGATGCATAGTAGTACACTTGTACCACTAACTTGAGTCTAGGCTCAGGTCGCAAAAGATTCGTAGGAGAATCATTATGTTCTGGTCGCAACCTCAAACAAAAGAAGATTCTGCAGGACCCTATGCGCAGCAATGTGGCAATTGCGGGCAGGTCGCTGAGCGTACAGATCTGAAGCGCGCTCTGAGTGGTCGACATATGCAGATGATCGCCATCGGCGGTGCGATCGGAACCGGTCTTTTCGTCGCCTCGGGTGCAACGGTTTCAACGGCCGGACCGGGTGGTGCGCTCGTTGCCTACACAGCTATCGGCCTCATGGTGCTGCTCCTCATGCAGTCGCTCGGTGAAATGAGCGCACACATGCCGGTTGTTGGCAACTTTCAAACCTATGCCGCGCGCTTCATTAGCCCTTCCTTTGGATTCGCGATGGGGTGGAACTACTGGTTCAACTGGGCCGTGACGGTCTCAGCTGACCTTGTTGCCTCGGGAATCGTCATGTCGTACTGGTTCCCGGACGTGCCGGGGTGGATGTGGGCAGCGGGCTTCCTTGTCCTCCTCACCGTTTTGAACGCGCTCAGTGCACGGGTTTATGGCGAAGCCGAATTCTGGCTGGCAACCATTAAGGTCGTGACCATCATCGTCTTCCTGATCTCCGGTGTTGCCATGATTTTCGGCATTCTGGGCAATGGCTCTCCTGGCTTTGCGAACTGGCACATTGAAGATGCGCCCTTCCACGGAGGACTCCTACCGATTGTCACGATCTTCATGATTGCGGGATTCTCATTCCAGGGGACCGAGCTTGTTGGTGTTGCTGCAGCAGAATCGGGCAATCCTCACCGCGATGTGCCTCGCGCCATTAAGTCGGTCTTCTGGCGCATCATGTTCTTCTACATTGGTGCTATCGCCATCATCGGTACTCTGATTCCGTTCACTGACCCGAATCTGTTGCGCAGTAGTGAATCAGATATCGCATACTCGCCCTTCACCTTGGTCTTCGATCGTTTGGGCATTGCAGCGGCCGCGGCCGTGATGAACGCGGTTATTTTGACGTCTATTCTTTCGGCGGGTAACTCGGGTCTCTATGCTTCTTCGCGAATGCTGCACTCGATGGCTCTCATTGGTCAAGCCCCTCGCGTTTTCTGCCACGTGACGAAGAGGGGAGTCCCGCTCAATGCGATGCTCGCTACTGCCGCTGTTTCTGCTCTCGGCTTCTGCACGGCGCTGGTTGGTGAGGGAACGGCATACACCTGGTTGGTGAGTATCGTCGGCGTCTCAGGAATCTTTATGTGGCTAGGTATTGCGGCGTGCCATATTCGTTTCCGTCGCGCCTACCTTCTCCAGGGGTACAAGCTTGAGGACCTGCCGTATCGCGCCCCCTTCTTCCCCTTCGGACCGATTTTGGCTTTTGGTATGTGCCTAATCGTTTTGCTTGGCCAAAACTATGAGGCGGTCTTCCTTGGCCAGATGTGGGAGATCATTTCGGCATACATCGGTGTTCCGCTCTTCTTGGGAGTCTGGCTGGGATATCACCTCATCAAGAAGGATCGCATGACACCGCTGGCGGAACTTGATGTTCGCGGGGTAACCCGAGAGCAGATCGAAGAGGATATCGAGCGCACCAAGCACTACGACGACTGATTCGATACAAACTAGCGCCGGGGTCTGAAATCCATGTGGGGTTTCGAGGCCTCGGCGCTCGCGTTTATTCAGTTTTCCGACATGCTAGCTTCAACGCGTGAATTGATTGCCGAGGCCGGGGCTGCGGGGGCGGTTACCGGTGATAGTGAACGTGTTCTGAGAAGCCGTAGTTGTGTCAGCTTTCTATCGGAGTGGTGGTGTTTTTGGTTAGGTTTCAGTGCCAAACGCCGTTTGCGCCACGGTGCATTTCTTTGTCGTCGTTACCCCAGCAACGAGTAGGGTAGCTTCCAAGGCTTCCAGAACAAGTCCAACCCAAGCTCGGGTCCTCGGTTTGAGTTTCAACCCAATTAGACTGGCCGGACGAGGATGAACCGCCCAGAGAGGCGTTAGCGGAACCGGTTGACTGTGAGGCAGTTGCTTGCTGGTCAGATGAGAGGCGGGAATAGGATCTGTTGAATCAAGATCGGCGAAAGAAGTTGAGTGTATGGGAGGATATCCTTAAAGCCGACTACTGCATGTGTTGATATTTTCGGTGTACGCTCAGCAGTTTCTGATGTGGTGAACTTGTTGTGTGATTTCTTCCCCTTCCTGAAGTTCGTGGATTGAGTCGCCTGCTCTATTTCCTATGTCGCGGTTTATTCTGAGTTCTTCGTCGCCCAGGAATGACTTTATTGAGAATCCAGATGATGGCGCTTTGGACGAAAGAAACCTCTGTCACGATGTAGGCAATGGTTGCAAGCGTGGGGAGAAACAAAAATACGATAGCGACATTGGACAGGCGAGAGGTGCACTCTGACGCGCAAAACAAGAGTGCTTTCGCGTGCATCAACGAATAGATGCTCAGTGCGGTGTAGGGGAGGAGTCCCCATTTATTGACAAGGTTCTGTTTCTTTCGATCGGAATAGTCTCTCTCTTTGAGAGCCCAAAAAATAAAGCGCTTGAATGCTGCAATGCTCAGAAAGCCAATGAAAATCACCACGAGTGCGATGCTGGAATCGTGGGATAGGGATGACGGCCAGAGTGCGGACGAATTCATGATTCAAGCATAATTCGCTCTCGCAGTATGAGGTTTTCCTAGTTCTCGTCTTGGGGTGGGAGTGTTTCTCCTGGTGGTAGGTGTTTTTTGGCGTTGTCGAGCAGATTGGGGTCAGGAGTAAAGCAGAAAGTGATTGTTTCTGGTGAGTTGCCCCAGCGCGAAAGAGTAATGCCGATGAGCTCGAAGGTCCCGGTGCCGGGGATTGTGACAGGCTCTCCTTCCACAATGTCTCCTCAGTATGAGGGTAAGCCCACATCTGCGGGCCAACCGCCTCCGAGGTTTGCCTTCATCTGTCCATTTTCAATTCGTGCGTCGTTGAGTATGAAGCCGGGAAATTGGCTTCCTCGGACTGGACGGAAAATGGTATTGGAATGTACTGCTGCGGTTCGACAGGGTTGTGATATGGGTTCCTTCACTTCGTAATGCTGTGTGCATCCGCCAAGTAATAGTGGGATTGTGAGAGTGCTGCTCAGAAGCAGGGCTGTTGGGTGTCTCTTGACCATTACGG
>ERZ773246.767-NODE-767-length-12532-cov-4.14467_pt1 | contig 12532 bp, 5 predicted proteins | sample MGYA00580519_ERZ773246 | MGnify/ENA primary metagenome ERZ773246 (study PRJEB29015, sample SAMEA2738153) | human oral metagenome | biome: human oral; feature: human-associated habitat; material: saliva | place: China | collected 2246 ...
CTGTAGCTGTTGCTGCAGCTGGTGCTGCTGACGCTGGTGCTGCTAAAGATTCATTTGACGTTGAATTGACAGCTGCTGGTGACAAAAAAGTTGGCGTTATCAAAGTTGTACGTGAAATCACTGGTCTTGGCCTTAAAGAAGCTAAAGAACTTGTTGATGGTGCACCAGCACTTGTTAAAGAAGGTGTTGCAGCAGCAGAAGCTGAAGAACTTAAAGCTAAATTGGAAGAAGCAGGCGCTTCAGTTACTCTTAAATAATAGAGTTTCCAATCATAGAAATCAACCAAGTCGAAAGACTTGGTTTTTTTGTATCCAAAAATCATTTTTATGTTAAAACGCTAACAAAAAATAGGATTGTATGATATAATTTAGACAGATTATTGTGATTTAGGAGATATTATGAATAAGATAAAAGTTATATGAGATTGTTGATTAGGAGATTTTTGTTAGGGGGATTCAGATGAATGAATGCAATGGCTTACTGTTGCTCATTCTCTGGTTAAAGGATTTGTTATTCTTTTTAGAATAATTTGAAAGGGATTTTATGAAAAAGTTTTTGGGGGAGAAGCAAACCCGGTTTGCTTTTAGGAAATTAGCTGTCGGGCTTGTTTCGGCTGCTATTTCTAGTTTGTTTTTTGTTTCTATCGTTGGGGTTGACTCTGTTCAAGCGCAGGAAAAGGTGAATGTACACTATAAATACGTGACAGATACTGAAATAACTCCGCAAGAAAAGGAGTTGATTGTAAGTGGAGTTCCTAAAATATCAGAAGGCAATGAGGAGACTTACTATCTTGTCTACAGGTTAAATTCAAATGTTGGAGCAAAAACGTTACCGAATACAGGCGACAATAACAATTCAAATACTATGATGACGGCTGGTCTGTTAACGACGATAGGATTGGTTGTTTTTGTTGTGTCAAAAAGAAAGGTTCAAAGCAAGTTCCTATTGACTGTTTTGGTGGGTGCTAGTGTTGGAGGAGGTTTGATACTATCTGTCGATGCGCTAGAAAATGGGATCTTGCTACAGTATAATGCGGAATATCAAGTGTCGGCTGGGGAAAGTCTGCCGTCACCAAGTGAAATTTCAGGCTATACCTATGTTGGCTACATAAAAGATGAATCGATTAAAAAATTATTAGACAATAAGATTCTTAACAATCAGCAAAATGCTAATCTAGATAAAGAAGCTTTAAACCAAAATAAGAAGTTAGATTATTCTGTTTCTTTTGATAAGAATGGGCTGAAAAATCAAACGCTTGGCGTCAATACAATTGAGCCTCAAGATGAAGTCTTGTCTGGCCGAGTAGCTAAGCCTGAACTATTATACAAAGAAGAGACCGTTGAAACTGAGATAGCCTTTGGAGAACAAATACAAGAGAATCCGGATTTAGCCGAAGGTACTGTAAGAGTAAAACAAGAAGGCAAACCAGGCCGTAAAATCGAAGTTGTTCGAATTTTTACTGTAGATAATGTGGAAGTTTCTAGGGAGGTTCTTTCGACAAAAATAGAGGAAGCGACTCCTAAAATAGTGGAAAAAGGGACTAAAAAACTTGACGCGCCTAGCAACAAACCAGTAGCTTCTAACTTGGTTCAACCTGAGCAAGTAGCTCCCTTACCAGAGTACACAGGCGTCCAATCCGGCGCCATCGTTGAGCCCGAGCAGGTGCCTTCTTTGCCTGAGTATTCAGGTACACTATCTGGAGCCGTCGTTGAGCCTGAACAAATTGAACCAGAGATTGGAGGTGTCCAATCCGGTGCCATAGTCGAACCTGAGCAAGTGACTTCATTGCCTGAATACACTGGTGTTCAATCTGGTGCGGTAGTTGAGCCCGAACAAGTGACTCCGCTACCTGAATACACCGGTGTTCAGGCAGGGGCAATAGTTGAGCCTGAACAAGTGACTCCGCTACTTGAATACACGGGTGTTCAGGCAGGAGCAATAGTAGAACCCGAACAAGTGACACCATTACCAGAATATACAGGCGTTCAATCCGGTGCAGTAGTAGCACCCGAACAAGTTCCTCCATTGCCGGAGTACACCGGTGTTCAAGCAGGAGCAATCGTAGAACCTGAACAAGTGTCTTCGTTACCTGAATATACAGGAACTCAATCTGGAGCGATTGTTGAGCCTGAGCAGGTAGAGCCTCCGCAAGAGTATACTGGATACATCGAACCAGCAGCGCCAGAAGCGGAAAATCCTGCTGAAAAAGCTCAAGAGCCAAAAGAGCAGAAGCAAGAACCAGAAAAGAATATCGAGCTAAGAAATGTATCTGATGTAGAGCTGTATAGTCTAGCTGATGGAAAATACAAACAGCACGTTTCTCTAGATGCCATTCCAAGCAATCAAGAGAATTATTTCGTGAAAGTAAAATCTTCTAAATTTAAAGATGTCTTCTTGCCAATTTCTTCAATAGTCGATAGCACGAAAGATGGTCAGCCGGTTTATAAAATTACAGCAAGTGCTGAAAAATTAAAACAGGATGTTGACAATAAGTACGAGGACAATTTTACTTTCTATCTAGCTAAGAAGGCAGAGAGAGAAGTCACAAACTTCACTTCCTTTAGTAACTTAGTTCAAGCTATAAATAACGATCTAAGTGGAACTTATTATTTAGGTGCCAGTCTGAATGCCAACGAGGTCGAACTAGAAAATGGCGCTAGCAGTTATATAAAGGGCAGATTTACTGGTAAGCTCTTCGGCAGCAAAGACGGGAAACATTATGCTATTTATAATTTGAAGAAGCCTTTATTCGACACTTTGAGCGCTTCTACTGTAGAAAATCTGGTTCTTAAAGATGTAAATATCTCAGGGAAAACTGATATTGGAGCTCTTGGAAATGAAGCCAATAATGCAACAAGGATTAACAATGTCCACGTAGACGGTGTTCTGGCTGGCGAACGTGGCATTGGTGGCTTGGTGTGGAAGGCTGATAATTCTAAGATTACAAATAGTAGTTTCAAGGGAAGAATTGTCAACTCCTATGAAACGAGGTCACCATACAATATCGGAGGATTAGTAGGTCAATTGACTGGCATCAATGCAGTAGTTGATAAGTCAAAAGCTTCGATTACCATCTCGTCAAATGCGGATAGCACAAACCAAACTGTCGGCGGCCTTGCAGGTCTTGTCGAGAAAGATGCGCTTATCAGCAATAGTTACGCTGAGGGCCAGATTAATAATGTGAAGCGCTTTGGAAGTGTTGCTGGTGTGGCTGGCTACTTGTGGGATAGAGATTCTAGCGAAGAGAGACACGCTGGAAGATTGCATAATGTTCTCAGTGATGTCAATGTTATGAACGGGAATGCCATTAGTGGCTATCACTATCGAGGAATGCGAATAACTGACTCATATAGCAACAAGGAAAACAGAGTCTACAAAGTGACTCTTGAAAAGGATGAGGTTGTCACCAAGGAATCCCTCGAAGAGAGAGGGACATTGATTGATGCTGCTCAAATCGCAAGTAAGAAATCTGAAATCAACTCTCTTGCTGTACCGAAAGTCGAAAGCTTACTGACTAGCAGAAATAAAGAAAGTGATTTTTCTAAGGTTAAAGACTATCAAGCCAGTCGAGCTTTAGCATATAGGAATATTGAAAAATTACTGCCGTTTTATAATAAGGCAACCATTGTAAAATACGGTAATCTGGTAAAAGAAGATAGCGCTTTGTTTGAAAAAGAAGTCCTGTCTGCAGTCATGATGAAGAATAATGAAGTGATCACAGATATTGCTTCACATAAAGAAGCGGCTAACAAGCTCTTGCTGCACTATAAGGATCATTCATCTGAAAAGCTAGATCTCACCTACCAATCTGACTTTAGTAAGTTAGCAGAATACCGTGTGGGCGATACAGGTCTCATCTATACACCAAATCAATTCTTACAAAATCATAGTTCAATCGTCAATGAAGTTTTGCCTGATTTGAGAGCAGTCGATTATCAGTCAGAGTCTATCAGAAACACCCTAGGTATTTCTTCAGGCGTTTCACTGACGGAATTATACTTAGAAGAGCAGTTTGCAAAAACCAAGGAAAATCTAGCAAATACACTAGAAAAACTTTTGTCTGCTGATGCAGTCATTGCCAGCGAAAATCAAACGATTAATGGTTATGTCGTTGATAAAATCAAACGCAACAAGGAAGCCCTGCTTTTAGGTTTGACCTATTTAGAGCGCTGGTACAACTTTAACTACGGCGACGTGAATGTCAAAGACTTAGTTATGTACCATATGGATTTCTTTGGTAAAGGAAACGTATCACCGCTAGACACGATCATTGAATTAGGTAAATCTGGCTTTAACAATCTTCTGGCCAAGAACAACGTAGATGCCTATAGCATCAGCCTAGCAAACAATAATGCAACAAAAGATTTGTTTAGCATGCTTGCCAATTACCGAGAGGTATTTTTACCAAACAAAACAAATAATCAATGGTTCAAAGAGCAAACCAAGGCTTATATCGTTGAAGAAAAATCAGCTATTGATGAGGTGAGGGTCAAACAAGAGCAGGCTGGCAGCAAGTATTCTATCGGGGTGTATGATCGAATTACCAGCAACACTTGGAAATACCGAAATATGGTCCTTCCTTTGCTGACAATGCCTGAAAGATCGGTCTTTGTCATATCGACTATATCCAGTCTTGGCTTTGGTGCCTATGACAGATATAGAAATAATGAGCACAGAGCAGGGGCAGAACTCAATAAGTTTGTTGAGGATAATGCCCAAGAAACCGCAAAACGTCAACGCGATCATTATGATTATTGGTATAGAATATTAGACGAGCAAGGGCGTGAAAAGCTCTATCGAAATATCTTGCTCTATGATGCCTATAAGTTTGGTGATGATACTACTGTCGGCAAGGCTACAGCGGAGGCACAATTTGACAGTTCTAATCCAGCTATGAAGTATTTCTTTGGGCCGGTTGGAAACAAGGTCGTACACAATAAGCATGGTGCCTATGCTACTGGTGATAGTGTTTACTACATGGGCTATCGTATGCTGGACAAGGACGGAGCCATTACCTATACCCATGAAATGACGCATGATTCTGATAATGAGATCTATTTAGGCGGATATGGAAGAAGAAGCGGACTTGGTCCAGAATTCTTTGCCAAGGGCTTGTTGCAAGCACCGGATCATCCAGATGATGCGACAATCACGGTCAACTCAATTCTCAAATATGACAAGAATGATGTGACTGAAAAATCTCGTTTGCAAGTCCTTGATCCAACTAAACGTTTCAGAGATGCGGATGATTTGAAAAACTATGTCCATAACATGTTTGATGTCATTTATATGTTGGAATATCTAGAAGGGATGTCAATCGTTAACCGTCTGTCCGATGTGCAGAAAGTGAACGCGCTGAGAAAAGTCGAGAATAAATATTCCCGAGATGCTGATGGAAATGATGTTTACGCAACGAATGTGATAAAAAATATTACAATGGCGGATGCGCAAAAATTAAACTCATTCGACAGTCTCATTGAAAATGATATTGTTTCGGCGCGTGAGTACAAAAACGGCGACGTTGAAAGAAATGGTTACCATACGATTAAACTCTTCTCTCCGATTTATTCTGCATTAAGCAGTGAAAAAGGAACGCCTGGAGATCTTATGGGACGGCGTATGGCTTATGAGCTTCTGGCAGCCAAGGGCTTCAAAGATGGTATGGTTCCTTATATCTCTAATCAGTATGAAGATGATGCCAAACAAAACGGGAAAACAATCAGTATCTATGGTAAGACCAGAGGTCTGGTAACAGATGACCTAGTTTTACGCAAGGTCTTCAATGGTCAGTTTAATAATTGGACTGAGTTTAAGAAGGCTATGTATGAAGAACGTAAAAACAAGTTCGACAGCTTAAATAAGGTCACATTTGATGATACAAGACAACCATGGACAAGTTTTGCTACTAAGACTATAAGCACTGTTGGAGAATTGCAAAGCTTGATGGATGAAGCCGTACTCAAAGATGCCAATGATAATTGGTATTCTTGGAGCGGCTATAAACCAGAATATAACAGTGCTGTCCACAAGCTTAAAAAAGCAGTCTTCAAAGCTTACCTCGATCAAACCAATGATTTCAGAAAATCAATCTTCGAAAACCAGAAGTGATTGGTTTGAGTATGTCAAATGGACTGCAAAGTTGCAAGTCTGACAAGTTGGGAGAAGAGATTTGATTTTTCTTAGAGTCCAGCTTTCTTACAGATAAAAAATGACGAACCTAGTGAAAACTAGGTTTGTTTTTCTATATAAGTCATGCAATTAAAACTGTAGGTAGTTTGCTTTCGGGTAATTTGCTGCTGACAGTCATTTATGAGGCTGGTAATAAGCAGAAAAAAGTCTGAGATGACCTTTACGCTCTTTCATATTTTTGATATAATATTTGTATTAAGGCGTGCATTTGCGCGCTCTTTTCTGTGTTTAGAAAGCACTGAGTGTTTTAGAGTGAGTTATTTTTGAATAGATGGTGAAGGAGGGATTATGTTATACATTTGGTCTTATTTAAAGAGATATCCTAAGTGGCTAGTCTTGGACTTTGTTGCGGCAATCTTTTTTGTGATTGTCAATCTAGGGTTGCCAACGGTGCTGGCTCGGATGATTGATGAGGGAATCAATCCTAAGCAGACAGACCGGCTCTTTTTCTGGGCTTGGGTCATGTTTGGCGTTATTATCTTAGGAGTGCTGGGGCGAATCGTTCTGGCTTATGCGGCTGGGAAGCTGACGACGACCATGGTACAGGATATGCGCAATGATCTCTATGCCAAGCTGCAAGAGTATTCTCATCATGAGTATGAGCAGATTGGAGTGTCTTCTTTGGTCACGCGCTTGACTTCGGATGCTTTTGTACTCATGCAGTTTGCGGAGCAAACCCTTAAAATGGGTGTCATTACTCCCATGATGATGCTGTCCAGTATTCTCATGATTTTTCTGACCAGTCCGTCTCTGGCATGGATTGTAGCTGTTTCAGTGCCTTTCTTGGCAGTCGTGGTCATCTATGTAGCGGTTAAAACCAAGCCCCTGTCTGAAAAGCAGCAGAAGACCCTTGATAAGATTAATCAGTATGTGAGAGAAAATCTGACCGGTCTGCGTGTTATACGAGCTTTTGCAAGAGAGGAGTTTCAAGAGAAGCGTTTTGCTGATGAAAATGAGGTCTATGCGCAAAACTCCAATAAGCTCTTTAAGCTGACTGGTCTGACAGAGCCACTCTTTGTGCAGATTATTATTGCGATGATTGTGGCCATTGTCTGGTTTGCCCTAGATCCTTTGCGGGACGGCAGTCTTGAAATCGGAAATCTCGTTGCCTTTATCGAATACAGCTTTCACGCCCTGCTATCCTTCCTCTTCCTGGCCAATCTCTTTACTATGTATCCTCGGACGGCGGTATCGAGCCAGCGGCTCAAGGAAGTCATGGACATGCCCATTTCAATCAATCCTAATGAAGATGGTATAACCAAGACTGATACGCAGGGTTATCTGGAGTTCGACAATGTAACCTTCGCTTATCCGGGTGAGACGGAGAGTCCTGTGCTGCATAATATTTCCTTCAAGGCTAAGCCGGGTGAGACTATTGCCTTTATCGGTTCAACTGGTTCTGGTAAGTCTACGCTGGTACAGCTGATTCCACGCTTTTACGATGTAACACTAGGTAAGATTTTAGTGGACGGTGTGGACGTCCGTGAATACAATCTAAAGGCTTTGCGTCAGAAGATTGGCTTTATTCCGCAGAAGGCTCTGCTATTTACCGGAACTATCGCAGAAAACCTACGCTACGGAAAGGAAGAAGCCAGCCAAGAAGAGCTGAGTCAGGCGGCTGATGTTGCTCAAGCAAAGGACTTTATCGAGAGTCGGGAAGAGCGTTTTGAGACTCATCTGGCCGAGGGAGGTAGCAATCTATCCGGTGGGCAGAAGCAGCGGCTCTCTATCGCTCGCGCGGTAGTCAAAAAGCCGGAAATTTATATCTTCGACGACTCTTTTTCTGCTCTGGATTATAAGACGGATGCGGTGCTGCGTCGTCGTCTCAAGGAAGTGACTGGTCAGGCAACAGTGCTGATTGTGGCTCAACGGGTGGGAACTATCATGGACGCTGACCAAATTATTGTTCTGGATCAGGGGGAAATCGTCGGACGCGGGAAGCATGAAGAGCTGATGGAAACCAATGATATCTATCGTGAAATTGCTGATTCTCAGCTGAAAAATCAAGCTTTGACAGAGGAATAGAAAGGAGACTGACATGAAAAAGACATCTAGTTTTGCTCGTCTATGGAGCTACCTAAAAGTTTATAAATTTGCAGTCACCTTTGCGATTTTCCTCAAAATCCTCAGCGTCGTTATGAGTGTCGTCGAGCCCTTTGTCTTAGGTCTAGCCATTACAGAGTTGACAAATAATTTGCTGGATATGGCAAAGGGAGTAGTTGGCGCCCAGATTAATGTGTCCTATGTTGGCTGGGTCATGGTCTTGTATTTTGTGCGGGCGATTTTTTATGAAATCGGTTCTTACTATTCTAATTACTTTATGACCAATGCAGTGCAGGCTACCATTCGTGACTTGCGCGATGAACTTAGTCATAAGATTAATCGCATCCCCGTTTCTTACTTTGATAAGCACCAGTTTGGTGACTTGCTGGGTCGTTTTACCAGCGATGTCGAAGCTGTTTCCAATGCCTTGCAGCAGTCCTTTCTGCAGGTTATCAACGCAGTCTTTACTCTAACCTTGGTCATCGTAATGGTATTGGTACTCAATCTGCAGTTGGGTATCATTGTGGTAATCTCGATTCCGATTACCTACCTCAGTGCTCGCTTTATCGTGAAGAAATCCCAGCCTTACTTTAAACAGCAGGCAGATGCACTGGGAGCTATGAATGGCTTTGTTCAGGAGAATCTGACAGGTTTTAATATTTTGAAGCTCTATGTCAGAGAAGAAAGCTCCCAGGAGGATTTTCGTCAAATTACGCAAAATCTGCAAAAAGTAGGTTTTAAGGCCAGCTTTATTTCTGGTTTGATGATGCCAGTTTTGAATGTTATTTCAGATCTGACCTACCTCTTGCTGGCTCTCCTAGGCGGTCTTCAGGTTATTGCAGGGCGCTTGACAGTCGGGAATATGCAGGCTTTTGTTCAATATGTCTGGCAGATTAACCAACCTATTCAAAACCTGACCCAGCTAGCAGGTCAGCTACAGAGTGCCAAGTCTTCTTTGGATAGAATTTTCCAAGTGCTGGACGAAGCAGACGAGGTCAATGATGAGACAGAAAAGCTAGAGCAAGATTTGACAGGTCAGGTTAGCTTCAAGGATGTGGTCTTCCAGTATCTAGCAGACAAGCCGCTCATTCGGAATTTCAATCTGGAAGTCAAACCTGGAGAAATGGTCGCCATTGTTGGTCCAACTGGTGCTGGTAAGACCACGCTGATTAATTTGCTCATGCGTTTCTACGATGTGACCAAAGGCGCTATTACAGTTGATGGACATGACATTCGCCATTTATCCCGCAAGGACTACCGTAAACAGTTCGGTATGGTGCTCCAAGATGCCTGGCTTTACGAAGGGACTATCAAGGAAAACCTTCGTTTTGGCAATCTGCAAGCCACCGATAAAGAAATTGTAGAGGCAGCAAAGGCAGCTAATGTGGACCATTTTATCCGTACCTTGCCAGGCGGATACAACATGGAAATGAACCAAGAATCAAGCAATATCTCGCTCGGTCAGAAGCAGTTGCTTACGATTGCGAGGGCTCTTTTGGCCAATCCTAAGATTTTGATTTTGGATGAAGCGACTTCGTCTGTCGATACACGGCTGGAGCTTTTGATTCAGAAAGCCATGAAAACACTCATGCAGGGTCGGACCAGTTTTGTCATTGCTCACCGTCTGTCGACTATTCAAGAAGCAGATAAGATTTTGGTACTCAAGGATGGTCAGATTATCGAGCAAGGCAATCATGAGAGTCTCTTGGCAGATAAAGGATTTTATTATGACCTCTATCAGAGCCAATTTTCTAAAAAAGCGGAAGAAGTTTAAAAGGTTTGCTAAATTATTTGATAACTGCTAGAATATAAGCAAAGTGAGGTAGCAATGTCTTTAACTAGTCAAATTATTACAGCAGAATTTCCTGATTTAGATAAGGTGGAGGCCTTAAATCGAGAAGCCTTTCCTGAAGAAGAGAGAGTTCCTATTAATGAATTTCTCCGCTATACCAATGATGAACGGTCTCATTTCTTTGCCTTCTACAATGAGGAAGAATTTGTTGGTTTTGCTTTTGCAGTTTATAACGAAAAAATGTTCTATGTCAGCTTCTTTGCGATTATGCCGCACCTTCGCAGCCATGGCTATGGGGGAGAAATCATTCATAAACTGACAGAGTTTTATCAAAAAACTATGGTTCTAGAGGTAGAACGTGTCGATGAAGAATGTGACAATTTAGAGCAACGTCAAGCACGTATGGACTTCTATAAGCGTAATGGCTTCCGAACGACTAATGCCTTTCTGGAATATGAAGGGTTAAGCTTTGAAATCTTGTATTTGGGACATCATTTTGATGAGGAGGCTTATCGAGATATTTTCCATATGTTGCAAGAGAAGAACTTCTTTGAATTCGAAATTAAATACAGAAGATTTAGCGATGTGTAAAGATTGCTAAATGATTTATAGCCATTTTTAAAAGGTTGAGATAGGATGTCTCAACCTTTTTACTATGAAAAATCTCTTTTATTTTGTTTTGGATCTGGAAGGACAATATTGTATTTTTCTCGCATTCAGAAACAGTAGAGCATGTCTGTTTAAAGAAAGTAAACCATCAAAAAAAGATAGAGATAGGTTGGTAAATTATACGATCTAAAACAAACTTATTTATATCACTTTAAAATAAGCCTTAAATCTGTGGAAAAGTGATGATTTTGCTAAAAACCATTGATAAATTATTCGATTTAATTCGATGTATTGTTTTTGGTTTTAAACCAACCTACTGTGAAAAGTTAAAAATCTTGCGGAGTGGGCTATTTCCGTATATAATGATAAAGCATGAAAAATTAAAAAGGAGATTCTCGTGATTAAAAAAGGTGCTTTGACAGGTTTGCTCCTGTTTGGAATGTTTTTCGGTGCTGGAAACTTGATCTTCCCGCCTTCACTTGGAACATTATCTGGCCAGCATTTTTGGCCAGCTATTGCAGGCTTCGTCCTATCTGGGGTTGGGCTTGCTGTTCTGACTTTGATTATCGGAACGCTCAATCCTAAGGGCTATATTCACGAGATTTCTCAGAAGATTGCGCCTTGGTTTGCTATTGTCTATCTTGTAACCTTGTATCTGTCAATAGGGCCCTTCTTCGCTATTCCGCGGACAGCGACGGTGGCCTATGAAGTTGGTATTGCTCCTATGCTGTCTAAAAATATGACTGGTATCGGATTGATTGTTTTCACGACACTTTACTTTGCGGCTGCTTACCTGATTTCTTTGAATCCATCTAAGATTTTGGATCGGATTGGACGTATTCTGACGCCTGTCTTTGCAGTTTTGATTATCATTTTAGTCATCCTAGGGGCTTTGAAATACGGCTCAAATGTTCCTCAGCAGGCTTCGCAAGCTTATTCTGCGTCAGCTTTTGGACAGGGCTTCTTGGAAGGTTATAATACTTTGGACGCCTTGGCTTCAGTGGCTTTCAGCGTTATTGCGGTAACAACTCTTAACCAGCTAGGTTTCAAGAATAAAAAGGAGTATGTTTCAACCATCTGGGTTGTTGGTTTGATGGTAGCGTTGGGCTTTAGCGCCATGTATATCGGTTTGGCTTTTCTAGGCAATCATTTCCCAGTTCCAGCTGAGATAATTGCCAAAGGCAATCCTGGTGTTTATGTCCTGTCGCAGGCGACACAGGCTATCTTTGGACCTACCGCACAGATTTTCCTTGCGGCTATGGTTACTGTAACTTGCTTCACCACAACAGCAGGACTTATTGTATCGACTGGGGAATTCTTCCATAAAACTTTCCCTAAGGTATCTTATAAAGTGTACGCGACTGTCTTTACTTTGATTGGGTTTGCGATTGCTAATCTTGGGCTTAATGCTATTATTCAATATTCTGTTCCAGTCTTGCAAATTCTCTATCCAATTACCATCGTTATCGTGCTGATTGTTATTGTCAATAAATTCTTGCCACTGTCCGAAATCGGTATGCAATTGACGATGGCAGCAGTGACTCTGATTTCCTTTGCGGCTATTCTTGGGCAGCAATTCCATATTACAAAGGTAAATGATATGGTAAATGCCCTTCCGTTTGCTCGGGCTTCCCTGCCTTGGTTGGTGCCAGCTCTAGTTGGAATCCTACTTTCTCTCTTTTTGCCAAACAAGCAGGAGAGTGAGCGTTTTGAGATGGAGAGCTAATAGATAACATCCACCGCAATGTGGTGGATGTTTTTGCTAAATCCAGAAATCTCAAGCAATATAACATCAAATTCAAGTTTTTTCAAATCTTTCTCTCTATTTTTAGGGGGATTTTTATTTTATACTAGATTCAGAAATTGATAGAGAGGTTTTTGAAATGGCAACAAGTTTTT
>ERZ773246.776-NODE-776-length-12476-cov-4.05982_pt1 | contig 12476 bp, 18 predicted proteins | sample MGYA00580519_ERZ773246 | MGnify/ENA primary metagenome ERZ773246 (study PRJEB29015, sample SAMEA2738153) | human oral metagenome | biome: human oral; feature: human-associated habitat; material: saliva | place: China | collected 2246 ...
GTGAAACACGCATTTTTGGTTTGTGTCATATTAAGTTAAATTGTTTAATTATTGAAAGTAATAGCGATTACTAAAAACACACTTGCTTGTGAAAGTAGGTGTGACCTGGCTTTATAGCTCAATTGATAGAGCACAACACTGATAAGGTTGAGATTTGGGTTTGAATCCCTTTAAAGCCACTCTAATTCGTGGCATAATATTTGTAAATCGTGTTTTGTGTATGCATGGTCTGTGAAGATAGTGTGTACAAAATTAACCAAGGCTTTAATTTATAAATGTATACGAACGGTATGTGAATATAGTTCGTATAAACGGCCTCATCGTCTAACGGTTAGGACACAAGATTTTCATTCTTGTAATTGGAGTTCGACTCTCCATGAGGCTACTATAAGTTTTTTCCAAGTTCTTTAAAAACTGGGTAATTAATTTATGTTAAATCCAATAAAACATTATCAAAATGGAAAAATGGATTAAGAGGATTATGGCAGTATCATTTGTACTGCTTGCAGCTATCCTTGGCTCAACAGCCTTAACAAGCTGCGATTATGAGAGTGGCAACAGGAAAATCAGGAATTCAGATTCTGCTTTTGTGGTTGGAATTGTTGATAAGTACTGTCATCCAGAGATGTCGTCTGTGGATGAGGCTGTGATGCTTCAGCAACAGATGTTAATGGAAGATAACTATGAGCGTGTGTTTATGGGGATGCCGACGCAAACGTTAAAAGCGGTAGTTCATGTTATGATGAACAAGAATCATGGTACACCTACATTTACGGTCAAGGATATTGCTCAAGAATATCTGTCGAGTAAGAGAGTATATGACAATCTGCCCGATGAGAACAAGCAAGATCCAGACATGGTGGCGAACCCCAAAGTACTTGACGAACCAGATAGTATAGGAGGCAAGTAGTATGGAAACAAGGGCTATCGTTATTCTTTATGAAGGTATTAAGCCTTCTGAGAAATTTATGATCAAACTTGCTCAAATTCTCAAGAAAGAGAATATTACAAGTGATCGTAATATTTGCATTTCAGAGCTTGGTCAGAATGATATTGTTAAGACTTTAGTAAAAGCTAAAGCTGCAGAAACAATCACATTCAAGCATGCCGTAGAGAAAGATCCTACAGAGCAGTCCATGATCTATCTAAAAGGTTACTTCGGCGACGAAGTTTGGATTAATCCAGTATTGTTTGGAGTAAACCTTATGGGTGCAAAGAATTCCCTTCCCGAAGAGGGAAAAACCGCTCTACGCATATTGTGTAGAGACAACATCCCTTCAGATGTTGCTATGAAGTATAATTTTACAAAAGCTCACTTGACTGCTATTAAAGCAGTCGTAACATCAGTATAATGAAAAAATACGATGATCACCATATGGTGGTAGAGAAAGAGAGTAAAAGAACAGAGCGTGCAAGACATATTAATGCAAGACCATATAAACGCTCTAAGTACAAACACAGTAACTACGAAGAGGATGTATAAAGTGGAACTTTGGAGCCGTAATTCCCATGGCAACAAAAAAGACCTAATTACAACATCTTTATATCCTACAAAGGAAGAAGCAGATGCTGCGAGAATAGCCTTAATAAGGCTATCTCGTGGCAGAACATTTACGCCAGTGGATGCGGAGTGTGTAAAATTAGGCAGGCCTGAAATGGCTATTTTTAGCGAAACTAACTATATTGTTTGTTAGAATCGTTTAACATAATATTAATTTTTAAAATCATTATCAAAATGGCAAAAGAAACAAAGAAACCAGCAAGCACTGCAGTAGCAGTAACAGAAGACAACGTGATGGAGCAGATCAAGAATGGCAACATCTTGGCTGAAGCTAACGTCAAAGCAGCTATTGAAGAGATTCAGAAACAGAAGGACGAGAAGCAGAAGAAAGAGGCTATGGATATGATCTGTAGAGCTAAGTATCTGAACAACAAGGCTCTTCTTGAGCTTCGTGCACGTCGCCGTGAAGAGAAGAACAACAAGGAATATCTCACAGAAACGAAGAATATCCTTGATGAGGTGCTTGGTGGTAAGATTACTCCTATAGAGTACAAGAAGAAGTGTGAAGGTCTGCGCGAAGAATTCCGTAAGAAGAACCGCGAGAGTGACAAACAACTTTCTGAGGAAATGCAGGAGCTGCGAGAGAGCTTTGAAGGTCGCTGGCAGTATTGGTGGGATTAATAATCCTACGAGTGCACAATTAGCGTTGAGTTAGCAGAGTCTTAGAACCAGTCTAATGGAGACTACAGATAGTTTAAAGGGATTTAGTCCAGCAGGGACGTAGTTAAGAAAACACCATCAGTGAATTAACACTGACACGAGAGCCTTTGAGCCATGTGCAACGCAAACTGCGAGGACACGCTGTATAATATGTCCAGTTATGATCAAACAATTACAGTATGCGAACCATAGAGTCGGTGCTCCTACAAAGGAGTCCTCATTGGTGAGGTATGTAGACACTGTACTGTGTATCAAAAAACAGATACATGTGAATTATACGAGAGTCTTGAACCAGTTATATGAAGCATATTTGTAAAAGCTTTTACGTGCGTTTTAAGACGTTTAAACAAGTCGAGTGGATTAGCTACCCATAAGAGGCGTTAGAACGTCTTAGAACGCACAGAAATAGCTTTATTTAGGATCTTTGGGATTGATCACCTAAGGATTCACTAAGAAAAACATATCCGTATGAGGTATACAACCAAGACGTGGGTTCGACTCCCACCAGCTCCACTATTAAAATATAAAAACGGGGCTGTATGGTTTTGATTGGCGTGGAAGTAAATACACCTATTTAGTTAGGAAGGATACTGTATAAATTCAAATGGCAACTTTAACGTTGTTGACTATACTTGCGTAGCGTAAGTAACAGTCAGGTGGATGCAATAACCTACCAAAGTGGTTTAGATTCGGGAGAGACAGGAAAGTTAATACTGATATATTTTATTCTACTCTGACTGTGGGTTCGATTCCCACCTCTCCCACGATTATGAAGACAGGATATAAAGAGATGCTCCGTAACAGGTTGCCTGATTACGTTGACTTGGCACTAAAATGGTGTCGAGTTAAAGAGCTTTGGATTAACCTTGCCTATAATTCTCAGATAAATATATACGCAGATAAACAAGAGCGATACAATGCTACTCGCATTATTCTTGGATTATCATCAAAAGAACGTATATTTAAGTTTGAGGATAGTATAGACTGGGTTTGGATTACTGAAGAAGAAAAAGCAAGAATGAAGCCAGCCATCGGTTGGATTAATTTCTTTAAAACAATCTTTCCGTATATTGAAAATAAATGGAAAGTAAATCTCTCGTTAGGTAAAACGGAACAGGAGTTCATTGACGAACTGTCTTCTGGATACCTAAAAACAGTTAATGATTCTGTAAGGAATAAATTAGCAGTTTTTATTACTAATTATTTGAAAAAATGATTATGTATTTTCCACGTACAAGAAAGGATTTAGTTGTAGCTCAAGCTGGATTTAATTGTTATGTATATAGTAACAAAGAACCAGTTTTAAGTTATTCTTTTGGAATATCCTTACCAGAATATCGTTTTGACAGAGATTGGTTCAATCGTCATAAAGATGTAGAACAAGTCTTAATCTGGATTTATGAAAACATCGTCATGGTTCTAAAACGCTTAACGTATATTACATTAAATGTATTGATACGAATATCAACGGGCCTTTTGGATAAATGCGATTTAGATAAAAATTTAAAGATTCAGATACATTTACAACTGGTAAGGAAAATCCAAAAGGATTATTGTGAAGAGATCTACAAAGATTTACCTTTTTAGCTATAGATCATTGGGTTGGTCTATAGCTCCTAATTGTGGTCAAGCTATATCCACGATGCGAGTGACACGCTTATAAATAGCTTTATTTGTTTTGAAAAATCCACGTATTACCCCAGAGGAAGTGGAGATTATCAAAAGCGCGCAAGCTGGTAATATATCAGCTTTTAATAAACTTTTTCATCGCTACAAGGGATTCGTTGATACAATCCTATACTACTATCTTAAAGATATGGATGAAGCAAAGGATATAACTAACATTGTATTCTTGAAAGTTTATGAAAAACTCTCTCAATTCACAGACTATGACTCATTTGGAGGATGGCTGAGAATTTTAACAAACCGTACAGCAATTGATTACTTACGTAGTGTCAAGAACCACGCGAAACCTGTAGGAGAAGAAAGTGAAAGACTATCGCTTGCCTCTTCTATATCTTCCGATGAAGATGATCTTGTCAATCGTCTTGCATACGAAAGAATACTCGAAGAATTTGAAAAATTCCCTGCTCACATGAAGCAGATTCTTGAGCTATTCTACGTGAACAATATGACTGTTGTGCAAATTAGTGAAGCTTTGAGAATCCCCACTGGAACTATTAAGTCGATTTTATCAAGGACTCGAAAGCAAATCAAAAAATCGTTTAATCAAAATTAAAAAATGGACTTACTTTGGTTTTTCATTGGAATCCTTATTATCTTTTGTATCGGTCGATACAATGAGAGTAATAAGTTGTTTTGGATACTGTTAATATCATTTGTTGGTAGTTTTGCAGTAGCTACAATCATTACGAAAGTGACATCGTATGATTCTAATGGAGCTAAGAAGAAGGAGGTTCAGGTATGTAACCCCACGCAGGCGTCAAATAACGCATCAGGAGTATTCCTTTTGGCAGATGCTATGTTAGGAGACACACAAAGCGTACAGCTAAAACCTGCGAGTCAGGAAACGTACATGCCTGAATTACTTTCAATTGGCTTCAATAGTCCGCTCGTTAACAGCGGAATAGTTTACTTACCCTTAAAACCACCACAACTATGTTTACATACTTCGATACTTCATGACATGTCATGAAATAAACAGCATTCAATTAATCAATTAACGTGATATTTTCACAAGTAAATAACTTTTAAATCATTATCAAAATGAGTAAGAAGAATAAAGGCGGAAAGCCACAGTCAAAGTCAGCTAACAAAGCTGCAAACGCAGCTCCTCAGGTAGAAGCTCCAACAGTGGAGACTAAGAAAGAGGAGAAGGTAGAAGAGCCTAAAGTAGAAGAGGTTCAGACACCTGCTAATCCAATGAGTGAATTCACCGAGGAGGTGAAGAAGGCTACAGCACGTGGACTTGATCCAAATCGTACAGTAGACTTGCTTAATCTCAGTCACTCTTATTTCCACGACCCAGATGCTGCAGCAGAGCGTTATGGAATCAAGAGAGAAGTAGCTGTTAAGATGGATCAGTGTACAGCTATTGGTGTTATGACTATGTTTGCTCAGGAAGTAGCTCTTGCTGACACCCCATGGTCTCGTACAATGCGTCCAGCAGTACTGGAGAGTATGGCAGAAGTTGCGAAGGAGATTGGTATAACAATCAACCTCAAGTCATTACCAGCTCCTGATAAGGATGGTAACGTAACTATTACCCAAGAGAACGTAAAAGTCTCTGCGGAAACTAAGAAGAAGCTTAAGGAGGAGAAAGAACTCCTTGAGAAGCAGCCAGAATTGGATATTGACAAGATCGAGAATAGGGATCAGCTCAAGAAGAGTATTATTATTCTCCTTACTGAGCGTAAAGACTATCTCAGCAACATCCAGAAGGCAATCAGTCTATACGCAGCATATCTGGAGAAAGAGAAGGCCGACGCCACCAAGGGCATGTCTCGCATCCAATTGTTGCACAATCTTATCGAGTTTGTTGAAACAGCTCCGATTGTAATGAACGGAATTGGTTCCTTTCTTTACTCCGTTACCGCTACAACAAAGTCTCCAGTATCAGCCTTCTGTCACCTCAAGAATACAGTTACAGATCGCGCCACAGGAAAATGTGACTATGACAATCAGTTTATAGCTGATGTTGTACGTGAGATAGTAATCTGGAAGGCTAACATTAAGAAGGCTGAGAACGACAAGTCTATTGAGGCTGTGAAGAAGAATCTTGAGGTGCTCAAGAAAGATGCTAAGAAGAACGAGAAGGCTATCAAGGATCAAAAGGAACGTATCGAGATCCTCAAGAACAACAGTAAGGTATTTGATACAACAATCTCATACGTAACTGAGCCTTCTGCAGATGTTATCGAGTCTTTCTTGGAGAAACGTGCAGAGAAGGATCAGACAGCGATTAGGATATTCAGATCTCTTTCTGAAAGTCTGTATCGTGGTATTGATCTTAAGGGCGTTAAGATGGACAGCTTGCTTGCAAATATGAAGATGCAGGCTGGAGTGATAACAAACTTGTTCCGCGATTCTCATATGCAGTTCGTAAACTATAAGGAGTCTGAGATTCCTGAACTGCGTTTTATGAAGGAAGGTGAAGCCGAGGAGCCTAAGGAGGAACCTAAAGAGGAAGCCCCAAAGGAAGAGCCTAAGAAGGAAGATGAGCCAGAAAAGACAGAAGAGTCAAAAAACTAATTCAGACTGCCAAAGAAAAAATTCGCGAAGTTGGTAGTCGTATTGGTAAGGCTTACAAAGTCTTGAAAGGCGAGTAAATCTATCAAAGATGAAAAAATTAACAACATTTCTCTGCAGTATGGCATTCGCTCTTAGCGGCGTCTGCCTTGCTGTGAGTAAATCAGAACCGTTACAGTTGCCTGGAAACGCTGTAGCGTATGCGGAGCCGATGAAACCAATACCAGCTCCGTTTTTCTTGAATCAGAGTAACACTGAGAAAGAAGCTAAAAAGGACACTGTGTTTACCCAAGTGGTAAAACACGATACAGTCCAAGTAACTAACACAAAATTCAAGTACGTTGTAAAGGTTCGTACTGAAGCTAAAGCTGAGACTCCGTATCTCCCAGCGTTTAGTATAACAATACCGAAGGGGAGTTGGGAAACCTCCCATGATTCTACAAACGTAGTATCAGAATAAAAGAACCGAGTGTATACCGTATATAGTCGGCGCTCCTGTATATTGTAAGCTATGCGCTTAGTATGCAGGAGCAGCACATTAGTCTCATATAAGGTCTCATTAGCCTTAGAGGCGAAATTAACTTGATCCGAAAATATGTTAGCGCTCTCAAAGCGTGAGAAACCCAAAAGATAGGATGGAAGACATTTAAGTGTGAAAAACTTATTTGTATTAGGGAGAGTGTTGTATCAAACCCTATTCATATGGAAATGAGAACCGTCTGGTGATGGAAATATGAGAAGACACGTAAGTTGTGAGTTGACAATCACACAATACTGATACCGTATCGGAAATGTATATTATGATACTATGTATACAAGAACGTTACACGAGATGAAACTATAATAAGAAACCCCGAAGAATATAGTACATGGTATGGCTATATGAAGGCAAGGCCAAATTCTATTATAGAAGTATCTACTAAAACCCAGCTCAGTGTTCCTCTATAACCAAAGTAGAGTATGAAGGAGTGAAAAAATGTATGGAGTATAACAATATCGTGAAGGGATAATACCCACGAAGTATACCGTAACTATGCTGACTATGTAAGTCCCGACTGTTCGATTCAGTCACCTTTTGGGTCACCTTAGGGTCTAGGGATGGGGTAAAACGTCTGATATATGAAGAAGTACGTCCGCCAGGCTTTGGTCGTTTATGCGGGATATAAAAGTAAAATGACTAGCAGGTTGGGCAATACCTGAATGCAGAAATGCTACGCGAAACGAGGCCGCGGTCAAAGTCTGATTTGAGTGTACACAGCTCTTTGGGTGGAGTGAAGATATAAGTGGTACATTGGGAGTGTCGATAAAAACGATTCCTCTACGCGATGATTACGTTACAATCATGTTAGCCGCACTCAGAGGCGATACTGGGAACGAACTTTTAATTAGGTAGACCTGATTCCGAATGCCATATTACCAATGGTAATGAAAGATCCGTCAACCTTCAACAACTACAAGTATTAGTGCTTTGCATTATATTTACAACATTATATAGTCTCTACAGAGTAGTAAGCTGGTATATTATATATGAGTAAGTGTATAGCTATAGATAGGTATTAAGAAAAGAGAGTTAGAGAGAAAATAAACATGTTTAACAAAAATGGATGTCCCCCGATAGATATACCCCTTTCGTTGTAAGAAAGAAATTGAGTCGGAAATCCGAGTGCCAACCGTAACTTTGAAATAATTATGCAGAATAGTCATTAGAGAAGCAGAGAGTGCAATCGATGTGGTCTATAAACTATAGAGCAGTTATCAGTAAACTGATGGGCAGCAACAGAACTTAAGTACGTCCTTGTAATAAGGATAGGGAGTTAGTGACTCATTAATGCATCCTGTCTCGGTGTATTAAAAAGGAATGTTGTGGGTGACAAGGGTAATGATAGGGTTAAATTCCCGAGTGTTCGTGCACTGTCTCGAAGAAATGAGAGATTAAAAACAAATGAGGAAGCAAAATCCAATAGTAAAAACAGCCGTAGCATCTGTGATCCCTTTGAAGGTGAGATGGTTCGATAATGAAACGTGAACTCCAAGCGTAATAGATACACACGCACGTATCTTCTTGAGTATGGAACCTATGGGAGGAGCATAGGGGCAGCGTCAGAAGTATAACTGGCGATTAAGCGGTGACGCTTATAACGAAGTAAATATACGCGGTAGTTACTTTTAAGTATGTGGAAAGTACGAGAAGAAATTACCAAAGTTTTTGTGGGTCAATCGTATGTGGAAACTTACATCTGTATCTCAGCACTGTAACCCTCCGCGAATCCTGAATCATCAGAGACTTTGACGGATACAGAATAGTATACTTCACATATTGTTTATTAGAATTAAACAATGAATTACATAAATCATTGCACTTGAGTGTGCACATTCAACATTCAAAGCTTAAGATAGCAATTTTAATGATGGGCTAAGTTAATCCTACCGTTGGATTCCCGTTACATGAGTTGAGCTTCACTTAGAGGAATATAGAAATGTAACAGTTAAAATTGGAAGCGTGCTTCCCATTAGAATAGCAATTGAAGTTGATTTTTTCACAGCATTCAGACCCAGCGAGGCAGTAATGTTTTTATAAAGCTGTATTCAGCATAAAAAAATATTATTAATTTCATCGTTGGTTTATCAAAAACGATGTCAAAAAGGATGAAAAATTATGGAAACTGTAAAAGCATCAGTAGTAGCAAACAATCGTAAGTCACTCTCAATCGTAGGCCAGAACTTTGGCTGTCAGTATTATCGCCCAGAGGCACGTCAGAACGCTGTTAACTTCGACGAGAAGAAGCGTAAGATTGAGCAGGATGGCAATGTTGAGCTCACAACGAATCGCGCAACAAAGCGTTACCTCGTTAAGGGCTATGACGTAGTGAGCATTCAGCTCGGTAACGACATCACTGGTTCTCCAGTAGTGTTCATCAACAAGGATGATCAGGCAAGTGAGGTAGCAATGCCAATCTCTCCAGATTTGTCTAAGGTTGGTCAAGTAACAGAAGACGCTGTTTCTAAGGCTCTTCGTGGTGACAAAAGCATCATCTTCTCTGACGTAGAGAAGTTGGTTATGCAGTGTAATGCTGCAAATCAGGCTGAAATCAGCCGTATTGAGGAGCTTATGGCTAACCTCAACAAGGAGGTGCAGTCTCTTCAGAATGCAATTGCTGGTAACATTAAGAAGCTCGATGATTACAATCACGAGATGGCTGCAAGCACTAATGCAGCAAACGGTGTAACCGTAACAATCACAGAGGACTAAACATATGGAGAAGCTTGTATCTGATGCAAGCAAACTGTTAATGCAAGTTCTAATGACTGATTCCAAAGTGTCTGTAAAGATACTTGACAACGCAGACGATGCGGAAAAGTACAAGATTTGTACAATCCAAGATAATGGTACTATTGTTCTTGGAAAGACATCTGTGCGTTGGTGGAATCAGTTATTAGGCTGTCAGGACAAAATTCCATTTGATAGTTTTGCTTTGAAAGTGTGGGACGCTTTGGTAGATTTATCAAGCGGCCTTAACAATAAAGCTATTCTCAATGGTTTATCTATTGAAGTAGTAAAGAAGTCAGTCCGTACAAAGGATTATGACTATGTTGTCCGTCGATTATATGATTGCTGGGCTCATGTTGCTCAGAAGAGCGAGGGTTACCAAAAGGCTCTGTCTCCCGAGGGAGGCCCGGGTTCGGCCCAAGACTGTCCTGGTGGTATCTTCGCGTCAGAAAAGCCACGTGAAATAGTAATCAATATCAACGGTACTAAGAAAACAATTCCTTTCATAGATAGTAATGGTGATCCACTGAATATAGGGTTGGATTATGGATTTGTTGGATTTCGTAAAATGTAAGTAATATATCTGAGGATATAGAAGCATAATCCCGAGGGAAAGTGCTTCATAACGGACATTTATGAAAGATAACAATGAAGTATGATGATTCTAAATTCGGATTATCGTTACTTGGTTATTTACAGTTATCCATTTCCCCGAGGGGATTGGGGTGTGCTTCCTGCGGGAGGCGCACCTCGCGGATTAACTTAAATAAACTTGGTTCGATTCCAAGCTATGAGCAAGTGTAGGTAAATGATCTCTCGAATTCATATTAGTTGTATTTTTAATTTTAATCAAAATCTAATTATGAGTAAGAATAAATCAATTGAATTGAATTCAGCAAAGATCATCAATATCCGTAAGAATCTTGACACTACAATTAACAAGTATTGGAAGATCATTCGTGCGGAAAACGTAATGGCTAAGAAGGCTATTGCAGCAGGCCAGGGTTCTGGCTACGACCTCAAGAGTTTGTACAATGAAATCACACAGATGAGTGAGAAGCGTATTATCATTAAGGGTATGCTTATGTTGCTCAATATGGGTATTACAGAGTTCAACTATGAGGAGTTTAAGAAGGCTAACAACTATGCTATTTTTGCAGCTGGTGAAGCTAAGGAAGCTATCGCTCAGCTTAAGATGATTCCTACCATTAATCCTTCTGAGAAGGCTTCTAAAGGTAAGAAGCATATGGGTAAGACTGAGTCTTTTACCTCAGCAAAGATTGCATCTCTCATTAAGGAGAGTCAGTTGATGGCAAATAAGTTTGACGCTAAACTCAAGGAGTTTAACGACAATACTAACATAACATGTACTGATAGTATTGCAGAAAAGTTCTCTACGGACTTAGCGGTATAATATCGGCACAAGTATATGGTGTATAAGGACCAGCATTTATGCGACAGTTCGAGGCTGTCTATACTTTCATTTTAAGGCCATTTAGAGGCCTTCTGAGGCGTTTAAATATGTTTCCAGGACAATTCACCGCAGAGGTGAAAATAGCGCCTTAGAACGTAACTATTTAAATCATTATCAAAATGGATAAGAATTTGCAACCAAACATATCAGACCCAAACGTTATATATAACACAGTAAAGAACAATCGTAAAGCATACTTGAAAGCTCACTTCTGTGTACGTTCAAAGAAACAACCATGGTATATGCTTACTAAAGGTAAGTGTAAGAACTATGAGGAGCGTATGAAGAGTTGGGGTGCTTGTGTAGATTACTTTGACGTTCCATCAGAAACTAAGGTTATGAGCGAACGAGTTGTTATCAAACGTATTGGAAGTGCAAACTTTATGGAGCGATTAGCTCAACATAAGCTTGCAAGGTGGGTACGTAAAAACCCAGCGCCATGTGATGAAATGGATTTGTTTAAGAACGAATTCCTTGAACCATGGAAAGAAGAGCGAGATGAAGCTCTTGAACATTTTCGAGATGTCGTAGTTTCGATATATGACAAAACAGTATTACCATATGACAGCAAAAAAGCATTGATTGTGCCTATGATAGATATGGGCGGAGGAATCCGAACATATCCAAATATGGACCCAATAACAATTGGTTATCCATTATCTAAGTTTGCTGGAAAACGATTCGTTAAGAAAGATACTGTAGCTGACGTATGTAAAAAGACGCTTAAACAAGTGTCTAAACAGTACAACTGTAAATCAGTTGACTATACATACGAACGTAAGGTGTTGCTCAGTGTAGCAGCATAACAGTGCTGGTGGTGACACTCTTCGTCCCACCAACACTTTAAAAAGGTAGGTTAACTCAGAAGTTTTTGGTCTAGAGTACTGCACTAACAATGCAGCGGTCGTGAGGTTCGAATCCCACACCTACCACGTCGGCTTTAAAGATGTTGCTTGAGCCCAGGCGGGTTTATATTTATATTCTCAGAGAGCCATAATCAATGCGTATATGACTGGCAAAGTGCTAAAAGAAGTTGAAAGATTTGACTCTTTACTTCTTTTGACAAGAGGTGTTAAAAGATTTGACGCTTTGCACCTCTTGTTTATAGGGACTGTAGGTTAGTTTGGTTAAACCGCAAGATGAATAATCTTGAGATCTCTGATTCGAGTTCAGACGGTCCCACTTAAAAATCAATAATATGAAATTTAGATTAGTAGAACTTGATGATAATGGAGAAATACTTAAAATATATTATTGTTCTCCAATGTTGTCTAATGAAGAAGATTTTAGCAAACTAAAGAAAG
>ERZ773246.781-NODE-781-length-12440-cov-9.53969_pt1 | contig 12440 bp, 9 predicted proteins | sample MGYA00580519_ERZ773246 | MGnify/ENA primary metagenome ERZ773246 (study PRJEB29015, sample SAMEA2738153) | human oral metagenome | biome: human oral; feature: human-associated habitat; material: saliva | place: China | collected 2246 ...
CCCACAGCGGCGATGATCCCGTGAAGGGCAATGCGGCCTCGGCCTCGGGACTGCCAAGGTGAGCGGCAAACTCAGCCTCCGCAGACTTCGCTTGCTCAGCACAAGAGGCGGCATCCTCAGCTGGCATAAAACCAACAAACATGTGCTTGCCCACCGCCCGCACAGCGACAACCTGATGGTGGTTAATCAACTGTGCGGATGAGGCAAAACGCCCCTGCGGTGACGAAGTTTCGACCTCACTGCCCTGGAAAAGGACAGAAAACGTGTTGGCGATCCGATGGATCGCATCTCCTTCAGGCATGGTTACTTCGGAAGAACGATGTTGACCAGCTGCGGAGCACGCACAATGACCTTTAAGGGCTCGCGTCCGTCAAGAAGCTTGACGATCGGAGCTTGTTCAAGGGCAAGGGTGCGCAAATCATCTTCGCTAATCGACACGGGAACCTCGAGCTTCGCGCGGAGCTTGCCATTAGCCTGAACGATCGCGGTCACGGTGTCGTCTTCAAGCAAGGACTGATCTTCGACGACTGGGAAAGGCACTCGAGCAAGCGATTCTTCATGCCCCAACTTCTGCCACAGTTCCTCACAAATGTGCGGAGCAACAGGAGAGAGCATGAGAATGAGGGCCTCGACGGCCGCGCGAGGGACGCGATCAAAAGAGGTCAGGTGATTGTTCAGAACAATCAGCTTGGCGATCGCCGTGTTGATACGCAGGTTCTCGTATTCAACGGTGACCTCGCTGATCGTACGTGCCAGCAGACGTGCCGTCTTCTTATCCATCGGCTCATCGCTAACGGTGACCTCACCCGTCTCTTCATCAAGGACATTTCGCCACAAGCGCTGAAGGAAGCGCTGCGAGCCGACGACTGCACGCGTATCCCACGGGCGCGAAACGTCCAGGGGTCCCATGCTCATTTCATAGACACGGAAGACATCCGCACCGTAGGCGTCGTACATCTCGTCAGGCGTGACGATATTCTTGAGCGACTTGCCCATCTTGCCGTATTCGCGGTTGACAGGTTGTCCCTTCCATGTGAAGCCGCTTGTCTCATCGCCTTCGACCTCATCAGCCGGAACGTACTGCCCGCGAGCATCGGTGTATGCATAAGCCTGCACGTAGCCCTGGTTAAACAGCTTGTGGTAGGGCTCGCTATCGGGAACAAACCCCAGATCGAAGAGAACCTTCTGCCAGAAGCGTGCATAGAGCAGGTGAAGCACAGCGTGCTCAACACCACCAATGTACAGATCAGTTCCACCACTGATCTTGCCCTCACGCGACCCCATCCAATAGCTCAGATTTTCTGCACCGGCGAAGGTCGTGGGGTTAGTCGGATCGGTATAGCGCATTTCGTACCAGCACGAACCTGCCCACTGAGGCATGGTGTTCGTCTCACGGCGGTACTTCTTGGGGCCATCACCCAAGTCAAGGGTGACATTGACCCATTCCTGAGCGCGTCCCAGAGGCGCCTCGGGTTCACTATCGGCATCGTCGGGGTCGAAGGTACGCGGTGAATAATCACTGATTTCAGGAAGCTCGATGGGGAGCATATCTTCGGGAAGTGCGTGCGCAACGCCATCCTCATCCCACACGATCGGGAAAGGCTCACCCCAGTAACGCTGACGGCTAAAGAGCCAGTCACGCAGGCGATAGGTTGTTGCGGCGCGCCCAAGTCCCTTGGATTCCAGCCACTGTGTCATCGCTGCCTTTGCAGCGTCCTTATCGAGGCCATTGAGGCTGATTTCCTCATTGGCTGAGTCAACAGCAACACCGTCACCGGTATAGGCGCTCTGAGTCAGATCGTGGGCAGTGGGGTCCTCAGCATCACCGATCGTGCGAATGATGTCCAGCTGGAAACGACGCGCAAACTCCCAGTCACGATCATCGTGCGCAGGAACCGCCATGATGGCACCGGTTCCATAATCCATCAAAACGTAGTCAGCAATAAAGACGGGGATGCGCTTCTGGTTCACAGGGTTAATTGCCCACAGTCCAGTGAAGACACCAGTCTTCTCTCCCGCATCCTCTGCGCGCTGCTCCGGGGTCTTTGCGGCAGCCTGTGCGCGGTAAGCCGCCACTGCCTCTGCAGGAGTTGCATAGCCCGCACTCCACTCGGGGCGCGTTCCTTGCGGCCAAGATGCGGGAAGTTTGAGCGCAGCCAGGTCAGAGGATGAACCGGGAGTGGTTCCACCAAGCAGGGGGTGCTCGGGAGACCAGACCACGAAGGTCGCTCCAAAGAGCGTATCGGGACGTGTCGTGTAAACGGTGAACTCGCTATCTGCGACGCCATCACCGACGGCGCGGAAATCGACCTCTGCACCGTGCGAGCGGCCGATCCAATTGCGCTGCATGGTGCGCACCTTTTCAGGCCAATCAATGGTGTCCAAGTCTTCAATCAGGCGATCGCCGTAAGCGGTAATGCGCATCATCCACTGGCGCAGCGAGCGCTTAAAGACCGGGTAGTTACCGCGCTCTGAACGTCCTTCAGCGGTGACTTCTTCATTCGCTAAGACAGTACCCAGACCGGGGCACCAGTTAACAGGAGCCTCAGAAATGTAGGCCAGTCGGTAGGAATCAATAACGCGCGCACGCTCACGCGGGCTCAGCTCATTCCATGAGCGAGCGGAGAATTCTTCTGGAAGCTCACGCTCTCCTGACTCAAACTGTGCAACAAGCTCGGAAATCGGGCGCGCAGCACCTAGGCCTCGGCCATCGCGACGGGGTGCCTGGGGATCAAACCACGAATTAAAGACCTGCAGGAAGATCCACTGAGTCCAGTGAACGTAGTCGACATCAGTGGTTGCAAACGAACGGCGACGGTCATGAGAAAGGCCCAGACGACGCAGCTGTCGTCGCATGTTGGCGATATTTTCTTCGGTCGTCACGCGGGGGTGTTGACCAGTTTGAACAGCGAATTGCTCTGCAGGAAGACCGAATGCGTCATATCCCATTGTGTAGAGAACATTTTCGCCACGCATGCGGTGGAAACGAGCAACCGTATCAGTCGCGATATAGCCCAGTGGGTGCCCAACATGAAGACCCTTACCTGAGGGGTAGGGGAACATGTCAAGGAGGAAGAAGGGATCGCGCGAGGCGAGGTCTCCAGCAAGATCTCCTTCAGGGTTATCCGCAAAGAAGGTCCCTCGCTCGTCCCATAGGTCCTGCCACTTGTTTTCGATCTCACCGGCCAACTGTGCCGTATAACGGAAATTGGGCTCGCCTGTCGAGATCTCGCTCATCCTTGCCTCCATTTACCCTGAAAATTCGCAATCTTCAGGCTCGTTCTATGCCCTATATAGGTTAGTGCATTGGCGCGAATTTGCCTGTTTATTCCCACTAGGCAAAACCAGCCGGGGGCTAGACAATAGAGCTATGAGTACCGTTTTTGAAAAAATCATCTCTGGAGAATTCTCCGGACGCTTTGTGTGGGCCGACGACATCTGCGTTGCATTCGCGACAATCGAGCCGACAAGTCCCGGGCACGTCTTGGTTGTTCCGCGTGAGCCCGTCCCCTCATGGACAGACTTGGATACGTCAACGTGCGAGCATCTCATGAAGGTTGCGCAGCTTATTGGACGCGCCCAAGAAGTCGCTTTTGAAGTACAGCGCTCCGGCCTGGTGATTGCCGGATTCGAGGTGCCACACACCCACCTCCACGTCATTCCCCTGCGTCAAGAAAGCGACGTCCTGCTCAGCAATGCTGCTCCGGCCAGTGATACCGAGCTTGACGAGGCCATGGATAAGCTTCGTCAAGAGCTGATCAATGAGGGTTACGGCTCGCAGGTACCAGCGTCGATGAAGGCGCTGAACTAGCCTCATACAATTGAGCAAACGCTACTTAGGTAGCGTTCCTACTACAGAAATAAGTGCGGCTTCTTGGACACTCAGCTCAAGGCGTCGCTCTTTTTCTTGTGCCCCACTGCGAGTTTTAGGCGAATAAATGCTGAGCACAAGCTCTCCATTTTTACCACGTTCACGAACTTCAACCTGGTCGTCAAGACCAAGCCCTTTATTTTCAATCGAACGCAAGCTCGCTGCGTCACTGTCGCTAAAACGCGTGATACACACTCTGTTCCCCGGGAGGACCCCAATAAGAGGAATCATTGCTACGAGCTCGACACTACCGTCAGCACGAGGAATTGGATCTCCATGCGGGTCACGCACCGGGTGACCCAAGCGTTCATCGATTCGATTGAGCAGGCGGTCTGAGATCGCATGCTCAAGGATTTCCGCTTCTTCGTGAACTTCATCCCACTCAAAACCAAGCGCATCATGCAGATAGGTTTCGAGCAATCGATGGCGCCTGACCACTTCCAGTGCGCGTCGGCGTCCTTGCTCGGTCAAGGTCACTTTTCCATAGGGCTCGTGGAAAGCAAGCCCTTCAGTAACCAGACGCTTGACCTTCTCCGAGGCCGTGGAGACAGCAACGCCGACACGCGAAGCAAGGAGACGGACCGCAATACCGGTTTGCCCGTTCTCTTCAGCGCTCCAGATCGCCTTGAGATAGTCCTGAGTAACGGCGTTCTCGCGTACTGAACGACTATCACTCATAAAAATGTCAGCTGCTTGCACCCCCCTAGCCTACCGCCTTGCGACTTGAGAAAGGCAGAGTTAATTTGCGAACTGCTCAAAACGTATGTATTGTTTTCTCCTGTCCCAAGGACGCGCGTCATTAGCTCAATTGGCAGAGCAGCTGACTCTTAATCAGCGGGTTGGGGGTTCAATTCCCTCATGACGCACGCAGTATGTCGATAGATGTGCTACTGTAAACACATAACCCAAGCGTCATTAGCTCAATTGGCAGAGCAGCTGACTCTTAATCAGCGGGTTGAGGGTTCAAGTCCCCCATGACGCACCCATTGCCGAGGCGGCGCCAATGGCCGGATACGACTATGAGTATTCGTGCCCTACTAACCTCGGAGCTTCTTATGCGTCGTCTTACTTCTTCTGAGAAAGATCTGCTCGCATCTATTGAACAACAGCTCAGCGCCCGTCGCCGCACGGTGATTACCCCAGATATCGTCGAACAAGCGACTCACCTGATCCGTTCCATGACAGACCCGCGTCCGGGTCTTCATGAGCTCGTTGGCCCCGTATGCACCACATCCGACATCGTTGCTTGGCTGGGGATCTCGCGTCAGGGGATCAACAAGGCCGTGCGAACAAATCGTATTCTTGCAGTTCAATCGCCCACCACTATGTGGTACTACCCCACATGGCAGCTCATGGCCAACCACTCGGTTATCGATGACATGTCCGAAGTGCTCGGGCGCCTGCGTGGACGCGTGCATCAATTGACTGCGGCAACATGGTTCCAGCGTCCGCTCGAGGTCTTAGAGCAAACAACTCCGGCACAGTGGATGCTCGATGGGCACGATCTACACACCGTAGTCGGCGCAGCTGAAGCCTTTGCTACCGCAGAGGAACGTCGTCCTTCACCGGTGCCGCTTTTCGATCCGGAGATTCAGGCAACCTCTCTATAAGAGAAAGCTCCAGCTTCACAACAGGTGATTTTCACTGAATGGGAAGCTACTCCGCGGATTATCAGAGGTGCCCAGAGATTATCCCGACACCACAGAGTAATCGGGCCAAATCGCAATGAAGCGGTTTGGCCCGATTTCCTGTTAAGCAGCGTTATTGATCCAATCCCAGCAACTTCCGCAAACGTGCAACATGCCCCGTGGCCTTCACGTTATACAGGGCGTGGGTAACGGTGCCAGAGGGGTCAAGGACAACTGTGGAGCGGATAATTCCTTGAAAGACCCTTCCATAGTTCTTCTTTTCACCAAAGGCACCCCACTTGGTGAGAACTTCCTTTTCGGGATCCGAAGCCAAGGGGAAATTCAGATCTTGACGCGAAGCAAAGTTCTCAAGAGCAGTCATCGAATCGGCACTAATGCCGATTACCGAATACCCTGCACCTTTCAGTGAATTAAGGCTGTCGCGAAAATCGCATGCTTCTTTCGTACACCCGGGGGTCGATGCCTTGGGGTAGAAATAAACAACCACACCTGACTTCGCCTGTCCCAGCAGATCGTGCAAGGAAAGCGTGCCGTGAGTTGTTTCAAGAGTGAAATCGGGAGCTTTCTCCCCCACCTGAAGTTGAGTCATAAGCTGAGCTTAGCTGGGGTTCCACTGGCGTGCCCATCCAAGAGAGATCCTCAGCACTTACCCCTTCCAATAAGGTAAACTCTGTGCTGTTGCGCGAGTGGCGGAATTGGTAGACGCGCTGGATTTAGGTTCCAGTGTCTTTGACGTGTGGGTTCGAGTCCCATCTTGCGCACTGATAGATTCCTTTGGCCCTACGAGGCCGCGCGTGCCTACCCACGGTACGCGCGCTCGATTGTCGCCTCGGCAATCACTCGAGTCCCCCGGTACAGGACCAAAGATTGCCCCGCAGCGACACCGCGGATTGGCTGTGCCAAAGCCACGGACAGCCGTGAGCTTCCGTCTTCATCATTCTCTCGAACAAGCTCGGTCACGACGCTGGGCACCCCATGTGCACGAATCTGAGCTGTGACAACTCCCTCATCGATTTCATTCAGGGAACGCTGGCCCAGACTTGGGCCAAACTCGCGTGTGGCAACCTCATTGATCTCTCCCAAATCATCAGGTGCGAGCCACACAAGTTCAGAACAATCAATATGGTCGACAGAGAGCAATTCAGAAGCACCAACGACAACCTGGTTGAGCTGAGGCTTCGTCTCAACAACATAGCGAGGTCGCCCGTCGGCAGCTGGGTTACCCAAGTTCAATCCGCGTCGCTGGCCAACGGTGAAATTCCAGTAGCCATCGTGACGACCCACAACGCGGCCCTCAGTATCAACAATGTCGCCCGGGTTGCTCCCGAGGTGTGAACGCAAAAAGCCCTGCGTATCTCCATCAGGAATGAAGCAGATATCGTAAGAATCCGGCTTATTTGATACTCCGAGCCCCATTCTTTCCGCTTCAGAACGCACCCATGATTTCGATGGAGCATCTCCCAGAGGGAAAATTACACGTGGAAGTTCTTCGGGTCCCATAATTGCAAGCACATAGGACTGATCTTTTGCCTCGTCACGTCCGCGATGGAGCTGAGGACCCAAATCTGTCTGAACAATACGCGCGTAGTGGCCCGTACAAACCGCATCAAATCCCAGTGCCCGCGCACGCTGGGCAAGCTCCCTAAACTTGACGAATTCGTTGCAACGAACACAAGGGTTCGGAGTATGCCCGGCCTTGTACTGCTCAACGAAGTCAGTGATGACTGTCTGCTCAAATTCTTCCGCAAGATCCCAGACATAAAATGGGATCCCCATGATTTCGGCAGCACGAGCAGCATCAGCAGCATCTTCAACCGAACAACAGCCGCGCGAACCCAAACGGCATTCTTGAGGTTGAGACGATAGGGCCATATGCACTCCAACGACCTCGTGTCCGGCCTCTACAGCCTTCGCTGCCGCGACTGCAGAGTCCACTCCACCCGATAGAGCCGCAAGAACCCTCATGCATCCATCCTGTCTCGTTCATCCAATGCCTGTCCCGCTCGGATTGCGGCGGGAAGTGCTGAAAGAAAAGCATCAATATCTTCTACGGTAGTTTCCAAACCCGTGGAAACTCGTAGCACACCAAGTGCTTGATTTTCACTGTAGCCAAGGGCCATCACAACACGCGAGGGCCGAGTCACTCCGGCATGACATGCCGAGCCAGCAGACACGTCTACGCCTGCCATGTCCATAGCCAAGAGAACTGCCTCGGGATGGTGAGTGGGGATCAATAAGTGAATAATCGCTGCCGAGGCCGTAGCTGGGTCAACACTTAAACGCACTCCCTGGGGGAGGCCAGAAATTAGACGCTCACGGAGTTGCTGCGCACGTTGGACACGCTCGAGGCGATGCTCCACAGCAAATTCGAGGGCAGTTGCAAGCGCACAGGCCCCGGCAACATCGGGGGTTCCAGAACGGATTCCACGTTCGTGTCCCCCACCGGGCCGGTCAGTGACCATCGTGATCCCTCGACGGACGATCAGTGCACCTGTACCAACAGGAGCACCGATTTTATGACCGCCGATCGACAATAGATCTAAGCCAGATTGAGCAAAATTAACATCGCAGTAGCCGATTGCTTGAGCGGCATCCGAATGCAGAAGAGGCGCTTGATCCGCCTGCGCGTCGTGAACAAAGCCGGCAAATTCACCCACTGGTTCAATGGTTCCAAGCTCAGAACACACCCACGTCATTGACATTAATGCCGCACGTTCAAACTCTGCTGGTCCTAAATCCGAATATTTCACACGCCCCGAAGAATTGACCGCGAAGATCCGCGGTGTAAATCCCTCTCGACGCAGGACTTCGCCCTGCTCGTGCACCGCGTCATGCTCGACTGGAGACATCCAGACATCGGCACGTTTGGCATCTGCCCCACGCATCCCCCGTGAGGCAGCAACAAGCGCCAGCGCATCTGATTCTGTCGCACCCGAGGTAAAAACAACCTCCGCGCGAGACGCTCCCACGGCAGCGCCTACGCGTTCACGCGCGTCCTCCAGCAAGCGCTTAGCGGAACGTCCGCCAGCATGAAGAGCCGCGGGGTTCCCGGGACGCCTGCTGAGAGCGTCTTGGGCGTCAAGCCAAGCCTGACGTACTCCGGGTGCCAGGGGTGTGGAACCGGCGTGATCAAGATAGTGCGACACGGGTGTCTTTCAGTTGTCCTGGGGCTCATTCGCGCGCCACGCGCGAATATGCTCCAGCGCTTGGGGAACAATTTCGTACAGATCCCCAACAACTCCGAAATCAGCGATTTCGAAGATCGGAGCATCTGGGTCATCACAGACTGCAACGATCGTTCCCGAGGACATCATTCCAATCGTGTGATGGATTGCACCGGAAACCCCAAGAGAGATATAGAGCTTCGGAGCAATCGTGACACCGGTTTGGCCGATTTGCGCGCTACGCTTCGCCCAGCCTTCATCAACAGCATCACGCGTTGCACCGATGCCAGCGTCCAAAGCATCGGCAAGTTCTTCGACCAAACTCCAGTCTTGCCCTGCACCGCGGCCACCAACGACAACCACCTGTGCTTCAGTCACCTTCGGGCGACCGTCTCCACTTTGATACGCGCGCTCGTCAACCCTAGTGGTCTGATCACTCAGGGAGAGCACGATAGGCTCACCCACCCGGCACTGGCCTTCAACCTCTTCAGGAACGAGGCCGCGCGAACGCAGACACACGCAGGCGGGGTCAGCCATAGCGAGAACTTCTCCCCTCCACGAGCCACCCAGCGCTTCCGTCGTCGCGCGCAAACGATCCTCTTCAACGTGAATCTCGACGGCCTCGGCAATGGCGCACCCACCCAAAATTACGGCAAGGAAAGCAGCACACTCGCGGTCAAGGAAACGCGTGGCGAAGAAAATCGGCGCTCCAGCAAGATTCAGGCTTCGGTAGGCAGATTCCAGCGAAGGAAGCAAAGCCGATGTTGTCAGCGCAGCCTCGGGGCAGATAATCGGGATCACAGAGGAGACACCAATTCGTCCCAATTCCCCTCCAAGGCAATCGTGGGCCTCGGGGCACAAGACGATCGCATGCAGCTCTTCGAAGCACCCGCGAGCCTGGGCGATGATGTCCTTGTGACGGGCGTCAATTGTTCCTTCAGAGGAGGCCAGGTCAAGAACGAGGACCGCAGACTTCAGTAAAGCCTTCACTTCAACTTCTCCTCAATGAATTCCGCAAGACGCTTGCCACCATCACCGGTATCGGGGAATACCTCACCTGATCCGCCACGAAGATGTTCCTCGATAAATTCCATACGAAGAGGCATCGCATCGAGTCCAGAAGCTAGGACAGATGAGAGCACTCCGCTGGGATCGCACTCAGCAATGTCGTCAAGTTCAGCACGAACTAAGGGCTTCATCCGAGCAGCCTTGAGGTCCTTAAAACCGGGGAAACGCGGTTCGTTCAGCTGATCTGAAACAGAAATGACAGCAGGGAAAGGCGCTTCGAGAGATTCATCGACACCATCAACACTTCGCGAGGCACTCAGCCGTGAGTGCTCGACATCAACAGTTAACTCTCGAGCCTGTGAAACCAAAGGAAGGCCAAGGACCGCCGCGAGCGCCGCGGGAAGCATCGAAGTCATCGAATCCGCCGCTGCCATCCCGGCGATGATCAGATCGAAAGGCTCCTCATCCGCCAGTACCGTCAGCAAAGCCGCGAGCGCACGTGCTGAAACAGTGACATCCGCACCCTCAAGCTTGGGATCAGAGAGCAGATAAGCACTATCGGCACCAAGTGCCAGCGCGCGAATCAGTGCATCACTAGCATCTTCTGGCCCCATACTCACCGCAACGACTTCGCCTCCGTGGGTGCGAACAAGATCAGCCGCAGCTTCCACTGCGTGTTCGTCGCCTTCATTTAGGACATCGTCTTCACCACGCACTAAACGTAAGTCTTCAAAACGCCGGTCCGAGCTTGTATCAGGAACCTGTTTGACCAGAACTGCAATCCTCATGTATCCAGAGTGCCATATCGATGCTGATATGCGCAGCTCTATGTGTGCCAGCGGACGGATATGACTATGATGTTCTCAGTTCTGACATGAGAAAAAGGGGCGGCAATGTCACAACAGGCGAATTACGTCTACCACGCCGTTACGCAACCTCATCCTCGCTATCGCCAATTGGGCGTCACCGTTTCTGGATCAGGTCTCAACGTTGCAGTGGTATCGACACGTGCTACCCAGGTTGACTTCTGCGTCATTGACCCGGATACCGGGTTTGAGCAGCGCTATCGTCTTCTTGGCCCCGATCATGGCATCTGGCATGGACGTATCGAAGGTTTTGGCCTTGGAACCCACTATGGTTTCCGTGCTCAAGGCCCTTGGGATCCCGATGCCGGCCTGTTCTTTAACGAGAACAAGCTTCTGGTCGATCCCTATGGCCGTGGCCTCGCGGGTGCTGTCGACATTCGTCCCGAGGTCTACGCACACGAAGTCGATGAGGATCTCTACCCGGTCTCTTACCCCCTCGAGCCCTCGACAACTGATTCCGCGCCTTTTAACGCACATAGCGTGGTCATTGACACCTCATTCCGCATTATCCCTCAACCAAAGGTTCCTTTGGATGAGACCGTCATCTATGAGTTACACGTCAAAGGCTTCACGCAGAATATGTCGGAGGTCCCTCCCAATCTGCGAGGGACCTATGCGGGTCTTGCTCACCCCGCTTCCATTCGTTATCTCAAAGAATTGGGAGTGACCTCTGTCGAGCTTCTCCCGATCCACGCAAAGTCTGATGAACCTTTCTTAGTCGAACGCGGCTTGACGAATTATTGGGGGTACTCCACCCTCTCCTTCTTTAGCCCTGAGCCTTCCTATGCCAGCGCCGCCGCTCGCGCACGAGGCCCGCAGGCCGTGATTGATGAATTCCGCGGGATGGTCTCAATTCTCCACGAGGCCGGGATTGAAGTAATCCTTGACGTGGTCTATAACCACACCTGCGAGAGCGGAGACACCGGACCGACGCTGTCATTTCGTGGGCTTGATTCCCCTCTGTACTACAGGCGAACTGATACCTACCCCTCGCAGATCATCGATACGACAGGGTGTGGCAACACACTCAATACCGATAATCCCCAGGTGATTTCTCTTATTTTGGATTCACTGCGCTACTGGGTAGCCAGCATGGGAATTGATGGATTCCGCTTTGATCTCGCTGCGACTCTCGGACGTTTTTCGACCGGTTTCACTCCCCTACATCCCCTGCTCATTGCGATGGGGTCAGATCCCCTTCTTCGCGAGACCAAGCTCATTGCAGAGCCCTGGGACATTGGTTTAGGAGGGTGGCAAACGGGTAATTTCCCCGATCCTTTCTGCGAGTGGAATGACCGTTTCCGCGATACCGTTCGAAGCTTCTGGCTTTCTGATTTGCGCGAGCTGAGTGCGGGACGACAGGCTGGTGGAGCCAATGAGCTCGCAACTCGTCTTTCGGGTTCTCAAGATCTCTTTGGCCACGGCGTTGGATACCTTCGCGGGCCGGGAGCATCTGTCAATTTTGTGACGGCACATGATGGCTTTACATTGGCCGACCTGACGGCATTTGACCATAAGCACAACTTGGCAAACCTGGAAGAAAACCGCGACGGTTCGGATAACAACCACTCGTGGAACCACGGACTTGAGGGAGCTTTGGCCGCACCGATTCTGGGTGCTGACCCCGATGTCCGTGATATCACCGGCTTTGTTGAAGACATTGTCCCCGCACGCCAGCGCTCACAGCGCAATCTTCTTGCCACGCTTCTTGTTTCCTCTGGAACGCCCATGTTGGTTGCGGGCGATGAGTTTTCGCGCACGCAATTTGGTAATAACAACTCCTACTGCCAAGATTCTCCCATTTCCTGGATCGACTGGGACCTTTCTGAGCTCCAAAAGGAACAGCTCGAGATCGTCCGTTGGCTTCTTGCATTACGCCGTG